>JAEEGL010864199.1_pt1 | contig 21769 bp, 17 predicted proteins | sample 9134231 | NCBI WGS metagenome assembly JAEEGL01 (sample SAMN16246548, study PRJNA631951) | gut metagenome | biome: gut microbiome; feature: rumen; material: fiber-attached | host: Bos | place: Iran: Karaj | collected 2018-10
GGCATTGCCAAGTTCGCCCGTGAGGAGGGCAAGACCGCTACCGATCAGGCCATCGGAAGCGTTCACTATATCAGCCCCGAGCAGGCAAGCGGCAGCGTTACCGACGCAAAGAGCGATATCTACTCCGTAGGCGCTATGATGTATGAGATGCTCACGGGAAGAAAGCCCTTTGACAGCGATAACCCCGTTGCTATCGCAGTGATGCATATGCATGATATCCCAGAGCGCCCGAGAGCTATCAATCCCGATATCCCCGACGGCCTTGAGGAAATAGTGCTCAGAGCTATGGAAAAGGCTCCGGAGGACAGATACCAGACAACTGCCGAGATGATAAGCGATATCGAAGCCTTCAAGGCTGATCCGCACATCTCATTCGGTTACTATGCCGAGGAAGGCAGTGAGGACGATGATATGCTCAGCGAAGCAGCTTCGGGCAATGATATACAGTCCGAGAGCAGGCAGGAGGTCGCAAGCGCCTACGCTTCAAAGGCAAAGGCTCACGCAATGGCGGCAGCTGCGGCGCCCGCAGCAGGCGGATACTCTTCAGGCGGCGGCTATTCATCGGGCGGCTCGGTTTCAAAGAAGTACAACGACGCATACAATAATAATTACAATGACTATGACAATTATGATGACGAGGACGATGACGACGAGGAGGAAGAGCGTTCTTCACTGGTAGTTCCGGTCCTTACGGCAGTAGTTGTAGTTGTTATCATAGTTGCGGTAATATTCATAGCTTCAATGATAAGCACCTACCTCAAGGGCGGTATCGGCAGCAGCAATTCAAAGACAATGCCAAATCTCCTCGGCAAGGACTACAACGTGGTCGCACAGGAATACAGCGGACAGCTCCGTTTTGAGGTCAAGGGCTCAAAAACAGACGATTCCGAACCCAATACGATCATCGAGCAGAGTATTGCTCCCGGAGATGTGTTCAAGAAGAACGATATCTGCAAGGTAGTTCTCAGCTCCGGTGCGGAAACCGTTGAGATACCTCATGTTGTGGGCATAAATGTTGATCTTGCAAAGAGACAGCTCACAGACAGAGGAATAGAACCAAATATAGTAAAGCAGTCAGACCCTGACGTTAAGGTCAACTACGTTATCAAGTCCTCACCTGAAGAAGGTGAAGAGGTACCGAAGGGCTCAAAGGTTATCCTTTACGTAAGTATCGGTGAGAATACCGAGTCCATGACAATGGAGGACTACGTTGGTATGTCCGCTCAGGACGCTGCTCACAAGGCAGGCTACAGAAAGCTTCAGGTAAAGACAGAGACAGAGCCTTCCTATGAGAAGGAGGGTACGGTAGTACGTCAGGAGCCTGAGAAAGGCGAAAAGATCGAAGCAGGCGACAAGATCATACTCTATGTCAGCGACGGTACTATCCCCGACGGAAAGGTAGAGTACAGCGTAAGCTTCCCGAGTGAGGCATACGGAAGATTCAGCATCGACTTCATTATGACAGACGAAAAGAAGAAGACATCTGTTGAGTCCTCTGCAAATATCCTCTGTCCCGAAATGTCAAGCTATTCAACAACCATCAAGGGCTCGGGCAAGAGCGTGAGCGTAAGAGCATACCTTACAAATGTAAATACAGGTAAGAAAGCGCTTCTCGGAAACTACACCTTTGACTTTGCAAACAACAAGTTCACAAGGGATTCAGAGGACGTATGGAACGCACTCGTTGCGGTAGACGGTTTCGAGCCCAAGGAGACCGAGCCTCCGACAACAGAAGCACCTACAACACGCGTTCAGGAGACAACAGCTCCTACAACAACGGCTCAGCAGGGCTCAACAGGCGAGGACGGAAGAGTACCCGGTCAGAACGGTATTTATAAGGACGGAGCCTGGGTAGCTTATGAGGAGGGTGTTAACGGCGACTGGACAGGCGAGGGCAACACCTGGCGCTGGTATTGATGAACGATAAGTTCAGCGGAATAATAATAAAATGCTTAGGGGGACTCTACAGTGTAGAGTCCCCTGACGGTATATATGAGTGCAAGGCGAGAGGAGTTTTCCGCAACAGGGGGATAAGTCCCTGCGTCGGCGACAGAGTCGCTGTTGAAAACGGCGTTATCACTGAAATAGCCGAGCGAAAAAACTGTATAATAAGACCTCCACTTGCCAACCTTGACCAGCTTATATTCATAGTGTCCACATGTGAGCCTGCCCCCAATTATCTCATACTGGACAAATTCATAGCCATAGCCGAGTACAAGGGCATCACCCCTGTTGTGGTCATAACCAAGACCGACCTCGGCGACAGCCGTCCCGTCCATGAGATATACGGCAGGATAGGCATTGACGTTGCCGAGGTAAACTACAGCGACGATGCCTCCGTGGAGGCGGTAAGGGAGCTGCTCCGCGGTAGAATAAGTGCCTTTACAGGCAACTCGGGAGCAGGCAAGTCCACCCTGCTCAACGCGGTGGACCCCACGCTGAATATCGCAACGGGCGAGATAAGCCGCAAGCTTGGCAGAGGAAGACACACCACACGCCACGCGGAGCTGTACAAGCTGAGCGGCGGCGGTTACATAGCCGATACCCCGGGTTTTTCCACCTTTGATACGAACCGTTACGACATTATCCGAAAGGAAGAGCTGGCGGGCTGTTTCAGAGAGTTTGAGGGACTTACGGATGAGTGCCGCTTCAGGGACTGCGCCCACCTTTGCGAAAAGGGCTGTGCGGTAGTTGCAGCCGTTGAGCGCGGAGACATCTCACGGAGCCGCCATGAAAGCTACAAGGCTATGTACGAGGAAGCAAAACAGCTTAAGGAGTGGGAACTGAAATGAGAAAATGTGCGATAATCGCAGGCGGCGATATGCCTGACAGCGAGCGGTATTCCGCCGAGGGGTACTGGCAGAGATACGACTGCATAATATGTGCTGACAGCGGCTATTATGCTGCAAAAAAGCTTGGTATAAGACCTGACATAATCACAGGCGACTTTGACTCATTCACGGAGGAGCTTCCCGACGACGCGGAGATAATAGCGAGCATACCCGAAAAGGACGATACGGACACTCTCATGGCCGTAAAAAAAGCCATAGAGTTGGGCTACAAGGAGATAGAGCTCTACGGAGCCCTCGGAGGAAGCCGTATCGAACATACCATAGCAAATATACAGACTATGATATACGCCCTCCAGCAGGGCTGCGACCTTAAGCTCATCGGCGACAGCATACTCATGGTGCAGAGCGTTGATGACGGAGAGGTAGTGTACAGGAGCAGGGGAAAAAGCTGGTATATGTCGGTGTTTGCCCTGTCCGAGAGTATAGGCATAGACTATCTTCGCGGAGTAAAGTATCCCCTTGAGGACTACCTCATGGTACAGGCGTTCCCCATAGGCGTCAGCAACGAGATAAGTGATGACGCAGCTCTGCTGAGACTGAATCACGGTCTTGCCCTGATAATTCTTACCGAGAAGAAGTAACAAAAAACCCTTTGATGAATATAATGGAGTATATCACCAAAGGAGGGAGCAGGTATTGAAGATAGTAGTCATAAAGAGCCCAAAGTTCATATCAGGGATACTCAGGGTAATATTCGGCATAAAAAAAGAAGAACAATAAAGCAGCAGGCATACGGAAACAATGCTTCCGTATGCCTGCTTTGCTGTTACTGCTTCTTTTTATTGAAGAACTGTCCAACGTCCTCGCTGCCTGCAAGCATGAAGAATATGCCCCATGCAAGTATAAGCGGAACTGCGTAGAATATGATAACAAGCGGCATATTGCCCTTGTGCTGGGTTATCATGAACATTCCCGGAATTATCTGCACTATGCCGAATAGAAGCATTGCTACAGAGGCAAGAGTCTTAAGACCTCCTATGCCCGCGATCAGTCCAGCGGAGAGAACTCCGACGAGAGCGGCGATATATACAGCTGATTCCTCTACCTTAGCCTTTATGCCGCCCATTTCGCCCTTGTATGCGAATATTCCTGTTCCAGAGTAGAGGAGGAAGAACATAACTGCGGCAACAACGCCCAGTACAGCAAGTATTATCGTTATCTTGAAGCCTCTTTCAGCCTGCTGCTGACGAGCCTGTTCCTTGAGCTCAAGCATCATCTGAAGGCTTGCCTTTGAGTCCTTCTGCTCGGACACGAGCTGTGAGGATACGGCTTTTTTTGCAGCCTCAGCCTTGGCTCTTTCAAGATCCTCGTCTACGTATTTCGGCTGATACTTCGGAGCCTCGGGCTCGTCGTCAAGCACGGGAGCGCTTATGGGAGCCTCGGGCTGCTTTGGCTCCTCCTTTTTCGGAGGGGGAGTATAGTTGTCCTCGTCCAGAACGGGAGCCTGCACCTGTACGGGAGGAGCTACAGCGCCGAGCTGAGTTCTTCTCATGTCGATTATCTGCTGCTGCTTTTCGGCAGGCAGAGCGTCGAAGCGGGCTTTGAGATCGGGAGTGAGACCGTTTATGATGTCCTCGTCGGAGAGGATCAGTTTTTCGCGGGTATATGGCGCTGAGTCGTCAAGAACGGGAGCGGATACACCTGTTGGGGCGCCCTTTCTGCCGCTGTCCTGAGTATATGAGCTCATATCGTCGAGAACCGGGGCTGAAACTCCGGTAGGACCGTCCTTCTTGGCGGAGGGAGCTACATATCCGAAGTCATCGAGCACCGGAGCGGATACGCCTGTGGGAGCGCCCTTTTTTTCGTTTTCGGGAGTATAGGTGATCTCCTCGGGGAGTCCGCCTGCGGGATTGTTTTCGTCATACATATTAAACACCTCGGTCAGTTATTTTTTTAAAAGATCGGACAGAGTAATATCTGCTCCGTTTGATATTTTTGCGTAATAGGAAAGAATAATAGAAGCGTCCACAGCGTCCACCATGCCATTGCGGTCAATGTCAGCATAGGAGGACTGTGTCTGTGTAAATGAACTGCTGCAGCCGCTTGACAGTCTGGCGTATTCCGATAGTATCAGTGAGGAATCAATGGCGTCAATGAGCTTGTCGCCGTTGATGTCGCCGTAGCTGTAACGCGGGAACGAATAAGCCGTTTTTGCAACGGGATAAAGGCTCATGAACTCATCTGAGGTATAGTCGGGGAAGGTCAGCTGTCCCGCGCGGGTAGCTATATGGGAAAGCGACGGTGCAGCGGAGTCAAGATCGTCCGTACCCTTAAGGAAGTAGTAGAAGGACCTGCCCTTGAACTTCATGTCCCACGTGGGGTCAAGGTAGTAATACTGCCCCTCGAGCTTGACTATGAGCCATACATGGTTGCCATCGGTACCCCTTGAGCTGTCACGGGCTATGCCTGCAATGATACGGCAGGGTATACCGCAGTCGTTGTACATGCGGTACAGGAGCTGAGTAACTCCCTGACATACAGCAGTGCCGTTAAAAAAGGCGCTGTAGGCGGTAAACGCATAGTTGTCCTCTTCGTCCTCGGAGTAGGTCACGGAAGAAGTAACATACTGATAGATACTGCGTATCTTGCTGTAATCTCCGTGGATACTGCTGAAGCGGCGGGTATCCATAAACTCGCGGAGCTTTTCCGTGAGAGCCGCTTCCTCGGCAAGAGTGGTCCTGTACTCGATCGTATAGACCAGTCTGATCTCGCCCCTTGACTTAAGAATATTACATTTGAAGCCTTTTACCGAATATCTCAGGTAGTCTCCCTCGGAGCCGTTGCCTGTTTCGCCGAAAGCGTTGTACAGCAGCCTGTAGCTTGCCTCCTCCTTAGAGCCTCCCGAGTCCGGGATAGTGACGGATATTTCGCTGACATGCTCCTTAAGGCACTGTCTTATATGCAGGGCTGCCTCTTCCTCTGAGGAAGTGACCGTATCCATGGATACAGCAGGCACAGAGAGCTGCGCTGCATTTATTTGTAACGGAGGCACGGCAGAGAATGACAATACGGCAGCCAGCAGTACAGAAGCTGCTTTTATATGGATTTTCTTCACGTTAAGACCTCCTTTTATTCATTGTGGAAAGCTTATTTCCTGGAATGCTCCTTTATACTCTCGGGAGCAGCGTCGTTTTCAAGTGTGGAAACATAAGCGTAGTAGGCAAGGGTAGCAGAGGCGTCAACAGCGTCAATGAAGCCGTTCCCGTCGATATCTGCCGCTTTCTTCTGAGCCTCGGAGAAACTGCCCTTCTGTTCGCTGCTCGAAAGCTTTGCGTATTCCTTGAGCATGAGTGAGGCGTCTACGGCATTGATCTCGCCGTCGTCGTTTACGTCGCCGTCATTGCAGCTCCTGATATATTTTGTCCTTGCAAAGTTGGATTCAGCCATTATCTCATCGATAGGCAGTTGGAACAGCTCAAACAGATGTACATGTGTGAACTCCTCCTTGCCCTCATTCTCGCTGTCAAGGTCGGAATAGCCCTTAAGGAAGAAGCGGTGCTTGTTTTCACCCATCTTGTATTCCCAGATGGGGTCAACAAAGTAGAATACGTCTCCTATCTGAGCGAGACAGAGGAAATGGCAGTCAACATTATCGTTGGTAAGGGCTGAAAGGTTGGTGGCGTATATCATAGGCTGAACGCCCACCTCTTGCAGAAGTCTTACCATAACGTGCATCTGGCCCGACTCGTTGGCTTTCTTTTCTATGAGAGCACTGTAGGCTGTACTGCGGGTGAGATCGTTGAGATTCTCGTCAAGACGGATATTTTCAACGACTGTGTCGTAAGCCCAGAGTATCTTATCGTAGACGTCCGACTTCATAGCAGCCTCGAATCCGGGAGTATCCTTGAGCTTAGCCACCTCGGCGGTGACCATATCCTCCTGCTCGGGAGTGGTGAGGTACTCCATGGAGTAATATACATAGGTACCGTCGCTGCGGTATATACTGCCGGAGGAAATGCTGGCGGTAAGGTAGAGATACATGCCCTCTGTAGGATCGTCAGTGATAGTTGATATCCTTTCGTTGATAGTATTATTGATATCGTCATCGTCCTCATTGTCGGGGGTCCACCCGTCAACGATGAGGTCGAATTCTTCTTTGCGTTCCTTGAACTGCTGCTTTACGTAGGCTGCTGCTTCGTCAACAGTTGCGAAATGCGGAGCGTTCTCGTTGTAGGAGATGATGACGGATGCATCTTCGTATACAGCGTTGTCTGCGGCGATATCCGGGCTTACGGCAGCATATGCGTTAGCGGACGGGCTGATGCAGAGTGCTGCTGCGGAAGCGGCTGCGATAATGTTCCTGATTCGTTTCATAAATGGTTCCCCCTTGTATATTATTATTGATATTTTTATAAGCAAACAGCCGCCGAAGCGGCTGATCGCATATGTTATTGCTTATCTTTCAAGGATCTGCGCTCTGTCGGGACCGATGCCGACCATGCTTACATGGCAGCCTACCAGTTCTTCGAGGCGGGCTATATAGCTCTTGCAGTTTGCGGGAAGCTCGTCAAAGCTTGCGCACTTTGAGATATCCTCTGTGAATCCCGGGAATTCTTCATAGATAGGCTCGCAGCCCTCAAGCTCCTCAAGCGTGGGTGGGAATTCCTTGATTACGCTGCCGTCGGGCTTTTTGTAAGCCACGCACATGTTGAGAGTATCTATATTTTCGAGAGTATCCAGCTTATTGATAGCAAGGCTGTCAAGGCCGTTTACTCTTACAGAGTGGCGGACTATAACAGCGTCGAACCAGCCAGTTCTTCTCGGTCTGCCTGTTGTGGTACCGAACTCGCCGCCTACGTTTCTGATCTGATCGCCTGTAGCGTCGTCAAGCTCTGTGGGGAAGGGCCCCTTTCCCACACGTGTGGTATAAGCCTTTGCAACGCCGATGATGTTGGTAATCACCTTGGGACCTACGCCTGTACCTACGCATACGCCTGCTGAAAGCGGGTGTGAAGATGTAACATAGGGATAGGTACCGAAGTCGATATCGAGGAGAGTAGCCTGAGCGCCCTCGAACATGATGGTCTTGCCTGCCTTGTGAGCCTCAAAGGTAAGAACGGAAACGTCGTCCATGTAGGGGAGGAGGCGCTTGCCGTACTCGGTGTACTCCTTTGTGACAGCGTCAAGGTCGAAAGCCTCGCCGCCGTATACCTTGGTGATTATCTCGTTTTTGAGCTTGCCTGTGGACTTGATCTTTTCTGCAAGTACCTCGGGGTGAACGAGGTCGTACATACGGATTCCGCAGCGCTCGTATTTATCCATATATGTAGGTCCTATGCCTCTTTTTGTAGTACCGATGTCCTTGCCGCCGCGGAAAGCCTCAGAGAGGCCGTCGAGAGCGATATGCCAGGGCATAACGATCTGAGCGCGGGGGTCTACCTTAAGGTGGCCGACAGTCCTGATACCTCTTGACTCGAGGTTGTCAAGCTCACTGATGAAGTCCTTCGGATCAAGGACAACACCTGCACCGATAAGGTTGAGGGCGTTGGGGTAGAGTATACCCGATGGTACGAGGTGGAGCTTATAGACTTCACCATTGTTTACTACTGTGTGTCCGGCGTTGTTACCGCCCTGAGAACGGACAACAACATCTGCACGGGAAGCAAGGATATCGATGATCTTGCCTTTTCCTTCGTCTCCCCATTGAGTTCCGACTACAATATTTGCAGGCATTTGTGTTCCTCTTTTCATAATAATTATTTGTGCGGGCGGTACCTGTAACCGCCAAAAAAGCACGCTTACAATACATTATAACATATTGAAATAGAAAAATCAACAGTTAGAATTGCTAAAATGCGCCGCAAAAAAGCTTGTGTAATGCAGTTTTTGACTGATAGCGGGGTAAAGCTCCTTTACCCTGCTGTTTGAGGGGATAAATAAGGAAAAATAAAGAACAGAGGATAAAAAAAGTGTCCGCTTTCGCGGACAGATCTCAATTTACCGCCATAAGGCGATAAATTGAGAGTTGTTTATTATTTCTTAAGGCTCTCATAATAGAGTTCCTTATCCTTCTTCATGTTCTCACGCGCCACCATGAATACATGGCGGTAACTATCATGCTCCTCGGGCTTGTAGGTATTTGCGCCCTTGGATATGCCAAGCCCGTGAGCCACTTTTTTGCTGCTGTTGAACTCTTTCAGCTCCTTGTCAAGTTCTGCGAACAGATCCTCCATATCCAGGCCCCCCTTGTCCTTCATTATGGCGATGAACTCATCGCCTGCAACACGGAAGATATTGTCGTTTCCGAAGACCTTTTTCAGCAGCCTTGCCGAGTGGAACATAAGCTCGTCGCCGGCTTCAAAGCCATAGTGGGCGTTGATGCTGTTCAGACCGATAAGGTCGAAGAATGCCACGGAGAATAAGGGGTTACTTTCCTTGATATCCGCGTCCAGAGCATGTATCGCATTCTTGTAGGCAGCTTTGTTGAGAGTATTCGTCAGATTGTCCTTGTACATATTTGAATCGACGAACTTCACATATTTATCAAGCTTTTTGCAGACTGCCTGAAGGTTTGAGGTTACCTCCTCATATTCATCATCGAATGATGACTGCCTGTTCTTCTCGCCGTCTGCCAGCGTTTTGAGGAGAGCACTCTCGCTCTGGGGGAGGAAGTCCAGCTTCTTTATTGAGGTTTTCAGTATAGTATCGTTGATCTTGTCGGTAGCGGCGTCAAGCTGATCTATTTCCTTCAGCATAGCCGCAAAACGCCGTCTGTTCTGTGACATTATGACGAATGCCAGCACGATTCCCACGGTAAGAGCTGCCATAAGGATAACTATGGTTATTACCTTGTTATTGCTGAGCTTATTTTCTAACCAGTTAGCGTTGAAGTCAACACCGACTATGCCTGCGATGCCGCCGTCTGAATCAAAAACAGGGCTGTATGCCGAATAGAAACGTCCCCATTTGTCCTTGTAAGACTTCTTATCGACAGCAGCTACGCCTTTGGAAGCGCTGACAAGCGCGTCGGTGGTAACGATGGGCGAACCGAATTCACCAGGGTCCTCAACAGTAGGGTCAATGGTAAAGGTAAAGGAACCGTCAGGCTGCTTTCTTATACCGTAGATATAGTCGAGCTGTATGTTTTCCTGAAATGCGCGGAGGGTATCAAGGGCGCGGGTATAGCTTTCTGTGCCCTCGTCCTCCTTCTCGAGGAGCTTTATCTCGTCTCCGTTCAGCATATAAGCCGCAGTATTGGCGATATCCAGCATACGCTGGTCTATCTGCTCACGCAGGTTCTTTTTGGCGAGCGCGGTAAGAGACATAGCCATAAGAATGTTTGTGAGCAGCAACAGAGCGAGTGCAATAATGAAGTTGCGCTTGCTTGTTCTGATCTTTTTTTCCTGTTTGCTCATATTTTATCCCCCTGTAATAAAATGATATATTTATCGAATCAAGCTATATGAAGATTATATCATTTAAGCAGGGATATGTCAATAAAAGATAACAAAAAAGCGCTGGATGTCTGCTTGATTTTGTGAATCATCACAAAGACGACCCTTTTTCAGTATCAATTTTTATCTGCTTGCCGTCGCTGACTGCGGTAATGTTACCGTTGAAGCAGGTAGCATAGGTAGCTGCTCCCGTCTTTTTGAGAGCTTCCTGGATCTTTCCCGAAAATTCGCCCGAGGAAGTGCATACCACGCAGCATTTTGGCTTTACGGCGTTCAGGAATTCGGCGATGTTGTCAAGCTTTCTGCCGTGATACGGCACCTTGAGCAGAGTGCAGGTGCCGATATCCATTATCTCGTCCAGTCTCTGTTCCATAGCGTCGCCTGTAAAGAGGAGAGTATTCTTGTTATGTACCACCTTTGTGACGAGGGAGAAATCGTTTTCGTCATTTTCACCGTAAAATGTCTTTTTCGGCGCATACACGGTATAGTCTATGCCGTCGAGAGTAAAGGAAACGTCCTCGGTCAGCTTCGTTGGAGTTATGGATTTTTCCGCAAGAGCGCTTTTGTACTTTTCGTATTCATCGACAGTTCCGTCGTAGTTGGGGGTGAGCACGTTCCTTACGTTGAAGCTCTTAATGAGCTTGGCAGCTCCGCCCACGTGGTCCTTGTCGAAATGAGTGATTATGAGGTAGTCTATGGTGTCAGTCTCGCTCTCCTCGAGAAGTTTGCATATTTTCTTTCCGTCTCCCTTTTCGCCGCAGTCAATGACCACGTTTGCGGTCTCGGACTGCAGGAGCATTGCGTCAGCCTTTCCGGTGTCGATAAAGGTCACTTTGAGTTCGCCTGTTCCTGCGGAGCTCTGCTTCTCATTGCAAGAGAAAAGCGATACAGCCGCTATGGCAGCTGTAAGCAGGAGGGCTGCTGTTCTTCTGAATATTTTCATATTGTATTCTCCTTTTCTCAAGTGCATATATACACTTCTTAATATATATTATACCACAAAATCTTAATTATTGATTGAAAAAAATCAAAAAAGCAGAATTTTTTTCATTCATATCCCCAAAAGCCCGTGTGTTGCGTCCGGCAAATCTGCACTTGCATTATAACATATAATATGGTATAATTTATTATTACAGGATTTTTGGAAGGCGAGGTTCTGCGAATTGAAGGACAATACCGCTGTTATCGGCGAAATAAACGGCTTATTGGGCAGCAGTCCCCGAAAAGCATATGTCAGGAGCTTCGGCTGTCAGCTGAATGTTTCCGACGGAGAAAAGATACAGGGTCTGCTCAGAAAAATGGGCTACACCTTTACGGAGGACGAGCATAAAGCCGACCTCATAATACTCAACACCTGTGCCGTGCGCGAAAACGCCGAGGACAGAGTGTTCGGCATAGTGGGCAGCATGAAGAAGCTCAAGGAGCTCAGACCGTCCCTTATCATCGGAATAGCAGGCTGCATGACCGCTCAGAGCCATGTTGCCGAAAAGATAAAGAAGTCCTATCCGCAGGTGGATTTCGTCATGGGCACCTCCGCGCTCAGTGCTCTGCCGAAGCTTCTTCTCGAAGCTCTCAGAGGCGGCGGATTTACTGCTGATATAGCTGAATATGACGACTTCTCAGAGGCTGCGGAGCAGGTCCGCAGCAGCAGCTTCAAGGCTTCAGTGCCGATAATGTTCGGCTGCAACAACTTCTGTACCTACTGCATAGTCCCCTATGTACGCGGACGGGAGCGCAGCCGCCGTCCCGGGGACATAATCGCCGAGGTGCGGCAGCTTGTGAGCGAGGGCTACAAGGAGATAATGCTTCTCGGACAGAACGTGAACTCCTACGGCAACGACCTCGGAGGCGAAATGAGCTTTCCGCAGCTCCTGCGCGAGCTTAACAGGATAGAGGGCGACTTCTGGATACGTTTCATGTCTTCACACCCCAAGGACGCGTCGGAGGAGCTCATTGACGCCATATTCGACTGCGAAAAGGCGGCAAAGCACCTTCATCTGCCGGTACAGAGCGGCAGCACGGACGTTCTTGCCCGCATGAACCGCTGCTACACTGTTGATGACTATCTGAAAATAGTTGATTGTATCCGCAGCCGCGACCCTGATTTTTCTCTTACCACCGACCTTATCGTAGGCTTCCCCGACGAGACCGACGAGGACTTCCGCGCGACCCTTGATATAGTGAAAAAGGTGAAGTACGACAATATCTACTCTTTCATCTACTCTAAGCGCTCTGGAACGAAAGCGGCGGAAATGACGGACGGTACTTCCGAGGAGGAAAAGGGCATACGCATGAGGAAGCTGCTTGAGGTGCAGCGTGAGATCTCAACTGAGCATTACAAGCGCTTCATCGGCAGGACCATGAGAGTTCTTGTGGACGATGTATCGAAGAAAAAGGAGGGCTGGCTGACAGGAAAGAGCAGCGAGTTCATAATCGTGGAATTTGAGGGAGACAGTTCCCTCATAGGGCAGTTCGTGAATGTTGAGATAACAGGTGCCATGAACTGGGCAGTTACGGGAAAGATCGCAGAAAGGAACGCATTAAAATGAAGAAGATCATCGCAGCAGCATGCCTTTCAGCCTTAGTGCTGGCAGGCTGTGACAAAACTAAAAAGAGCAGCACCAATAACGATACAACTACAGTGCCCGCGGTAACAGCGGCAGATACCACGGAGAATGAGGCGGTCACAGCCGGGACAGAGCCTGTTAAGACAACAGTGCCTGTTCAGACCGTTCCGCCCACTACTCATGAGGCTGACGTGCCTGCAGGGGGTATAAAGGATATGAGTCCTGCTATTTATGAGCAGTTCCTGAGGAGCAGATTTGAGGAAACAGCAGCTGAAAACAACGGCATTGCCTATATCGAGTACGGCTACCGCGATGTCGACGCAGACGGTATACCCGAGCTTTTCCTTAAGCGCGGCACCTGCGAGGCTGATTTCGTATTGGAGGAATATACCCTCATGCCGGAGGGCGAACCTGTGAAAATCGGCGAATTCGGCGGCGGACATACGGTGGTCTGCTATGAGGAAAAAAGCGACAGGATAGCTGTCGTTACGAATTATATGGGCATGGTAAATATTGTATACACCTCTGTTGATGACGGAAAACTCATTGAAAATGAGCATGTTGAGGAGCGTATGCCCGAACAGACAGAGTATGCCGATTTCCTTAAGGAAAAGCGAATGATAAATATACCCTGTGCTACGGTTTACCGTTCCGACAGCGAAAGCGAGGGATATTCCGTTATCCCGCAGGAGAACGGCGGAAGTGAAAGGCTGGAGGGGCTGCACTTCGATTACTATATCAAACTGGATTAAAAATTTTTAAGGAGAAGATAGAAATGGATATTATGGAAATGACAAGAGAGCTTGGAAAGGCACTTCAGCAGGACGACAGATTCACAGCCTACATGCTTGCAAAGCAGGCTAACGACGAGGATCAGGAGCTTCAGGAGGAGATAGCCCGCTTTGAGGACCTCCGCATGAACCTCGGAAGCGCTATGGCGACAGAGGAGCCCGATTCCGACAACATCAAGGCTCTTGATACAGAGCTCAAGTCACTGTATCAGAAGATAATGAAGAATCCAAAGATGATAGTTTACACAGGGGCACAGCAGGCTCTTGAAAAGCTTGTATCGAATATGCAGCAGATAATCAGCATGTGCGCAAACGGCGAGGATCCCGACACCTGTCAGATACCCGAGGCAGGCTGTACAGGAAGCTGCGCTACCTGCGGCGGCTGTCACTGAGCTTGCCTGTGAAATGAGATAAAAAGGAGCTGAATCCATGTCATACAGCGATAATATCTCGGCAGCAAATGAAGCCCTTAATGCTTCGCTTGTCGAGCGTCCGAGAAGTATGTTTGTGTTAAGACCGCCGAGAGATGAAGTGATAGGACTGATAGTTTCTGATATTTGTCTTCTGGCATTCGTTTTCATACGCTTCGGAAGAAGTATTATCGCTTTGTTTTTCGGCTATCGGACAATGTCTGCGTCTATTATGGGGTTATTGCTGTTTGTAGTGATACTTGGTATCGTGCTTTTGGTCATTTCCCCTTTGTTTTTTAAAAATCAGGCTGAGGTCAGGGGCGATATTGTCACTGCCAAGGGCAGGGAGTATCATGCCACCGATATACAGGAGATGCGCATTGTCAGGAATAAATCCGTGAATCTTATAAATGAAGATAAACCGTTCTTAAAGCTGAGCAAGAGCGATGACGGCTGCGATGAGCTGATATGCTGGGCAAGGTATTATCATATACCCATAACGAAAGCCGATAAAAAAAGATAAAAAGGAGCAAAGCCAATGGAAATCGACAGAAGTAAAATATCCCCAATGATGCAGCAGTACTTCGAGGTCAAGGACAAATATACCGACTGTATCCTGTTCTTCCGTCTCGGCGACTTCTACGAGATGTTCTTTGACGACGCAGTGGTAGTTTCCAAGGCACTGGAGCTGACCCTTACGGGCAGGGACTGCGGACTTGAGGAAAGGGCTCCCATGTGCGGAGTACCCTATCATGCGGCGGATATGTACATAAAAAGGCTCATAGACATGGGCTTCAAGGTAGCTGTCTGCGAACAGCTCACCGATCCTGCCGAGACCAAGGGCATAGTGGTCCGCGACGTTATCCGCGTGGTGACTCCCGGTACGCTGACGGAGAGCAGCATGCTCGACGACGGCAGCAACAACTACATATGCAGTATCTATTACGACGAGGAGAACAAGACCTGCGGAGTAGCCTCCGCCGATCTTTCCACAGGCGAGGCGGCTCTCAGCTTTTTCGAGGGCAGGGACCTTGAAGCAGGAGTTATAAACGAGCTTTCACGCTGCAGGCCTGCGGAGATAATCTTTCCCCAGAACTTCCTGTCACTGAAAGCGGCGGCGGAGTTCGTAAAGGTTCGGCTTACCTGCGCAGTGACCCTCCGTGATACCATATGCTTCACCCCTTCAGCCCGCAGGGATATGGCGGCAGCCGTATTCAACGTAAAGTCGGTAACGGAGCTGGGCATAAGCGAGGACGGAGCCGACTGTGCGGCGGTATGCGGACTTTTCGACTACATCAACGACACGCAGAAGTCCTCCGTATCGAGATTTACCGCAATAGAGCTTCTCAGCGGCGATTCCTTCATGGGTCTCGACCTCAATGCAAGGCGGAACCTCGAACTCACAGAGACTTTACGCAGCAAGGAGAAGAAGGGCTCGCTCCTCTGGGTGCTGGACTCCACAAAGACCTCAATGGGACGCAGACTTCTCAAAAACTGGATAGAGCAGCCTCTGAAAAGCCCCGCAAGGATAATCGAGCGCCTTGACGCAGTTGAGGCTCTCTACCGCAAGAGCGTGGTCCTCACAGACCTTTCGGCTCTTCTTGACAGAGTTTACGACTTGGAGCGCCTTATGACGAAGGTCATGTACAAGAGCGCTAATCCACGCGACCTTAAGTCACTTTCGGCAACTGCCATGCAGCTGCCTCTCATAAAGCAGGAGCTTGAAAAGCTTGGCGATTCAAAGCTCCTTGCACGCTATAACAGCGAGATATCCACCCTTGACGAGCTTGTGAACCTTGTGGAGAACGCCATAATGGACGAGCCTCCAATAACCGTAAAGGACGGCGGCGTCATAAAGGAGGGCTTCAACAAGGAGCTTGACGAGCTCCGCCATATAATGAACAACGGCAGGGGAATAATCGATGAGATAGAGCAGCGCGAAAAGGAAGCCACAGGCATAAAGAACCTGAAAATCGGCTACAACCGCGTTTTCGGATACTATCTTGAAGTAACGCGCTCATATTACGATCTTATCCCCGAGGGCTGGATACGCAAGCAGACACTTGCCAACGCCGAGCGCTTCATCACGGAGGAGCTGAAAAATGCAGAAAACGCCATACTCGGTGCGAAGGACAAGGCGCTTTCCCTTGAAGCGGATATATTCTCGGAGGTGCGCGACTTCCTTGCCACAAAGCTTGAAGCCGTACAGAAAACAGCCTCCGCAGTAGCGGCTGTGGACGTGCTCTGCTCCTTTGCGGACGTAGCCCTGCGGAACCAGTACGTAAAGCCCGATATCACCATTGACGGCTCAATAGATATAAAGGCGGGACGTCACCCTGTTGTGGAGCTAATGCTCACAGACGAGATGTTCGTGCCCAACGACCTGTACATCGACAACAAGGCCGACCGCATGTCCATAATCACCGGACCCAATATGTCAGGTAAATCCACATACATGCGACAGGCGGCACTCATAGTGCTCATGGCTCAGATAGGCAGCTTCGTTCCTGCGGACAGCGCAAAAATATCCGTAGTGGACAAGATATTCACCCGTGTCGGAGCCTCGGACGACCTTACAGCAGGACAGTCCACGTTCATGGTGGAAATGAGCGAGGTATCGGACATACTCAAAAACGCAACTCCCAACAGCCTTGTCATACTTGACGAGGTGGGACGCGGCACCTCCACCTTTGACGGAGTCAGCATAGCCCGCGCAGTTGCGGAGTACATATGCAGTTCAAAGAAGCTGGGCTGCAAGACACTTTTCGCGACTCACTATCACGAGCTCATAGGTCTTGAAAACGAGCTTGAGGGAGTGAAGAACTACAGCATAGCGGTAAACAAGCACGGAGGAACTATACGATTCCTGCGAAAGATAGTCCGCGGCGGTGTAGACGAGAGCTACGGCGTGGATGTTGCCAAGCTTGCGGGACTTCCCGCAAAGGTAGTGACCCGTGCAAGGGAGCTCCTCGAAGAAATGGAGCGTCAGCATGCGGCGGAGCGGCCTGCGGCGGTAAGCGAGGATTCGGGACAGATAAGCTTCGGCAGTCTCGGACGCGAGGCGGCGCTGGAAATGCTTGAAAAGACCAATATCGACGAGCTAAGCGACAGCGAATGCCGTGAATTACTGAGCGATATGCTGAAAGCCCTCCAATGAGAGACGTTAGCCCTCAGGAAGCGGCTGAGCTTATGAATGGGATTCCAAATGGACTGTGTTCCTTTGGTCAGGTCAAGGGCTGACAGCCCTAGCAGGGTTCGGGGCAGCGCCCTGTAAGAGATGGCGTTCCCTGAATATGCATTAAATAAACAGGAGATGTAAAATCATGCCCGCATACTTTTCGATGATAATGGAATTCAGCCGTGCAGAGCTGGATTTTGACAATATGAAGGAGCTCTGGCACTATCTCAAATACTCGGGGCTCGAATTCAAAAGCGGCGTATACAATGCCGAAAAGGATACCATAGAGGATATTCTCGACTGGAACCAGAAAAAGCTTGAGGAGGACTTCGAGCTGGGCTATGACGAGAACGCCGACAATGACTATAAGCAGATGTGCTTCAATTACGGCGGCTTTTCCGAGGTCCGCGGATTTATCATGAACGAGAACCCGATCCGCGGCGAGTATACCTTTACGCTGCTTATCCCTGAAGATGAGGTCTTCATCAGCGACAACACCTACAAAAAAGAGGCAGTGGAGAAGCTGAAAGCACTTGCTACTATACTGTGGATACTTCCCAAGACCCGTACTTTACAGACTGAACTGGAGCTGTGCGAGGGGATCGCTCCCGAAATGGATATAAAGGAAGGCGCTCTGCCCTCTGCCTGTCCTTTTGCCATAGTATCCGAAAAGCAGTTCGGGCGCATGGACACAGCTGACTATACCGCCGAACACATAAACGCAGGCGGAGTCATACTCACGCCAAAACGGGTAAAGCTGGTCTGAGCTGCGCGTAAATCAGAAAGGAAGTATACCATGCCCCCCATTAACGTCCTCAGCAAGGAAATATCAGAGCTTATCGCCGCAGGCGAGGTCATAGAACGCCCCTCCTCGGTAATAAAGGAGCTTGTGGAAAACTCGATAGACTCGGGAGCTTCCCATATCACCGTGGAGATAAAGAACGGCGGCACTACATATATGCGTGTCACCGACGACGGCTGCGGAATGTCCTTCGGCGATGTTCCCAAAGCCTTTCTTCGTCATGCCACAAGCAAGATAAGCGCCAAGGAGGACCTTGACAATATCCTCACTCTCGGCTTCAGAGGTGAAGCCCTTGCCTCCGTGGCAGCTGTTTCACGCGTGGAGATAATGACCAAGCAGCGCGAGCAGCTCTACGGCACCCTTTATACTATCGAGGGCAGCGCCGAGAAGACCCATGAGGAGAGTGGCTGTCCCGACGGCACCACCGTAGTTATCCGCGACCTTTTCTACAATGTTCCCGCAAGGCGCAAGTTTATGAAAAAGGACGTGACAGAGGGCAATGCAGTCAGCAGTATCCTGCAAAAGATAACCATGTCACACCCCGATATCGCTTTCAGGTTTATCCGCGACAACCGCACTGAGTTCAACTCCAGCGGTGACGGAGAACTGTTTTCGGCGGTATATGCGGTATACGGACGTGACTTCGCCCGCGATCTCATGCCCGTTGACTATGAATATGAGGGAGTACACGTAGGCGGCTATGTTATAAAACCTCTGTATTCAAAGACCAACCGTTCTTTCCAGAATTTCTTTGTGAACGGCAGATATGTCCGTTCGAGGCTTTGCTCGTCGGCTCTCGAAAACGCCTATACCAATATGATAATGACGGGAAAATTCCCTGCCTGCGTACTTCTCATAGACCTTTCACCCAGTGCAATGGACGTAAATATCCACCCGACCAAGGCTGAGGTGCGTTTTACCAATGAGAAGTCGGTTTCCGACGCCATTTACTTTGCGGTAAAGAACGCCATGATGAAGGACGGGCTCATATACGAATTTGAGCTGAAGCCCCATGCGGACTGGACAAAGGCTGCTACCGGGCAGGAGGAGATGAAGCAGCAGGAGTTCCTTTTCACTCCCGTTGACAAGATAGAGGAGACCGAGCAGAGGCTTGGGTCGGCACCTGCCCCTGTGTATACGGCTCCGGAGCCTGTATCGGAGGAACCTCCGGTTACTGCTGATATAACCCCGAGCCCCGCCTACAGAAATACGGTTTCGATATACAGCGGAACGGTTCCTGTACAGTCTTCAGCTCACGAAACAAAGCCTGCCGAAGCTGCTCCCGTTGACGAAAGTGCTGCGGAGCCTGTGGAAGAAGCAGCTACGGAGCCGGCAGAGGAGGAAGTAAGCGAGCCTGAGGCAGTTGAGGGATTCAGCTACATCACACAGCAGTCCTTTGCGGCTGCTCCCGTGCAGAAGCCTGCGGAGGAGAAAAAGCAGGAGTCTGTATGGACGGAAAAGCCGAAGATACGTGTTATCGGTGAAGCCTTCGGACTCTATATAGTTGCTGAGGCGGGCGAGGACACCATGATAATGATAGACAAGCACGCCGCCCATGAGAGGATAATATTCGAGCGCCTGAAAAGCCGCAACTGCCGTCAGTACAGTCAGCAGCTCCTTACGGGAGTGAAAGTTCTGCTCACAGCAGATGAATTCAGCGCCCTTGAAACCAATCAGGAGCTTCTTGCCGACCTTGGCTTTGCCTTTGATTTCTCTGAGAAGCCTTGTGCGGTAGCCACGGCAGTTCCCACATTCATAATGGAACTTGACATGGAGGATATAATCTCGGAGATAGCAGATAATCTCCGTATGTACAGCCACGACCCCCAGTCTCGGGCGCTGGACGATATGCTCCACACAGTCGCCTGCAAATCGGCGATAAAGGGGAATGATAAAAATGATATCGCGGAGCTCCAGTCGCTTGCGGAGCAGGTCTACTTCGACGAAAGGATACGCCATTGTCCTCATGGCAGACCCGTGATGTTCACAATGACAAAGAGCAATATCTCACATCAGTTCGGAAGAACGTAAGGAGATGCTATGAAACGAGCGGTAAAAGTTCTTATTGCAGTATATTTTTCGCTGGTGATGTGCATTTTCGGCGGAACTGCTGCCTATGCATGGAACGCTGATACTTCACATCTGGATATAAGCTTCGGGAAAGTCCCCGAGGGAACTGCATTTGCCGACATACTGCTGAAAGGCAGCTGGAGCAAGGCAGAGACCGATTTCATGGAGAGCAACGGAAAGCTCCTTGATATAGGACGTGACAGCGAAATCGCAAAATACAGCAATGACGGCTTCACGAGTATGCTTTTCAGGCATAACTGTGCTGAATTTCAGGAATGTGACATGACTGCTGAGGACGGCAGAAAGCATATGGTTTTTAAGCTTGATATCCCAAGCGATGAGATATTCAATCATTTCGGCATCATAAAGGTGGCTTATTGCGGTAAAGAGGGCAATATCCTCGGTATCACCGATGAGGTCAGGATAAAAAGAGTATTCTGGGGCAATCCTGCATACACCATAAAAGCAGACGGAAGCAACCTTACCTGCGATGTGAACCTGGGGCCGCCGTATTTTATGATAGTGCTGGTGCCGGTGACGGCTGCTGCGCTGATCTTGGTAATAACAGCTGCTGTTATCACAGTGAAGGTAAGGAAAAAGGTGCAGACGGCAAGGAGCATAAAACGCATACAGTCGGGAGAACTTGATAATGAACGAAAAGAATAACAAGCCCTTTGTGCTTGCCATTGCGGGACCTACAGCCTCGGGCAAGACACGGCTGGGCGTTGAGCTTGCGAAGATTTACGGCGGAGAGGTCATCTCCGCCGATTCCATGCAGATATACAAGGGTATGGACATAGCCTCGGCAAAGCCGACAGAAGCCGAAAAACAGGGAATCCCCCACCACCTGATGGGGATACTGGACAGGGACGTGAGCTTTAGTGCCGCAGATTATGTACGGCTTGCCAATGAGAAGATAGGGGAGATCCTTTCGCGTGGGAAACTCCCCGTAATAGTTGGCGGAACGGGACTTTACATCGACTCTCTCCTCGAAAACGTGAAGTTTTCCGAGGGAGGCAGCGACGAGGCTTACCGTGAGGAACTCTATGCATTTGCCCGTGAGAACGGCAACGAAGCCCTCCACGCCCGTCTTGCGGAGCTTGACCCGGAAGCTGCCGCGGGAATACACCCAAATAACCTTGTGAGAGTTGTCCGCGCACTGGAGGTCTGTAAGGTGACGGGGCGCCGTTTCAGCGAGCTTAAAAAGGAGAGCCGCCTTGTGGAAAGCCCGTACAGATCGCTTATTATCGGGCTCAACTACGAAAACAGGCAGACTCTTTATGACCGCATAGACATGCGCGTTGATGAAATGGTAAAGGCTGGGCTCATAGAAGAAGCACGTCAGCTCTGGCAGGAAAGCAGTATGAAAACCGCCGCCAACGCCATAGGCTACAAGGAACTTATACCGTATTTTGAGGGGAAAGCCCTTCTGTCCGACTGTATAGACACCATAAAGCAGGAAACGAGGCGTTATGCCAAGCGCCAACTGACGTGGTTCCGTAAAAACGCCCGTATCGAGTGGGTATTTTTGGACAGATTTAATAAAAATAATGAAATATTAGAAAAATGCAAAAAAAGTATAGCCAAATTCTTGTAAATGTGATATAATGTACTGTGTGTATTTCTGCGCGGGTTATTTGACAAAAGTTTTTACCCACGAAGCATTACACGGAAACAAATATCTGATAGGAGAATGTGTATGAAC
>JAEEGL016473853.1_pt1 | contig 21769 bp, 28 predicted proteins | sample 9134231 | NCBI WGS metagenome assembly JAEEGL01 (sample SAMN16246548, study PRJNA631951) | gut metagenome | biome: gut microbiome; feature: rumen; material: fiber-attached | host: Bos | place: Iran: Karaj | collected 2018-10
ATATTTTCAATCACCACAACGCTGCACTTATCCTCTATGAACGCATATTCTTCGTCTGTTAGTCTGTAAAATTCTCCCTCTATCACTACTTTTCTCCTTTGTCTTTCCTAAGATGTCTATATTTTGTAATTTAAAATATACAAAAGTCCCCTATATTATATACTACAAAATATTATGTATTTCAAAATATTTTGTAGTTTTAAATATTTATTATTACAATATATTTTAAATATTTTAAATTTTTTAACTACATTACATTATGAATATTTTGTAGTTCATAATATTTTATACTACATATTATTTTGTAGTTTTATATATATTGTAGTTTTTTATATTTTGTAGTATAATATATTTATAACATTTTGTAGTTTATTTTATTTTATATATTTTGTATTTTTTTATATTTTATATTACAATATATTTATAACTACATTATATTTTAAATATTTTAAATGTTTTGTATTTTTAAACTACATTGATATAAACCAATTTTGTAGTTTTAAATATTTAATACTACAAAATATTTTGTATTACAAAAGGAGATCGACATGGCAATAAAGATAGCAGTAGCAAACCAGAAGGGTGGAGTAGGAAAGACAACAACGGCAATATGCTTGGCACAGGAACTCAGAAGAAGAGAATACAGAGTACTTCTTATAGACAGTGATGCCCAGTGTAATTCAACATCATTCTATGAAGCAAAAGTAGAAGACCAGGAAACACTTCTAGATATTTTCTGTGGTGACGAACCAGGACGCAACTGCGTGCAGCACACATCAAAAGGTGACATCATAGCATCAGATCCTCAACTTAAGGATGCAGAAACAATGGTAAAGGTTGATGAAAGAAGATTCAGCCACTTAAAGAGATCCTGCAAAGAGCTTGAAGGAGAATACGATTACATAGTGATAGATACACCACCAGCAATCGGCGTTGCACTTAAGAACGTCCTTGCCTATGTTGATTACATAGTAATCCCTGTAGAGGAATCAGGTTGGTCCATGGCAGGTCTCATGGATTTTGCCAAAGCAATAGACATGGCAAGAGATAATAATGAAAAACTTAAGGTGGCTGGAATACTTATAGTTAAGACAAAACCTAATACAAAGAAGTCCGGCAGAATGCAGGAACTTGCAGATTCACTTGGAGCTGCCCTTGAAACAAAGACATTTGAGACAAAGATCAGAGAGAGTTCTGCCTGTGCTGAAGCATTGACAGAATACTGTGTACCACTTCATGAATATGCACCACATGCTACAACAACTAGAGACTACGATTCATTCATTGACGAGTTATTGGAGGTGATCTGAAATGGCAAAAAGACAATATGAAAGTAAGATAGCAGTACAGACCAGGAACTTCTTAAACATAAACAACCAGAATCTTGCTGAACCTGAAGAGAAACCAGAAGTAAAAGCAGTCCCTGAAGAAAAGCCTGTAGAAAAGAAAACAACTCCTAAAGAAGATAAGCCTAAAAAGACAGCTCCAGTAAAAACAGAAGAGAAAACGATTCCTGAAGAGAAAACACAAGTAGAAGAAGCTGATCCTGTGACAGAAAAAGTAAATGACATTATCAAATCACTTATCGAGTCAGGTCAACTCCAGCCAAAAAAATCTGGAAAAATTGGAAGACCTAAAAAGTATGAAGATGATACAATCGTTGCATCAATCAGAATGACAAAAGAAAACTATGATTATGCATACAATGTTGGAAGAATGAAGTTCAACAGCATGACTGAATATGTTAATCATCTGATAGAAGAAGATATGAAAAAATGAAATATGCTCTGGGCCAGTATTTATGCTGGTCCAGTTTTACTTCACTAAAAAAACGGAATGTGTTATCGTTTCAGTCAAACCATATTGGTCAATAGCAATTCTTCAGATATTCTCTATACTTTCGACATCATCAGGTATCTTGTTGTTGTTTAATATATTTAAAAACAACAAGAATTCTTTTATTAATTAGAGCCCATATATACCGCATAAATAAGGCATTTGGGACTCTAAACTCACTTAAATTTCGGATTAAATTCCCTAAAAATTCGGATTAACCTAACTAAAGAAAAAGATATATTTCACTATAAAAACGGGTCGAAATGCAGGTGGAATCTAGGGTTGAGTTCACTTGAATTTCGGAATAACAAACCTAAAAAATGGGATAAGACTACTGAAAAAACGGATTATGCATCTGAACATACCTATGAAAACGGGATGGATACTGGGATGTGTACTATATTTTGTAGTCATTTTTTTGTTAATACAAAATATTTGGTCGAATAATAGCAATAGATATTCCGAATTTGTAGTGAAGTTAGGTTTATGCTCCAAATTTTAGGTAAGTTAATTGAATGATGACCCGAAATTTTAGTGAACTTAGAATAAAACCTACAAGATCCCAGAAATCCAAATAAAAAGTGTCCCAAATCTTAGTGAACTAAAAATATCCATTCCGAATTTGTAGTTATCTTGGAAGAAAAGTCCCTAAAAATGAGGGATGTAGTAAAAGATAACTTGAAAAAAGGGATAACATAACAGTAAAATAGGGATAAGAAAACATGAAAAAAGGTTGACATCGTTTGATTGTAAACGATATAATCTATATCGTAAAGGGGTATTGTATGGGAAAAAAGAAATCAGATAACGGATACGACTTAAGTGTACTTTCCGGTAAGCATTATTCTAAATCAAACGCTCTTGTAAATTCCAAAGGAAAAGCAAATCTATTAGCGCAGAAGCTGTTTGCCATTGGCATCCAGCAGGCAGAAGAGGATGAGAAGACAGGAATCCTTACTACTACTTTGCGTGGAACAGATCTCAAGAAGATATTCGGGACCAACAGAGGATCCTTTTATGATGACATAAAGGCTCTGGTGGAGCCCATTAAAGGCAAACCATCACTTCTTGACTGGAGAGTTGTGTTTACTGATGATCAGAGTAAAACAGTGGAAGCCATCAATGTGATCATGGACTGTAAGTTTGAGGATGGAATCTTCCAGATCAGATACAACGACAAGGTAAATAAGCAGATCAGGGAACTTAAGGCTAACTATACGGTCTTTTCACTGGCCGAGACTATACCGCTTAAGAGCCTATATTCGTTCAAGCTTTATGAAATTCTTAAGTCAGAATATGACAGACAGGACTACCTTGCCAAGAAAAATGGCGAGTGGCATGCAAACGCTGTATATGTAATGGACATTGAACTTACAGATCTTAAGCTGAGGTTTGGTATTATCGATGCATCAATCAGTCCTGAAATTACTCAGGCATTAAAGAAGAGCAATCCAGATTATAGAGAGATTGAAAGACTGACAGAAGAGCTGCCTCCAGAACTTAAGAAAGAGCATGTGAAATATAAGAGATTCGATAATTTCCGTAAGAGCACTATCGAGGTTGCAAAGAAAGAACTTGCTGAGAAGACATCAATCTTCTTTGACTATGATCAGTTGAAGAGCGGAAGAGGAGGAAAGACTACCGGAATAAGATTCTTTATCCATAAAAAGGTTGAGAATCCGGAACCGGATGTTGTTGAATCCGAGGAGAAAGAACTTTCTGAGGACGAGAAGTATGAGATCATCTTTGAGATGAAGGATATACTTGGAAAAGACTTCAGCGCTAAAGATGTTATCGCAATAGCCCAGACTGCAAAGTATGATGTTGAAAAAGTAAAGTTTGCTTATGAACTTATGCTGAGCAATCCAGGACAGATTTCAAATCCTACTGGTTGGTTGATAGATGCCATACAGAAAGGATATGAAAAACCAAAACAGAGAAACGCTAAACCACGGACTAATAGTTTTAATAATTTCGAGCAGACTACAATTGATTTTGTAGAGCTTGAAAATCAATTATTAGATAACTGATAGGTTTCATAATATTGTAAAACAAAGGTGGAACCTTCAGAAATTGTTGGTTCCTTTTTGTTTACATGGAAAAAAGTGTACGATATAATCAAATAAATTAGTATAAGTAATATTTTTGTAACTAATAATGGGAGAACAGTAGTAAGAAGCAATAGTACGATATAAGTGCGATGGTTCAAACAATACAGGAGGACAACATGGGAACAGCACTAAAAATAATCTTAAAAATATTAACCACACTTATTTTGATTCCATTATATTGGATTGTTTCGTTACTTGTAATGATAATGGCCGCAGTAGGAAGCGTTATACTTACTGTTGGAGGTTTCTTGAGCTTTATAGTAATACTTGTGACATTAATAGACATGATTTCAACAGGAAATGTAAAAGGAGATATCCCACAGCTGGTTTTAGGGGCATTGCTCGTTGTGATTCCGGCAGTGCTAATGGGTATCCTTGAATCGGTACATGATGCTTTTGGTAAAGCACTTGAATATGTAGCTGGAATGTAAAAATCCTTCGCAGTTTATCAGCTGCGAAGGATTTTTTTACGTTAATTTACATGTAGGAAACAACTGGCCGCCATTTTCTTTTTCTTCTTTTGCATTTTGTTGAGCAAATATAAGTTGGCGGTACATATATTCTTGCCAGTGTTTAGGTAATGATTCATATTCAGCAAAAGCAGTATTTTTATCGACATATCCTAGAAGTACAGGAACAGAAACGTCCAATGCCTCTGCAATTTGAATAATCTTTGAATATTGAAGATCTATCATGCCTTGCTCAATCTGTGCAACCATGGAATTGCTCTTGTAATCGATTTTTGCAGCAAGTTCTCCCTGACTAAGTTTTTTTTCTTTTCTAAATTTTCTGATGTTTTCATACAGTGCCTTTTCGTCGACCATATAAACCTCTATCTTTCTGGGCACAAATTAATCATAGCAATAATTAGTCTCCCTAATAAAATTTCATAAAAATATTATAACACAGAAGTGTATTTTTAAAGGTAAAAAATGTATAAAATCATGCTAAAAGCACACCACATCACGCTTGCAGCAAATGGTATACGTTGGCGCGATAAAAATAGTCTATGATTATGAAAATAAAAAGTTAGTTAAATTGATAAAATGTGTTGACAAAAGAGTACAAAACTTTTATAGTATAACATAAATATTAGGGAGATTGAGATTTTATGATACAAGAAGTTAGTGAAAACGAGAATTTAAAAATTGTCTTTGATTATGATAAACTTCATGAAACATTAAGAAACATCGATACTCCGATATCTGAACTTGCGAAAATGTGCGGATTAAGTAGGAGTAGCTTATACAAAAAACTGAATGGTGAGCGTGAATTCAGAGTTTCAGAGTGTATTATGCTATGTAAAATTTTAAAAATATCAGTAGATGATTTAGTGAAAATAATAAATATGTAAATTAGGTATTAATATAATTAATACTTTTAAGGCATCTTCGGGGGACATAATGTTAAATATATCAAGAAATCCGTACGCAAGGCTGAAGGAAAAACTCACGCGAGCTGCAGAATGCGATATAAGTGAAGAAAATATACTTTTTGAAATAAAAAATGAGATTTTCATTGCATATTATGAAGAAATCCCGCTAAAGGACATTATCAGTGCTATTGATGATTACATCATTTCAGAAAGTATAAGGACCGTATTAAAAAAACATCTCAAGCTACTTGTAGAAAAGGGGGTAAATCGTTATGACAGAGGAGGATGCTAAGAAAACAACTCATGTTGTGGGTAAAAATCTTATACATGTTTCAGTGAAGTTTGGAAAGAATGCAGTAGATAAAGCATCTGGGCTGACTAAAACAGCTTTAGCGAGGACGATTGGTTATGGCTTAGATAAATTCCATAATCGTGCAAGAGTTTTCCAAGGGAAACATGCGTTAAAAGAGTTTATCCAATTCGACAAGAATAGTAGAGCTCCTATAGGACAACTTGATGTAAACGAAACAGATTTCAAGGAGTTCGCTAAAACTTGTAAGAAGAATGGTGTGGATTTTGCGATTGTTAAGGATGCAGTAGATGATAATGTAATACATTTTTTCTTTGCTGGGAAAAATGCAGAAGTCATGTCTCATCTTTTTGAAGAGTATGCCAAGGAAAAGTATCAGCAGGATATAAAGAATGAAATGCTTCCTGATCAGGAAGAGAGAGAACATGAAAAAGCTGAAATGGAGCTTGATGCAAAGGAACAGTCAGAAAAAGAATTTGAACCCAAATCAAAAAAGGCAAAGATACAGAAGGAAGAAGCTGACATAGAGAAAAAAGTAAACATAATAAATGAGTCCATAGAGAAAGAAACCGAGAAAATGGCTGAAAAAACAAATGACCTTCTGGATGAGACTTTGGACGACATAGAAATACCGGAGATGGAAAGATGATAGATAGTAGCTTGATCTTCAAAGGAATTCCATATTTAGCAGTCTTTTACATAACAGATAAGGTGGCTTATTTGTATAGAACCGCTGAAGGGGCGAATGTATCCGACAAGATTACAAAGATGAATATAGGAAATCTTTTCGGATTCCCAATAATATCGCTAAATCTTATGGATATGCTCTGGGGAATTATTGGATGTGGATGCCTGTTCCTTTATATCTGGTATAAGGACTCTACAAGAAAGAAGCTTCGTCCAGGTGAGGAATATGGAAATGCAAGGCTTGGTAATAAGAAGGATATAAAGCCCTTTATAAATCCCAGGTTTCGTCAGAACTGTATTTTATCAAAAACAGAGTTTCTGACCATGGAAGAAAGAGTAAAGCCCTGGTATATGGGAAGAAACAAGAATGCAGTTTTTTATGGCGGATCTGGAGCCGGTAAAACATTCTCCATGCTGATGCCGAACTTGATGCAGTTTCATTCAAGCTATGTAGTTGTTGATCCAAAGGGTACGCTTCTTGATTCCTGTGGAGACCTGATAATTCGAATGGGGTATAAGATAAAGGTTTTCAATACTATAGATTTCAGCAAGTCCATGGGATTTAACCCATTTGCTTACATAAAGAAAGAAACAGACATATTAAAGTTTGTTAATGCATTGATGGAAAATACCAAGGAACCGGACGAAAAAGGACAAGATCCTTTCTGGCCTAAGGCTGAAAAGCTACTTTATAACGCTCTTATCGGTTATATCTGTGAACATGAGGTAAAAGAGAATCAGAACATGTTAACTCTTCTTGATCTGATTTCAAAAATAAAGGTATCGGAACCTTCTCAGGTCAGAAAAAAGCAGAAGGAAGAGGATGGTACTGAATCGGTACTTACACAGAGCCAGGATGAAAAGGATGAAGTTGATCAGAAATTTGAAGAGCATGAAAAAGAGTGTGGATGCGAGACATATTCAATAAGGCAGTATAAGAAGTTTCTTAAAGCAGCGGGAAAGACAAAAAGGAGCATACTTGCATCGGTTGGATCGAGACTCTCACCATTTGATATTGATGATGTCCGAAGAGTCATGGAAGTAGATGAACTAGCATTGGACAAGATAGGAGATGAAAAGACCGTTCTGTTTTTCATTATTGATGATTCTGATACGACCTTTAATTTTTTGGTATGTATAGCACTTTCACAGCTTTTTAATACATTAAAGACCAAGGCAGATCTTCAGGGCGGGCACCTAAAGTATCATGTCAGAGTCCTTTGGGATGAAACATATAATACCGGTCAGGTCCCAAAGCTTGAACATCTTATATCACAGCTGCGATCAAGAGGAATATCCATGTGGATGTTCTTCCAGGCAAAGAATCAGCTAATAGATCTTTATGGTGATAAGAAAGCAGAGAATATAGAGGCATCCTGCGATGTTAAGGGATTTCTTGGAGGTAATGAGTTTACATCTTGGAAAGACTGGTCAGAACTGCTCGGACAGGAGACTATAGATGTTCTTGATCAGTCAGATACATATGGACAGTCCAGAAGCAGCGGCATGAGTTATAAAAAGGCCGGAAGAAAGCTAAAGACGATTGAAGAGATTGGAAATATGCCGGGAAATAAGCTACTTATCAAGCTAAGGGGTGTTCCACCATTTTATTCAGAAAAATATGATACAGGAACACATCCGTTATACAAATATACGGCAGATGCAGATGAAAGATATAAGTTTGATCTTGATAGATATCTAAATAAGTTTAGGAATGGATTCCTTGTACAGGATGATCAGTATGACACTATTGAAATAGATCTCACGGATGAAAATGTAGTGAAAGCTGGATAATAAGGAGTTTTTATGAAGAGGATTCGCTCACCCAATACCTAAAGTCGGTACTTTTTCAATTCGAATAAAAAGAGAATCTTAGGCAAAGTAGCACCCAGCGCAGATGGTCGGCAAACTATGAGCACTGGATGCACTTCAGGAATACTCAGCGGTATTCGTATGCATATTTTAACATGCATACAGCCTAAATACTCTCTTTTTTGTTACTAAAAATCAAATTTTTAATAAGAGAAAGGAGAAGAATCCCGACAAAATAGCGATAAAACAGCCGTTGGGATTACCAATGTCTGCCAAATAGCCTGAGAAATAGGCACTTATAAGGGTTGGGATTCAAACAACATCATGGAATTCTTTACAACTGGAGTAACTCTTTTACAGACCATCGTAACATTGCTTGGCGCAGCGACAATTATAGGCGGACTTATCGAAGTAGGTAAGTCACAGGCTGAGAATAACCCTGCGATCAGAGCAACCGGTATCGCAATGTTCATCGGCGGAGCAATCATCATCGCTGTAGGACAGGTACTTGTTCCAAAGCTCTCAACAATGATCACACTCACTTGATGTGACAGGAGAAGGAGGCATTAGCCTTCTTCTCCCGGATGAAAAGAGGTAAATATGGATTGGCTAGAAGGATACTTCCAAACGCTCATCCTTAACTTCTTAAGGGCGGCGGCAAATGGATTTTTCGAAGCATTAAATGGTCTTACGAGCGATGTAACAGGTCTCGTCAATGTCAATCCCGGAACATATAATCCTACAATATTCACAATGATTCAGAACATATCGGAGACTGCGATAGTTCCGGTGGCGTGTCTTATACTCTGTTACCTCATGACCATCAATTTCATAAAGATAATCGAAGATAGAAACACATATAAGGATCTTACGTTCATGCCGGTTTTCAAATGGATCCTGTACACGACTATAGGGATAGTGCTGATAACAAAGACATACACCATAGTTCTTGCAATATTCGATGTTATCGGATTTATCCTCGATAAAGCGGGACTCGTTATTGCTCATGTTCCTGCGGATATGGACCTGCAGGGAAAATTAAATGAGCTTGTGGATGAAGTAGATCCTACAGATGTCGGAAACGTTCTTTCACTGGCAATGCAGCTTACATTAAGTAAGTTTCTTCTTGGCATCGTTGCAGTTCTATGTAAGGTTTGCATGTATTTCAGAATAATCAGCATTCTTGTGTATTCATCTGCTGCAGCTATACCAATGGCAACGCTTATGGATTCTGGGCAGAACTCTACAGGACAGAATTATTTAAAGAATCTGGCAGCGCTTGGTCTTCAGGGATTCTTCACTTTGATGATAGTAGCCGTATTTGAAGTACTTGTTGCAGAACTAGCATCATATGACGGTGGAAGCATATCGGAACTGACGATGAATACGCTTATGTATTGTGTGGCGTTATGTCTGGGACTGTTTTCTACAAAGAAAGTTGCAGATGTGACACTTGGAGCACATTAGTAAAGGAGGCAAGATGGCTTACACAGATAATCATTGTGATCTGAACAAGATAAAAGATAAGCCCATAGCAGGCTTTTCCATTAGACAGATCCTTAGTTTTGTTGCTGTTGCAGCTGTGGACGTACCGGTTTATGTAATGTGCATTTCCTATAAGATGGATAACACTTTGGCCTGTCTTTTCATATGCCTTATCAGTGTCCCAATCTTCTTTGCAGGTACTTATGAGGATATACATGGAAGATATCTTGAGAAGATCCTGATGGATAAGGCGAGACTTCTATTCATGACACAGGCGAACAGACCTTTTGCAACAGATAACAGATATGGTGCCATAAAGAAGCAGCGAATTCTTGAGGAAAAATATGAAGGCTTTGTCAGGGATGAAAAGAAAAGAAGGGCAAAAAAAGCAAAAAAGAAAGCCCGAAAAGGGAAAGTCTTTTCATTCGGGAAACGTGCTGAGAAGAAGCGCGTAACAGCTTGAGGTAACAACATGGCAAAAAAAGAAAAGATAAAAAGAATAATCATAAAAAGCCCTAACGATAAGCTTTCCAAAGAAGATGCAAAGAAGATGGAAAGGGCCATAAGGAAAGCACAGAAAAATGGCAAATTTCCAACTACTGCGCAGGATACTATTCCGTACAGGGCAATGTACAAAAATGGCTTATGCCAGCTTGAAGGCTATAGTTTTTCAAAGACCATAGCATTTGAGGATATCAACTATCAGTTAAAAGATAACGACGATAAGGAAAAAGCTTTTTCCAAACTTTCTGATCTGTATAACTATTTTACTGAAGACATGCACGTCCAGATGACTTTCATGAATACAAGGATAAGTCATGAAGAAGTAGTAAAGAGCCTTACCATAAATGAGCAGGGTGATGGACATGATGATCTAAGGGAAGAGCTCACAGAAATCCTTATCGACAAGGAAAGAAAAGGAAACAAGGGAATAATCAAGGAAAAGTACCTTACATATTCCTTTGAAGAAAAAGATCCTCTCTTTGCAGTAAAAAAGATGAAGGATGTGGATGAGGCAGTACAGAAGAACTTTAAAAAAGCTGGACTTAAATCATCAAGCTGGCCGCTTGATGGTACAGAAAGGTTAAAGGTTCTTCATTCAGCAATGCATCCGGAAGGAGATTCAAAGTTTAAGTTTAACTGGAGCATCCTTTCAAAGGAAGGACTAAATACAAAGGACTTCATAGCACCTATGTCGTTTAGATTCCCTGTTAATGGCAAATATTTCAGAATGGGGGATGTATTTGGAAATGTATCACTTTTATCTCTGGATTGCCCTCAGGTTGATGACAGGATAATAACAGACCTTCTTTCTATTGATACTCCTATCATTGTGAACATACACATAGATCCTATAGACAGGGTAAAGGCAAAGAAATACATCGAAAAAAGAAACATGCAGCTCAATTCATCAAAGATCAAAGAGCAGAAACATGCTTCTAATGAAGGATATGATATCGACATTCTTCCTCCAGAGCTGACTGCAAATGGCGATGACACTGCAAAGATGCTTAAGGAGATCAATTCAAGCAATGAATCACTCTTTAACATGACGATACTAGTTACATGTTTTGCCAGAAGCCCTAAAGAGCTTCATGCAACGTGGCAGAACATCGAAAAGATTGCTAATAAGCAGTCATGTCAGCTTATTCTACTTCGTGACCAGCAGGAGCAGGGACTTGTATCATCCCTTCCTCTTGGAATCAACAGAGTTGAGATACAAAGGACTATCATGACAAGTCAGCTTGCTATGTTAAATCCTTTTACCGCTGTAAAGGTGTTCATGCCAAACTCACCATATTACGGGGTTAATCCTCTTACTGGGGAATTGATCCTGGCTGACAGAACGGTTCTTAAGAATCCCAACGGATTATATCTTGGTGTACCTGGTGGTGGAAAATCCTTTGCCGGAAAAAGAGAAAAGCTCATGTATTTCCTTATGCATGATACGGGAGATATCGTCATCATAGATCCGGAAGGGGAATATACCGCTGCTGTAAACCGTATAGGTGGTCAGATCATAAATGTATCAGCATCATCACTGCAGCATATAAATCCAATGGATATCAACTTTGATGTAGGTTTTGATGATGAAGATCCTGTAAAGAACAAGGTTGCGTTCATGCTCTCGATTGCAGAACAGATAGCATCCTCTAAGATAAATGGAGTCAGGGTTGGCCTTGAAGGTGATGAAATCTCAATCGTAGATGATGTAGCAAAGGAAATATATGAAAATCTCAGGCAGAAATACTGGATTGGTATGGGTAGAAACCCTAGCATTGACGAAATGCCTACTTTTCAAGATTTCTATGAAGCATTAAGAAATTATCCAAATGAAAAGGCTCAAAGAATTGCTGACTGCTTCAAGATTTACACGACAGGAACGCTCAATGTATTTAACCACATCACTGATGTAGATCTAAATAACAGGGTAGTTTGCTTTAACATAAAGAATCTTTCAGCAAACCTCAGGGAAGTGGCACTCGTCATCTTAACAGATTTCATTTGGAATAGGGTTACATTTAACAGAAATCTCGCACACAAGACGCTGCTCGACATTGACGAGTTCCATTTGATGCTAAGGGACCCTCAGACAGCAAGCTACTTTATCGAGTTCTGGAAGAGATTTAGAAAGTGGGGTGGAGTTCCGACAGGTCTTACACAGAATGTTACCGACCTATTGAATTCACCACAGATTGAGCAGATTTTCTCTAACTCAGATTTCATTTATATGTTGCCACAGTCTAAGAGAGATAGGGATATCCTGGCAGAAAGACTGAGTATTTCAGATGAGGAAATAAACTTTGTTACACAGTCGGATTCAGGTGAAGGGCTTATGTTCTTTGGGAATAAGATAGTGCCTTTCAAGGATGATTTTCCAAAGGGCAAGATCTACGACCTCCTTACCACCAAGTTAGAGGAAGTAGGGGCAATAAATGGCAGAATTTCATAGTGATTACATGGGTCTAGATAAAAAGACCTATTTTAAGAAGAATGCCAAAGGACTTGCTTACGGATCAGAATATTTTACGCCTACCATGCATACAGAGGAAGCCAAAGAAGCTTTCAAGATAGTAAAAAAAGGCACAAAGATGCAGCATGCAGGCGATATGGCCAAGAGTGCAGGCAAGTTCATGGTAAAACAGACCGCGGGGACCGCAAAGAATGCCGCAAAAAAATCCAAAAGAGCAGCGGAAACCGGTGCTAAATTTGCCATAAAGAGAGCGGCGGAAGACTCTTATGGAGATGATAACGCTGCAAAGGTTATAAATACTGCATCTGCGGTCCAGCGTGGCGCCAGAAAATATAAAGAGCATGCCGAAAAGATGAAGCGGGGAGCTGATGCAAAAGCCGAAAAGTTTGCACAGAAGACGCTTGATCAGGAATATACCAAGGCTCTTGCAAATGGTAATTTCAAGCAGTTTGAAGAGAAATTCAAAGCGGTAGATAAGGATTTCAATGTATCCAAGATGGTAAGGAAGTCTGGTCCTGCAGATTCTCATCAGGCTTATAAGCAGTTTCAGAAGAGAGTTACACAGAAGAAGTTCTCAAGAAGATTGTACAAGCAGGCTCATAGTCCAATGACTAAAGTAACTCAGAATGCAGCCAAGAGAGCTAGATCTGTAATTGGAAAAGCAGGGCAGGCAGCAAAGAAACTTGTATGTGCTATCCTAAAAAACCCAGCAGTCATCATATTTGGAGGAGTGTTGTTTGCACTCATCATTGTAATGGATATGATCCTATCGTTCTTTTCGATGATGTTCTCTTCAACAGAAACTTCTGGTCTTGCTACTGGGTATCTTTCTGATGATTCAGAAATCTATGCCTGTGAAGAGTATTACAAGGGCAGGGAAGACGGCCTAAGAGAATGGATAACGAAGATAGAGGAGATCTATCCAGATTTTGATGAATATGATTATTCCGATATCGCGACAATAGAGCATAATCCTTATGCTGTAGCAACTTACCTTAACGCTCTTTTGCATCGACCTTTTTCTGCAGGCGAAGTCACAGGATATGAAGATACCTTCTTTGAAACCCAGTATCACTGGTATACAACGGATGCCTGGGTTGAAAGAGAAGAACATGATGTAGATGAATACGGAAATGTTCTTGAAAGCACACATATTGTGAGAGTCCACGTTCTGTACGTTCATGTGAAGAATAAGGGTGAGATAAAGACAGCATATGAACTGCTTGATTCGCAAGGGGATGAAAGATTTTCAGCACAGCTTGGAGTCAAAGGACATAAGGCTCATCTATGGGAAGGATATAATCCTGATGATTCTGAGGGTATGAACAGAGGCTCTAGACAGCATTACAAAGTCCCAGGCAACCTATTAAACGATGATCCAAGATTTGCTGCTATGTATGCTCTTGCGGATTCGCTTATTGATACACCTTATGTATGGGGCGGAACAGATACAGATGGTTTTGACTGCTCCGGATTTGTATATTACGTCTACAACAATTCAGGATATGCTTCGATGCCAAGGCTCTGTGCGCAGGATATCTATCATCACTGCGAGGTTCTTTCCGCCGATGATGTTATGCCGGGAGATCTGGTATTCCTTACAGGAACAGGAGCATCTGGAAGAACAGTAACGCATGTCTGCATATATGTAGGCAATAACATGGTAATCAACTGCGGTAATCCGGTTAAGTACTGCAAGATAACGACTGGATGGTGGAGGCGTCATTTCTACGCATATGGACGCTACACCGGATGAGGAGGAAATAATGGATAAGGCAACTGAAAAGATTGTATTGGAGATTGAAAAGGAAATAAAAAAGAAAAAGGACCTTGAGGAAAAGCTTAAGGCCAGTAATGAAAGGATAAGAGCTCTTGAGGCAAAGAAACTTGAGGCAGAAAATGCTCAGATTGTCGCTAGTATAAGACAGCTCAATGTTAGTCCTGAAGAGCTTCAAAACTTCCTTTCAAGTATAAAGGCAAAAAGAGGAGCTGCAGTGATAAACGTTTCAGACACAAAGGATGTCATGGAGGAAAAGGCAGTATGAAAAGATTAAATCTAGCAATAGGAACAGGATTACTCATGTTTTCTTTAGCCAGTGTTCCAGTATATGCTCAGGGAGATCCGAACGAGGTACAGGAAAATGCTACAGAGGTTCTTCCTGAGAATCCAGAGCCTCAAAAAGAGGATGACCACACACCGATTTCATATGATGGAACAGGAACAGTCATTGATAATATCGAGAACGGCTCCAAGCATTTTTACACTATAGCTACAGATGCAGGAAATGTGTTCTATCTGATCGTTGACCTTGATAAGGAATCCAATAATGTATATTTCCTTGATACAACGAAGGAAAGAGATCTTTTAGCACTTGCAGAAAAGGCTGAAGAGGAAGAAGGCGTAACTGTTATTAAAGAAGAGCCTGTAGCACAGGTAGAAACACCTGCTCCAGAACCAGAACCTGAGCCTGAGCCAGAACCTCAGCCAAAGAAAAGTAACATGTCTTTATGGATTATCCTTGGACTCACGGCCATTGCAGGTTTAGGCGTTTATGTATATTACGGAATCATCAAGCCAAAGAAGGATGCTGATGAGGCAGAGGAATTCGAAGAAAACAGCGATTTCATGGAAGTTGTTCACAGAGAGCCATCATATGTAGATGATGAAGATGATTAAGGTGTGGAATGTGTGATGTATAGCAAGTTTGAAAAAATACTTGGGTGGATTGTGCTGATACTGGGAAGCATAGGCTTTTTGGCTTCTTTGTTCGTGCTGACAGCGTCAGCAATCCATTTCCACACAGTTAAAAGGTTTTGTATATGTTTGTTGGCTATTGTTATTGGAATTGTTTTTGTGCTGATGCACAAGGAAAGGAAAAAGCATGAATAAGGTAGAACTCATAGGAAGACTTACGAAAGATCCGGATGTAAAAAACAGTCAGAGTGAGAATGCATCGACTGTTACAAGATATACCCTTGCTGTAGACAGAAGAAGCAGATCTAAATCGCAGGAAGAACAGACGGCTGATTTTATCAGCATAGTTGCTTTTGGAAACAGTGCTGAGTTTGCTTCAAAATACTTTAAGAAAGGTCTTAAGGTTGCTGTTACCGGACATATCCAGACTGGAAGCTATACAAACAAGGATGGCGTCAGGGTCTATACCACAGATGTTGTTGCTGAAGATCAGGAATTTGTTGAAAGCAAGAGCGGTAATGCAGATGCTGAAGCTTCAACTCCAATGCCTGAAGACGAGGAACTTCCATTTAAGTAAATAGTGGGCTGGGGCATTGCCCTAGCTCCTATAAGGAGAATAGAAAATGAAAAGTAGTAATAGATGTTCTAAATGCGGGCAACTTCTTATAAGAAATGATAATTTCAGCAAATATTGTCTTGATGGATACAAACCAAAGCCTGACCTATGCGCTGGATGCAATGCTACTGAATCTGTGATCAAAAGACTTAATGAAAGCGGAGATATCTCTTATGAAGAGTGCCGCATTCTTCCAAGAACGCTTATCTTTGATCCTAAAGGAAACAATATAGAGGAAGAGAACATTGGAAGAAAGTTCCAGAAGCTCGTAGACCGATTTACAGAGAAGGTTAATTGCTAATCATCATGGTAAACACTATCTATACTAAAGAAAAATTCAGACAGGATATGGACTTTGATGAGTTCAATGTCATAGTTACAGCTCTTAAGATGACAGGAAGTGACAGATGGGAGCGGATCATAAATTATTCCCATGTTATAAGAGATAAAGAGACAGGGGAAATGCTCAATATGGTCCGTACAATGCTTTATTTTGATGATTTTATTGCCATCCATGATATGGATCTTAAGCTGCGCTATGACCAGGAGCTTTTGGATAAGAGTATTGACCAGATGGAAGATTTCACAAGCAGCATGCTTAAGCGCGATATTGAGTTTTATAAGGGAATAAACAAAAAAGCAAGCTGCAGTTAGGAAGGCACAGATGGCTACTAAAAACATAAAGCATAAAGAACGTGAACACATAGATATAGTAAAAAAGGCCATAGAAATGGCAGAAAATGGAACCATGGTAACTATCGAGTTTGAGAGAGAAAAGAAGGAGGGTTCCAAGAAAAATGCAGGAAAGAGGATATGAGCTTCGGCGTGTTGATGTAAGGATCAAGCTCGTCGATGAAGCACCACTTTATAGTGATCGGCCCATCACTTCTCCTGATCTGGCAATAGATGTCATGCGCAAAGCTCTTTCAGAAATGGATAGAGAATATTGCGCTGTGGTCAATATGGATGTCAGTGGGAGACCTCTAAATTTTAACGTAGTAAGCGTTGGTGACATCAATCAGACTGTTGCACCAATGCAGAATATTTTTAAAGCTGCAATTCTTTCAAATGCACATAGCATTATGATGTTTCATAATCATCCTGACGGCTCTCTTACGCCAAGCAGGGCAGATCTTATAACCACTTCAAAACTCATTGAAGCGGGCAATCTCATGAACATACCAGTAAAGGACCATATCATTATCGGAGGAGGCACAGGGCACTTCTACAGCATGAGACAGAATCATGCAGGCATGTTTCCGGATAGGAGCGGATACCCTGAGCAGCACTCAGAACCAACAGTAAAGCTTGCAGAGAGAATGGTCGAATATAAAGACCGCCTTTTTATGAATGTCACCGATTATGCTACATCAAAAGATGTGGATGTCCATATCATAAATGGTTATATAAGTGCTCATAGAGAAGATTTTAAAGGGCATATAGCTAGGAATAAAAATGCAGCTGCTTTAGATGACTGGGCAAGAAAACAACTTGATGATTATATTGCGACTCGCCCTGATAAGGGAGTCAGATTTCACAGATTCGAAAGGAAGGTGAAAGAAATGGATGTTATGGAAAAACTTCAGAACAAGAACGGTGAATTAACCCCAAAGGATATTGATGAAATGCTTGATAGGAATCTCCCATATTATGTTCCAACGAACCAGGGACATATGCCTGTAAGGGATTATGTTGAATATAAAGCATGGACAGTAGGATACGATTCTTATTCCGATATGAGAAGAGCAGGAATGGGAGTTTCACTGTCGGTTAAGAGTTTAACTCTTGAAGATGGATCACCTGAACAGGGAGATTCAGAACTTGGAGTCGATGTTCCTGATATGAGAGAAGGATTTGATGATAGGGATTCCGTATCCACGGCTCAGCCTAGTATGAACGTACATAAATCAAGAGTAACAAAGGTTAAGCACTATAGTATTCCGACTAAAAATGACGAGCTTGAAAACATGAGGGAAATAGAAGATAGGTTATCAGAAGAGCCTACTAAAGTAGCAGAGGTTGACCTATTAGATGATCCGGACTTTGATGATTTTGATGAGCTGGAGATGGATTAATGAGGAAAGCAAATCGTTACAGACCCCATCAGATTCATGTGATGATGACTGAAGAAGAATATGGTCTCATTAAGGAACGGGCACAGGATGCAAAGATAGGAAATCTTAGCGCATACATGAGAAAAATGGCAATTGATGGGTATGTGATCAATGTGGAACTCAAAGAGATTGTTGAGGCCATAAGACTTCTTCGATATTCATCAAATAACCTTAATCAGATAGCGAAACATGCTAATGAAACAGGTAGTATCTATAAGGATGATGTTGAAGAAATCCAAAAGAATTACAAGGAACTATGGGGCTCCATGAAAGAAATATTACAGCAGATAAATATGATTACTAAAGTATGATGGCAGGCAGTTTTGCCTGCCATTTTTGGAGGGAGAATGGCTACTACAAGGATAATGTCAGTGCATGCAAAGTCAGGCATGTCGCTAGGCGCAGCACTCGGAATGACTACTGATTATGTTGAGAATCCTGATAAGACTGAAGACAAAAGATATTTAAGTTCTTATATGTGTGATCCTGAAACTGCTAAAGAAGAATTCGTTTTTGCAAGGCAGATGTATGACAGAAATCACTGCTTTGGATTAAGAAAAAGTGATGTGATTGCTTATCAGATCAGGCAGGCTTTTGCTCCTGGGGAAATCGATCCTGAGACTGCAAATAAACTTGGATATGAACTAGCTATGAGGTTCACGAAGGGAAAACATCAATTTATTGTTGCAACTCATACTGATAAAAATCATATTCATAATCACATAGTATATAACTCTGTTACTATGGATTCCTCTCGTAAATTCCGTGACTTTTTGGGCTCAGGAAGAGCAGTTAGAAAGATAAATGACATCATCTGTCTTGAGCATAATCTTTCTGTTATAAAGGATCCAAAGAAAGGAAATCATACGTATGGAAAATGGCTTGGAGATCATAAAAAGCCAAGTAACAGAGACTATCTTAGGATAGCCATAGATGAAGCTCTCCAGAAAAATCCCAAGAGTTTTGATGAACTCATTGAGATACTTAGGACCGAGTATAATGTCGAAGTCGATACGTCGGGGAAGTATACAAAAATGCGTGGAGAAGGTCAGAAAGCATTTGCTAGAATCAGGTCCTTAGGCGAGGGATATACGAAAGAAGATATAGAAAAACGTATCCATGGTGAGAAGGTAAATACAAAGTCCACGATAGGAAAATCATTTGAAGAAATTAGCGGAAGGCGTATCAAAAATATATCTGCTGGTACACTTTCCAAGGATGAAAAGCTTAGCCTTCTTATTGATATTCAGAAAAAAATCCAAGAAGGAAAGGGCATTGGATATGAGAAATGGGCAAAGCAGTTTAATCTAAAACAGACTGCAAAAACACTTAGTTTCCTTTCGGATTTAGGTATCAATTCATATAAGGATTTGGATACCGCCCATGAAAAACTACATGATGATTATGATGGGCTAAGGCTAAAAATTAGAGCTATTGATCAGAGGATGGAGAAAATAAAAGAGCTTCAAAGTGCAATCATAACTTACATTCAGACCAATGATTCTTACCAAAGATATAAGAAGTCGGGATATAATAAAATGGTAAAAGAAGAGCTCCGTGATGACATACTTTTGCATGAGGAAGCAAGAAAACATTTCAAGGAATATGAAGGTGGAAAGGTTCCAACCATTAAAGAACTGAAAGCAGAGTATGCCGAGCTTAAAGAGAAAAAATCAGACATGTATAAGGATTATCAGAAGAAGAAAAGAGATTATACTGAGCTTGCTGTTGCAAGAAAAAATATCGATATGATCTTAGAAAAAGACCATGAAGAAGAGCATGATTTTATTGAAAAAGATGATCCAGAGCATTGGAGGTAAAGAAACTATAAATGGAGGATACTGTATCATTTAAGGTAATAAATGGAGCAGAATTAATTGGGAAAGTACCAGATCAGGACTCCAATTATTTCTTTGACGGCAATAGAAGAAGTGAGCAGGATTATAAACAGTTACTAGAAGATTCGAAGAATTTTTTTCATGCCTATGCGGAAGGGACACTTGATATAGACCCAAGGTATTATTACATTTACGGCAATGCTGAAACAGAGAAATGTCTTGGTGCAAGAGGGCGCTATACAGGAAACAAAGGCATCATTGAACATCCTTCAAGCGATGTATTTCAGGCTAACTTTTATATAAACAATCCCGTGGACGTAGTGAAAACTAAAGACGGATTCTTATTTGATGGCTCGGATGGTCGGCACAGGTTTTATGTTGCTAAAAAGTATAATTTAGACTTGTTGGTACGTGTAAATAATTGAAAATTCATTCATGAGCCCAGAGGGCGCTGCTTCAGATTTTGAAAAATCTGAATGGGGTATTAGGGGACTCCCTAACAAGCGTAGGAAGCATGTGTGTACACACATGCCCTGCTTGCGAGTTTGATGACTAGCACGCTTAGGCGTGCTGTACAGTCATCTCTTCGCCTTTTCAGGCGTACCAGATTAAGTAGTGGAAGCAATAAAATATTTAAGTGAGGTAGCCAAGAAAATGCTTATTGGAATCCTTTCAGATACACATGGGTTGCTACGGCAGGAAGTCATAGATGGACTTAAGGGTGTGGATATGATAATCCATGCCGGTGACATCGATGATCAGTCTGTGATCGAAAAACTCAATGACCTTTCTTCTTCCCTGACTGTCGTCAGGGGCAACGCTGATAAGGAATGGGCGGAGCATCTTCCTCAGGAAGCGTGGCTTGAAATTCTTGGAAACAAAATCTTTGTGATCCACAACAAAGGAAAGATTTCATGTGATGTCGGCGATGCCGACATCATCATTTACGGACACAGTCACAAGTATTCTCTTGTAGACAAGGAAGGACAGATCTGGTTCAATCCGGGGTGCTGCGGTAAGAGAAAAAAGGACCAGGAGGTTTCATTTGCTATTCTTGAGATCCGAGGCAAAAAGGATTTTGGTTTTAGGAAGATTGTCATTGGAAACAATGATGAAACAGAAAAGCTCCCCAAGGAGATCGACAAGATCATTTCCAAAGCAATGAGGCTTACGGACAAGGGAATGAGCCATAAGGATATAGCAGCATAACTTAAGATTTCAGAAAAATTATCTGAGAGTATCTGCAGGATGTATCTTACTCATCCCGGAGTGGATGTTGCTGGAATTTTGCAAAGAATTTCATGAATGATTTAGGAGGATGGTATGGCACCGACACTAATTAAAGCGATCATTTTCATAACACTGGCGCTGGTCCTTTATATTATAGGAGTATGGACAGAAAGGATAGGAAAGACCTTAAAACCTTTAGTGTAAATACATTTATATTAGATGATAAAATATAAGCATTATGTTTCAGCATATTTTACTAATGGAGATAAAATGACAAAAGTATTTTTTGTAAGGCATGCAGAGCCCAATTATGAAAATCATGATGACAGAATTCGCGAGTTGAGTCCTCGTGGAATGGAAGATAGGAAAAAAGTTACAGCGTTTTTAGCTGATAAAAATATAGATATAGTTATTTCAAGCCCATTTAAGAGAGCTGTTGATACAGTTAAGGATTTTGCAGATAAAAATGGAATGGTTGTTGAGATAGTTGAAGATTTTAAAGAAAGAAAGGTCGATAGTGGTTGGATAGAAGATTTTACTTCTTTTTCTCAAAAGCAATGGAGCGATTTTTCTTTCAAGTTATCAGATGGAGAGTGTCTTAAAGAAGTTCAGGATAGAAATATATCTGCGCTTAATAATGTTCTGGAGCAGTATTCAGGGAAAAATATAGTAGTTGGAAGTCATGG
>JAEEGL011797306.1_pt1 | contig 21767 bp, 17 predicted proteins | sample 9134231 | NCBI WGS metagenome assembly JAEEGL01 (sample SAMN16246548, study PRJNA631951) | gut metagenome | biome: gut microbiome; feature: rumen; material: fiber-attached | host: Bos | place: Iran: Karaj | collected 2018-10
TCCATGGTCAACAACTTCACCGGCGTCCGGCACGACAGCGGCGACCCCTACGAGTGGGGCGAAAAGATGATCGCGCACTATAAAAAATACGGCGTCGACCCGAAGACCAAGCTGCTGCTGTTCAGCGACAGCCTCGATTTCGACCGCGCCGAGAAGCTCTATCAGCACTTCAAGGACCGCGCCAAGGTCAGCTTCGGCATCGGCACCTTCGTAGCCAACGATACCGAGGCCGAGGCGCTCAATATCGTCATCAAGCTGCAGACCGTCAACGAGCGCCCCGTCGCCAAGATCTCCGACGCGCCGGGCAAGGCCATGTGCAGGGACGAGGAATATCTCAATTATCTCAAAAACTCCGTTGCGTTCCGCCTCGAGAGGGAGCGGCGCTTCGGCAAGCTCAACTGACCCCGCATCCAAGCCGGCGGCCGCTTAAAACGGCCGCCGCTCCTTTTTTTTCGGCCGCACGCCGGCGAACGCCGCGGGCCACTTTTACGGCTTGCTTTTTCAGAGTAAATAATGTAAAATATCATATTAGGAACAATTCATCAGACTATCGCATCGGGAGGGCATACGTTTTGAAGATCGACCTTAACCGCGGCTGGAGCTTTATAAAAACCTGCAGCGAGGCCTTTATTTCCGGCGCCGAGCTTGAGGGCATTTCCGAGGTCGAGCTGCCCCATACCGTCAGCGTCACCCCCTTCGATTATTTCGATGAAAGCGAATATCAGATGATCTCCTGCTACCGCAGGAAATTGAATGTGCCTGCCGAATGGATCGGCAAGCGCATTTTTCTTTGTATCGGCGCCGCCGCGCATTTCGCCGAGGTCTTTTTAAACGGCGAAAAGCTCTCGGAGCACCGCTCGGGCTACACGGCGTTCAAAACCGAGCTCACGGAGCGCCTGAGGGCGGGAGAGAACCTGCTCGCGATCAGGGTCGACAGCCGCGAGACCCTCGATCAGCCCCCCTTCGGCTTCGTCATCGACTACATGACCTACGGCGGTCTTTACCGCGAGGCATGGCTCGAGGTCAGGGAAAAGACCTTTATTGAGGACGTCTTCGTCAAGCCCGAGGGCTCGGGTCATATCTCGGCCGAGGTCACGGTCTCCGGTCCCGCGGACGGCATGACGCTGCGCCACACCGTGCTCGACGGCGAAAGGGTCATCGCGCAGAAGGAATGCGGCGTAAACAATGCCCCGGAGTTCAGGGCCGAAGGCATAACCAAATGGAGCCTTGACGAACCGAAGCTCTATACCTTCCGCACCGAGCTCCGGAGCGGGAGCGAAACGGTCGACGTCTTCGAAACGCGCATCGGCTTCCGCGACGCGTCCTTCCTTGAGGACGGCTTTTATCTCAACGGCGAAAGGATCCTCATTCGCGGCCTGAACCGGCACCAGAGCTACCCCTTCGTCGGCTACGCTATGCCGGCGAACGTGCAGCGCTTCGACGCGGATATTTTAAAGAACGAGCTCGGCTGCAACGCCGTGCGCACCTCGCATTATCCGCAGTCGCAGGCCTTCATCGACCGCTGCGACGAGCTGGGCCTTCTCGTCTTCACCGAGATACCGGGCTGGCAGCATATCGGCGGGGAGGACTGGAAACAGCAGGCGCTTGAGAACGTGCGCGAGATGATCCTGCAGTACCGCAACCATCCCTCGATCGTGCTCTGGGGCGTGCGCATCAACGAATCGAACGACGACGACGCGCTGTATGAGCAAACCAACGAGCTCGCGCACCGCCTCGACCCGACCCGGCAGACCGGCGGCGTGCGCTGCATCAAGAAGAGCAATCTTTTGGAGGACGTCTATACCTACAACGATTTCGTGCACGAGGGCGGCAACAAGGGCTGCGAGCCGAAGAAAAACGTCACTTCCGACGTAAAGAAGCCCTATCTCGTAACCGAATACTGCGGGCATATGTTCCCGACCAAGACCTTCGACTGCGAGGAGCACCGCCTCGAGCATGCGCTTCGCCATGCAAACGTGCTGGATTCCGTCGCGGGGACGGAGGGGCTCGCCGGCAGCTTCGGCTGGTGCATGTTCGACTACAACACGCATATGGATTTCGGCAGCGGCGACCGCGTCTGCTACCACGGCGTGCTCGATATGTTCCGCAATAAAAAGCTCGCGGCCGAGGTCTACGCCTCTCAGCAGGATGAAAGGCCCGTGCTCGAGCTCAGCTCGCTGATGGATATCGGCGAGCATCCGGCGGCGAACCGCGGCAAGGTCTTCGCCTTCACCAATGCGGACGCCGTGCGCCTCTATAAAAACGGCAGCTTTATCGCGGAGTTTCCGAAGTCGCATACGCCCTATAAAAACCTCGCCCACCCGCCGATCGATATCGACGATTTCATCGGCGACGCGATAGAAAAAAACGAGCCGTTCAAGCCGAAGCAGGCCGCATACGTCAAGGACCTGATCAACTATTCCTCAAGGTTCGGCTTCTCGCATCTGAGGCCAAAGCACTATCTCAAGGCAGCGTGGCTGATGCTGCGCTACCGGATGAGCTTTCAGGACGCCTACGCGCTCTACGGCAAATACAACAGCAACTGGGGCGACGCCGCCACGACCTACCGCATCGAAGCCGTGAAGGACGGCAAAACGGTCGGCGTTATTGAAAAGGGTCCGGCCAAAGCCGTTCAGCTGACCGCGGAGGCGAGCGCGGATACCTTGAGTGACGGCGCTTCTTACGACGCCGCGCTCGTGCGCATAGCGCTGCGCGACCAGTACGGCAGCGTGCTTCCCTTCGCGAACGAAGCCGTTTCACTTGAGACCGAGGGCCCGATAGCGCTTATCGGTCCGAAGCTCGCGATGCTGCGCGGCGGCCTCGGCGGCACCTTCGTCAAAACCGTCGGCGCGGCGGGGAAGGCCGCATTGAAGCTTCGCCTTGAGAACGGCACGGGCGCGGAAGCCCGCATAGAATTCAACGTCACGGCCGACAGGCCCGCCGAGCAATAAAAAAACCGAAACCGAAAGGAAGGCACCATGCAGGACAGATCATCCATCATCTTCGGCAACAGGATCGCGCCGAAGGACGTTAAAAAGGCCGAAAAGTCGAAAGCGAAGTTCGCGAGGAAATACGGCGACGACAGCGGCGCGGATTATAAGGCCAAGCTCGTTGAGAACGCCGTCCTCTTTGACCCCCTCGGCGTGCGCGATATCCGCGTGAACGAGGGCGAGGGGGAGATACCTTTCGATACCGAAAAGGGGCTCATCGTGGGCAATATCCGCATGGGCTTCGGGCACTACCGCATCTCCATCGCTATGGCCTCGGCCGCGCACGCGCTCGGCTACGAGCCCTACTGGATGGACCTCAATTCCTATAAGGACACCACCTGCACCAAGGTCATCGGCGCGCAGAACGACCTCTATTCGATGGGCTCGCGCCTCTCGCAGAAGTCGAAGCTCTTCAATAAGCTCTTCTGGGAGCCGATGAACTACGAGGGCTTCCGCAAGCTGAGCTACAATGCCTCCGATCAGAAGAACGCCGAGCTGATGGCCCCGGTCTACAGGAACGTGCCCAAGGATATCCCCGTCATCGGCACCCACGTCTGGCCCGCGCAGGCGGCGATCCACGCCGGCATGAAGTATGTCGTCAACGCGATCCCCGACAACTGGCCGATGGCGCTGCATCTTGCCGAGGGCGCGGTGCACACGATCCAGACCCGCCAAAGCTATATGGGCTACCGCATCCTCAACGGCATGCAGGGCAAGGACGTGCTCAAGCCCATGCCTGCGGACAGCCTCGTCTATACCGGGCATTATATCGACCATGAGCTCACCGCCAACCTCGAGAAGGACACCGAGGCCCGCCTTGCGCGCAAAAAGCAGGGCAAGCCGATGCGCTTTCTGCTCACGATCGGCGGCGCCGGCGCGCAGAAGGAGATCTTCGCGGCCGTGCTCGAGCATCTTGTGCCCGCGATCAAGAGCGGCAAAGCGGCGGTCTACCTAAATATCGGCGATTATAAGAACGTCTGGGACTATCTAAAGACCGCGGTCAAGGGCATCGAAAGCGAGGCGACGGAGCATTTCGACGACTGGCAGGATACGCTTCGCTTCGCCAACGGCGCGGTCGACGGCGAGATCTCGGGCGTTCACGTCTTCTGGCACCCGAATATCTTCGAGGCCGTCTACTGCACCAATCTGCTGATGCGCTCGTCGGACGTGCTCATCACCAAGCCCAGCGAGCTCGCATTCTATCCGATCCCCAAGCTCTTCATCAAGCGCATAGGCGGTCACGAGCGCTGGGGCGCGATCCACTCTGCGGAGATGGGCGACGGCACGCTCGAATGCGAGGATATCCCGCATACGATCCAGATGCTCGAGCTGTTCCTGAACGAAACGACGCTGTTTGAAGAGATGTGCGATGCGATCCTCCTCAACAAGAGGATGGGCGTATACGACGGCGCCTGCAACTGCGTCAAGCTCGCCATGGGCCTTCGGGACCGCTGACCGAGTTGATCCGCGGCACGGCCGCTTATTCATAATCATGGAGGAATTATAATGGAAACCAAACCGAAACTCACATTCATGAGCAAGCTCGCCTACGGCCTCGGCGCCGTTGGCAAGGACATGGTCTATATGCTCTCCGCAAGCTATGTCCTCTACTACTTCCAGGACGTCCTCGGCGTCAACGCGATCGCGATGGGCGTCATCCTGCTCGTCGCCCGTATCTTCGATGCGTTCAACGACCCGATCATGGGCGTTATCGTCGCCAAGACCAAGACCCGCTGGGGCAAGTTCCGCCCGTGGCTGCTGATCGGCACGCTGACCAACGCGGTCATCCTGTTCCTGATGTTCTCCTGCCCGCCCTCGCTCGACGCAAAGGGCCTCATCGCCTACGCCGCCGTGACCTACATCCTCTGGGGCGTGACCTACACCATGATGGACATCCCCTACTGGTCCATGATCCCCGCCTTCACAGAGGGCGGCAAGGAGCGTGAGGGCCTCACCACCCTGGCCCGTTCCTGCGCCGGCGTCGGCAGCGCCATCATCACCATCGTCACCGTCAAAGCGGTCCAGATGCTCGGCAACGCGTTCGGCGGCAGCAACGCCAAGGAGATCGAGCTCGTCGGCTTCAAGTGGTTCTCGCTCGCGGTCGCGATACTGTTCATCGTCTTCACGGTGCTGACCTGCATCTTCGTCAAGGAAAAATCCACCGCGAATATGAAGACCGTTTCCGTCGGTCAGATGTTCAAGGCGCTCATCAAGAACGATCAGGCGCTGACCATCGTAGTCGCGATCGTCCTCATCAACCTCTCCATCTATATCACCAGCAACCTCGTCATCTACTTCTTCAAGTATGACTTCGGCGGCACCGAGTGGTTCAACAGCTACACCCTGTTCAATATCTTCGGCGGCGCGGTGCAGATCCTCTCCATGATGATCCTCTATCCGCTCCTCCGCAACGGCCTTAAGCTCAGCAACGTCAAGATCTTCTATATCTGCCTCGGCATGAGCATCGTCGGCTACGCCGTGCTCCTCGCGCTCGCGATCGCGGGCATGGGCAATGTGTTCGTGCTGTTCATCCCCGGCTTCTTCATCTTCGCCGCGAGCGGCCTGCTCAACATCCTGACCACGGTCTTCCTCGCGAACACCGTCGACTACGGCCAGCTCAAGAACGGCACGCGCGATGAATCCGTCATCTTCTCGATGCAGACCTTCGTCGTCAAGCTCGCAAGCGGCATCGCGGCGTTCGTCGCCTCGATCTGCCTCTCCATCAACAAGCTCCAGTCCGGCACCGAGGTCTCCGAGGCCGATAAGGCCGTCGACTGGTCGCTGAACGTCGCGAACGCTTCCAAGATGGGCCTGCGCTTCACGATGACGATCATCCCGATCATCGGCCTCATCATCGCGATCATCTGGTTCAAAAAGCGCTTCATCCTCACCGATGAGAAGGTCGCCGAGATCGCCGAACAGGTCAAGGCCCTCAATGCTGCAGAAGCGGGTGCAGACGAATGATCCGCTGCTTTGAATCCGAGCGCCCCGCGTTCAAGCTGGATACGGGGCGCAGCACCTATATCTTCGCGATCCTGCCCACGGGCCAGCCGGAGCATCTCTACTACGGCCCGCGCATCGAGGCCGCGTCGGCGGAGGAGCTCGCGCCGCTCTATGAAAAGCACGCCTTCGCCCCGGGCAACACCGTGCTCTACGACCAGGAGCACCCCGAGTATTCGCTCGAGGATATGTGCCTGGAGTTCTCCGCGCTCGGCAAGGGCGATATCCGCGAGCCCTTCATCGAGCTTGCGTATAAGGACGGCGGCCGCACGGCGGATTTCACCTACGAAAGCTATTCGATAACCGACGAAAAGCCAGCGATCGAAGGCCTGCCCTCCGCTTATTCCGAGGATGGGAAGGCCGAGCACCTGACCGTTGTCTTCCGCGATAAGCAGTACGGCGCCGCGCTCGAGCTTCATTACACCGTGCTCGGCGAATGCATCTGCCGCCATGCCGTGCTCAAAAACGAAACGGAGGACGATATCCGCGTCGACAGGTTATTGAGCCTCATGCTCGATCTGCCCAGGGCGGCCGAGCCCTACGCGGTCACGAGCTTCACCGGCGCGTGGACGCGCGAGATGCACAGGACCACCACGCTCCTCGGCGCGGGCAAGCTCGTGATAGAGTCCCGCGCGGGCTGCAGCTCGAACCGCGCGAACCCGTTCTTCATCGTGCACGACAGGCACGCGACGGAAGCGTTCGGCAGCTGCTACGCCTTCAACCTGCTTTACAGCGGCAATCATTACGCCTGCGCCGAGGTCTCGGCCTTCGGCAAGCTGCGCGTTGCAAACGGCATAAACCCGCAGGGCTTTTCGTGGAGGCTCGGCAAAGGCGAAAGCCTCGCCTCGCCCGAAGCCGTGATGAGCTTTTCTCCGGACGGTTTTTCCGGCATCAGCGAGAATATGCATTTTTTTGTGCGGGAGCACGTGGTCAGGGGGAGATGGAAGAATAAGCCCAGGCCCGTGCTGCTGAACAGCTGGGAAGCCTGCTACTTCAAGATCTCCGAGAGCGGGCTTGTTTCCCTTGCCAAAGCCGGCAAAAAGCTCGGCATAGAGCTCTTCGTCATGGACGACGGCTGGTTCGGCGAACGCAATGACGACAAGCGCTCCTTAGGCGACTGGTTCGTCAACGAAAAGAAGCTGCCAAACGGCGTTAAGGGCCTTGCGGACAGGATCACCGCGCTCGGCATGGATTTCGGCATCTGGGTCGAGCCCGAGATGGTGAACGTCGATTCCGAGCTCTACCGCCGCCGTCCCGACTGGGCGATGGCGATCCCCGGCCGGCCCCACAGCGAGGGAAGGAACCAGCGCCTGCTCGACCTTGCGAATCCAGAGGTGCAGGATCATATCATCGCCCAAATGAGCGAGCTCTTCGCTTCCGCGAAGATCAGCTACGTCAAGTGGGATTTCAACCGCATCTTCTCGGACGCCTTCTCCCCGTACCTGCCCCCCGAAAGGCAGGGGGAGACCGCGCATCGCTACGTGCTGGGCCTCTACCGCGTCATGGACGCGCTCACGAAGCGCTTCCCCGATATCCTCTTCGAGGGCTGCGCCTCGGGCGGCAACCGCTTCGACCTCGGCATCCTCAGCTATTTCCCGCAGATCTGGGCCAGCGACAACACCGATGCGCTCAGCCGCGCCTATATCCAGGAGGGCTACAGCTACGGCTATCCGCAGAGCGTGCTCGGCTGCCATATCTCGTCCTGCCCGAACCATCAGACCCTGCGCGACACGCCGCTCGACACCAGGTTCAACGTGGCGGCGTTCGGCCTGCTCGGCTATGAGTACGACCTTCGCGACCTCAACGGCGAGAAGAGCAGGAAGCTGACCGAGCAGATCGAGACCTACAAGCGCTGGCGCGAGGTACTGCAGTTCGGTAAGTTCCTTCGCGGCAGGAGCGGGAACCTCCACGAATGGACCTGCGTTTCAAAGGACGGCCGCCGCGCCGTGGGCATGATCCTCAACGAGCTGACCGAGCTGAACGACCCGAACGAGACCTACTTCCCGCGCGGGCTCGATCCGAACAGGCGCTACCGCTTCTATAACGTCGAGCGCAAGATCAATATCAAGCGCTTCGGCAGCCTGATCAACACCACCGCGCCGTTCCGCGTCCGGCAGGATTCCATCGTGCACAACGTGATCGACAAGGTCGTGAAGATGCCGGGCGAGACCGAGGACTGCACCGCCTCCGGCGCCGCGCTGATGGCGGGCGTCAAGCTCAAGCAGGCGTTCTCGAGCACCGGCTACAGCGAACAGGTCCGCTTCTTCGCCGATTACTTCTCCCGCCTCTACTTTATGGAGGCCGTTGAGGAAGGCGGGGAATGAGCTGAACTTATATTTGATAATGAAAAAGGAGCCTTTCCGGGCTCCTTTCGCTGTTTAAAATACTCAGTAAACCACATGCGCGCCCTCTCCCGGCTCGGCAATGATCGCGCGGGCTTCGAGAGCGGTTCTCTTCCTATACTCATCGGTGATACTTTCGACAAAGCCCTTCACCGCGGCCTTTTCGACGATCGCGACCATGCAGCCGCCGAAGCCGCCGCCGGTCATACGCGCGCCCACGCAGCCGGGGACCGCCCATGCGAGCTCCGTCAGGATATCGAGCTCGGGGCAGCTCACCTCGTAGTCGTCGCGCAGGGAAATATGCGATTCGTTCATCAGCCGTCCGAATTCCCAGATATCGTTTTTCGTGAGTGCCTCGAGCGCGCGCACGGTGCGATCGTCCTCATAAACGGCGTGCCTTGCGCGCTTGAGAATGATCGGATCTTCTATCACGCCGCATACCGCCTCGAACTGATCCGGCGAGATATGGCAGAGCGCGTCGGTCTCAAGCACGGTCTCTAGCAGGGAGAGCGCCGTTTCGCACTCCCGGCGGCGGTCGTTGTAGGCCGAGCCCGCGAGCGAATGCTTGACGCGGCTGTCGATGATGACCAGCTCGTGATCGGGCATACGGAGCGGCGCGTAGGCGTATTCGAGCGTCGCGGTATCGAGGAACACGGCATTGCCCCGGCGACCCATCGCGGAGGCGAACTGGTCCATTATCCCGCAGTTGACGCCGACGTAGGCGTTCTCGGCCCGCTTGCCGATGAGGGCAAGGTCCTTATTATCGATGTTGAAGCCGAACAGCGATGCGACAGCGGCCCCGGTCGCCACCTCGAGCGCGGCGGAGGAGGAGAGCCCCATGCCCGCCGGGATATCGCCGTAAAACAGCAGATCCAGGCCGCAGGGCAGGGGATACCCGGCCTCGGCCATGGCCCAGATCACGCCCTCGGGGTAGGCCGTCCATTCTTCGGACGAGAGCGGCGCAAGGCGCGAAAGCTCCCTTTCGATGACGCCCGCGCCGGGGATATCCATCGAATAGAAGCGGAGCTTATCGTCGGTGCGCCTGCGCACGGCGCAGCTTATGCCCTGTTCGAGCGCGCAGGGCAGCACGTGCCCGCCGTTGTAATCGGTGTGCTCGCCTATAAGGTTCACCCTGCCGGGCGCGAACGCGGCGCGCTCGGGCTCGGCACGATAGAGTTCCCGGAATCTTTCAATAAGCAGTTCGGTGCTTCGCATAACGGCCTCCCGGACGGTAGTTTTCTTTCCTTTACATTATAGCCCAAATGCCGCCCCATGGCAAGCGAAAGCGGCGGGGCTTGCGGCTCGGGACGCCGTTATAGTATAATAAAGAAAAAAGAAACGGGGTAGCCGTCATGAAACTGCTCGTGACCGCCTTCGAACCCTTCGGGGGAGAGACGCTCAATCCCGCCCTTGAAGCGCTCAACAGGCTCGGGGACAGCATCGATACCGTCAAGCTAATAAGAGTCGAGGTGCCGACCTCCTTTAAGCGCGCGCTCGGCGCCGTAAAGCGGGCGATCGAGGCCGAAGCGGGCGAAAAGCCCTGCGCCGTGCTGATGCTCGGGCAGGCGGGCGGCCGCAGCGCGCTGACGCCGGAGCGCGTCGCGATCAATATCGCTTCCGCGCGCATCCCGGATAACGACGGCTTCATGCCGTTTGAGGAGCCCATCGTGCCGGGCGGCCCCGCGGCGTATTTCTCGACTCTGCCGATAGTCAAGCTCACCGAGGCGATCCGCGAGGCCGGCCTGCCCGCGGCGATCTCGAATTCGGCGGGCACCTTCGTCTGCAATTCGCTGATGTACGGCGTCCTTCACTGGCTCGAAAGCGAGCATCCCGCGATCAAGGCGGGCTTCATGCACGTGCCCTATGCGCCGGAGCAGACGGCGGCCATGGCCTCGCCCCAGCCGTCGATGAGCATTCAGGACATCACCCGCGGCGTCGAGGCGGCGCTCCGCGCGCTGATAATGAACATTAAATGACCTATTGGCCCGGAAAACGGGCTTTGAACGCATAAAAAGGAGGGAAAGGCCATGCAGCGCACCTATATCGCGATAGACCTCAAATCCTTCTATGCATCGGTCGAATGCCGCGAGCGCGGGCTCGATCCCCTCGATACCAACCTCGTCGTCGCGGACGAGAGCCGCACCGATAAAACGATCTGCCTTGCGGTCTCGCCCTCGCTCAAATCCTTCGGCATACCCGGCCGCCCACGGCTCTTCGAGGTGCGGCAAAAGCTGCGCGAGATCAACGCGATGCGCCGCCTGAACTGCAAAAAGGGTTTCAGCGGCAGCTCCGTTTCGCTTGCGGAGCTCACGCGCGACCCCTCGCTCGAGGCCGACATCATAATCGCGCGCCCAAGAATGGCGCATTACATCGAATACAGCACCCGCATCTGCGATATCTATTTAAAATACGTCTCCATGGAGGACCTCATCGTCTATTCGATCGACGAGGTCTTCATCGACGCCACGAATTACCTCGGCGCCTACAGGCTCTCGGCGCGGGAGCTGACGATGAGGATCATCCGCGACGTCCTCTCCCAAACCGGCATCACCGCCACCGCGGGCATCGGCACGAATCTGTATCTTGCCAAGGTCGCGATGGACATTGTCGCAAAGCATATCCCCGCCGATGAAAACGGCGTCCGCATCGCCGAGCTCGACGAGATGAGCTACCGCGAGCAGCTCTGGGAGCACCGCCCGCTGACGGATTTCTGGCGCGTCGGCCCCGGCTACCGCCGCAAGCTCGAGGCGCGCGGCCTTATGACCATGGGCGATATCGCGCGCTGCTCGATCAAGAACGAGGACCTTCTCTACAAGCTCTTCGGCAAGAATGCCGAGCTCCTCATCGACCACGCCTGGGGCTGGGAGCCGACCCTGATCTCCGATATCAAGGCCTACCGCCCCGCGGCCAACAGCCTCGGCTCGGGCCAGGTGCTCAAGAACCCCTATGAGAAGGACGCCGCCGCGATCGTGATCTATGAGATGGCCGACGCGCTCTCCCTCGACCTCGTCGAAAAGCGCCTCGTGACCGACCGCATCGGCATAGGCATCGGCTACGACGCGGTGAATATCTCCGACCCGGCGCTGAATGAAAGGTTCGCGGGCGAGGTCGAGACCGACCGCTACGGCCGCAGCGTGCCCAAGGGCAGCCACGCCTCCGAAAAGCTCGGCCGCTTCACCTCCTCTTCAAAGCTGATAACCGAGGCCGCGTCAAGGCTCTTCGAGCGCGCCGCGATGGACGGCCTGCTGATCCGCAGGCTCAATATCGTCGCCGAAAACGTCGTCCGCGAGGACGATATGGAAAAGACCGCGCCGAAGCCCGAGCAGCTGGATCTGTTCACCGATTACGAAAAGCTCGACCGCGAGCGCGCCGAGGCCGACGAAGCGCTGAAGACCGAGAAGAAGATGCAGCAGGCGCTGATCGGCATCAAGCAGAAATACGGCAAGAACGCGATTCTGAAGGGCGTCAGCCTCAAGGATGGTGCCACCGGCCGGGAGCGCAACGATCAGATCGGGGGGCACAAGGCATGACACGGTATGACGACATCATAAATCTTCCTCACCACGTCTCCGATAAGCGGCCGAGGATGAGCATGCACGACCGCGCGGCGCAGTTCTCGCCCTTCGCGGCGCTGACCGGGTTCGACGACGCCGTGCGCGAGACCGCCCGCGTGACCGATTCAAAGCCCGAGCTCGATCAGGACGCGCTCGCCCTGCTCGACGTTCGCCTCGCCCTGATAAAAAGCCGCCTTTCCCTCGCGCCGGAGGTCGAGATAACCTATTTTAAAAAGGATCCTAAAAAGGCCGGAGGCGCGGCGGAGGTCAAGCGCGGCGTAGTCAGGCGCATCGACGCCTTCGAGCGCCGGCTCGTCATGGAAGACGGCGGCGTCATCCCGCTCAACGATATCCTCGCGCTCGAGGGCGAGGTCTTCAGCGGCGCGGAAGAAAGCTGAACAACCGCAAACGCAAACAAATCGTTATATCAATATAAGCGAAAGGAGGAAGGGCCCATGCTGTTCGTAAACGCGGCCGCGCATCTGCTCGTGGACATGCTCTGCGCCTGCACGCTCTTCGGACCGGTGCACGGCGAAGAGAGCTTCGTGACGCTGCTCTTCCTCTACAATACCCTCGCATTCTCGACCCAGTGCCTCGTGGGGCTCGCGGCCGACCGCATCAAAAGGCACGGTATCGCCGCGGCGGCCTCGATGCTGCTCGTCGTGCTGGGCTTCGTTGTCCCCGGGCCCGCTCTTTTAAAGGTCATCCTCATCGGCCTCGGCAACTCGGTGTTCCACGTCGCCGGCGGCGCTATGACGCTTGAAGGCTCCCGCGGCAAGGCCGCCCCGCTCGGCGTGTTCGTGGCGCCCGGTGCGATCGGCCTCGCGCTCGGCACGCTCTTTCCGCAGCTCGGATACATAGCCGCCGCCCTGCTTGCGCTTGCCGTGGGCCTGGAGCTCGTTCTCCTTCGCCGCAGCGCGCCCGCTCCGGAACCGATCCCCGTTCGGGAAAGCGCCGTATCCTACCGCGAACGCATCATCGCGATGCTCCTTCTGACCCTCGCCGTCGCCGTCCGCGCGATCGGCGGCACAGCGGTCAGCTTCCCGTGGAAGACCGGCGCGTGGCTGACCCTCCTCACGGTGCTCTGCGTGTTCCTGGGCAAGACGGCGGGCGGCTTCATAATGGACCGCTTCGGCGCAAGGCTCACCGCGCTCGTTTCGATCCCGCTCGCGGCGTTGCTGATCGCCTTTTGCTCAAAGTGGATGCTCCCGTCGCTCGTCGGGCAGTTCGCGCTGAACCTGACCATGCCCGTGACGCTCTTCCTCATGTACCTTGCCGTGCCGGATCAGCCGGGCTTCGCGTTCGGCCTTGCGGCGTCGGCGCTCTGGCCGGGCACCATAGTCGGCCAGCTCATGACCCTCACCGGCCCCGCGCTCTGGGCGCTGGTGCTCGTCAGCTTCCTGTTCTGCCTGTTCGCCGTGCTCTGCGCCCTGCGCCTTGAAAAGGACCGCCCGCGGCACGCGCCGCTTTCGATAAACAAGTAACAATAAAAGGAGATACACCCATGAAAAAGCTCATCGTTGCCCTGACCGCGCTTTTAAGCGCCCTCGCCGCCGTGCCCGCGCTCGCGGACGTGGCCGCCGACCCCGTGACCATAGTTAAGGAATCCATGGACGACTGGGGCATATGGCTCGCCGTCGGTCTGCTTGCCGTCGCCCTCGCGGCGCTGATCGTCATCATCATCAAGAGGAGGAAGAACAAATGAGCGTCATTCTGATAGTGCTGATCTCCGTGCTGGTCAAGACGCTGTTCTGGAGCTCCCGCGGCCTCAAGATCGCCAGGGAGAAGCTGATAGCGATCCTTGCGGCGGTCGCCGTCGCCTCGGCGGGCATCCTGCTGCTCTATTTCCTGCCGATGGAGAGCTCCTACATGATGTTCATAATCCCGGCAGTGGTCTTCATCGTCGCCTGCGTGCTCGAATACGTGATAATGGGCCTTGCCTTCGGCTTCCGTGAGTTCCCGTTCTTCTATTCGGTGCTCTCGAACCTGCTCGCGTCGCTGCTGCTCCTGCTCGTGTTCCTGCTCACCTGCGTCGTCGTCCTGTTATAACGGAGGGCCCCATGCTTAAAAAGCTTATTCTCATTCTGTCCCCGCTCCCGGTCGTTCTCGCGGCCCTGCCGGCTTTGGCGGACGTGGCGCTCGGCCCCCGCATCAGCTGCTCCGAGGCCGGCCCCGCGGTATTCATCGGCGTCGGCGTCTTCCTGATCGCGCTCGCGGCGCTGCTCTTCACGGTCCGCCGCGCGGCCAAACGCCGCTCGGAGGGCGGCCGCCGATGAAGCTCTTCCTTGCCTGCCTGCTGACGGTCGTTATCGAGACCGCTTTCTTTGCCGCGGTCGGATACCGGAAAAAGGGCGAGACAGCGGTCATAATCGCGGCGAATATAGTCACGAACCTGGCGCTGAACCTGCTCCTGCTCGCGATCCCCTATAATATGCTGACCGTCCTCGCGCTGGAGCTTCTCGTCCTCGCGGCGGAGTACGCCGCCTATGCGCTCGCGTTCGGGCGCTCGGGCAGGCTCTTCCTCTATACCATGCTCGCGAACCTTATCTCCTTTTTCCTCGGCGGGGCGATCCTCCGCCTGATCCCATAGCAGCTTTTTCCAAAACACCTGCATCGGCCCCCGGCTCAACCGCCGCCGCCCCTTGTTCGTTATATTATTGTAGGGGGGCGGGGTCCTCGGTTTCAGGCTGCCTGGATCGGGGGACTGATTTCGCGAAATACACAATATAATGTGTACCGGGCTGCCGCCTTCAACAATTTTGCAGCGGTCAATCAACAATTTTGCAAACAAAAACTCTTGCAGAATCCGCGAGTATGTGGTACAATAACATGGTGTAAAGAGTCGAACTGGGCACTTTTGCCTGTTATACACCGAATCAGCCGTGCTGCGCGCGGCGCGCAGTTTTGAAGAACCGACCGCATCCGCCCCGCGGCGGAGGCCGTCAGAGCCGGTCAGGAGCGCGTTTCAAGCCTTCGGCCGCTTCGCTCCGTAATCGAGAAACCATGGTCAAACAGGCGTCAGAGGACAAGGCCGCAAAGAAAAGGCGCGGCAAAAGAGCGTTCCTTTCCGATTTCCGGCTCAATGCGGTCGGCCAGTATTCCTACATGGGCAACGTCCACCGCTACGTGGGCGAGCGCCCGTATAACAGCGAGCGCATCCGCCTTATCGCGCTGACGGCGCTCATGATCGCCCCGGCGATCGCGCTCGGCTTCCTCAAGGCCCCGTCGCTGCTCGGCATCAACAATTTCTACGTCGTCCCGCTGCTCATCATCGAGCTGATCGCCGTGTTTGCGGCGGCGTTTGCGGCGATAAGGCTGATCGCCGGCGGCAGCGAGCTTCGCGAGTACGTGTTTGAAAAGACCGTCAAGCGCCTGCCGAACGTCGCGCCCATCGTCTTCTACGCGGCGCTCGCGTGCGTCGCGGCAAACATCGTCTACCTCTGCCTGAACGGCGTCGGCGAAAATCCCGCCGCTTCGTTCGCGGCCGTCGCGTTCCATCTCATCATCGCGGCCGCCGCCTTCCTGCTTCGGCGCACCGTCGAGGCGGAGAAGTGGGAATGCACCATAGGCGATGCGAACAAGCCCGATCCCTTTGCGGATCCCGACGAACCCGATCCCTATTCTCCTGCTGAGCCCGAACAGGGCGGGGCGGGGGAGGAGTGACCGGCCCGCCGCTTGTTAAGCGGCAACCATTTATCGTGAATCACGGATTTGCAAGGTCCGTTATTCTAAAACATCCCCATAGCTATAGGAGGAAACAAAATGAAGAAAGCAATGAGAATTCTTGCACTCGTTCTCGCGCTTGTTCTGGCTCTCGGCGTTGCGGCTTGCACCAAGCCCAACACTCCGGACAACACCCCGGCCCCCGAGACCGATAAGCCCGTGGACACCACTACCCCCCCCGAGACCGAGAAGCCCGAGAATCCCACTCCCGAGCCTCGCGTTCCCGATGACAAGACGCTTGTTGTTGGCTACAGCCCGTTCAGCAGCAAGTTCTCCCCCTTCTTCGCTCAGACCGCTTATGACCAGGACGCTCAGGGCATGACCCAGATCGGCCTCCTCACCAGCGATCGTACCGGTGCTATCATCACCAAGGGCATCGAGGGCGAGACCATCAACTTCAACGGCACCGACTACACCTACTACGGCCCCGCTGATCTGGTCATCACCGAGAATGCCGACGGCACCGTCTACTACGACTTCACCATGCGTGACGACATCGTATTCTCCGATGGCGAGCCTGTCACCATCGACGACGTCATCTTCAGCATGTACGTCCTCTGCGACCCCACCTACGACGGCTCCAGCACCCTCTTCGCTCAGCCCATCCTCGGCATGGAAGAGTATCGTGCAGGTATGAGCACCCTTATCGATTACCTCTGCCGTCTCGGTGAGGACACTGACGACTTCTCCGTCGTTTCCCAGGAGGAGCAGGCCGAGTTCTGGTCCAAGTTACATGCGGCTTCCCTCGCTCTTGCTGAGGAAATCGTTGGTTACTGTGTGTCCAACGGCTACAATGAGGAAGGCGATATTGTAGGCGCTGCTGCGAACTGGAACTTCAAGACTTCCGATTTCCCCTACCTTGAGGAGAACACCATGGAGGCCTTTGCAAGGGCTCTCGAAGAAGCTTACGGCTCTGACGTGGCCGGCATGATCAACACCGAGAACGCCGGTTCCACCGTTGAGGATCTCTTCCCCGATCTCGACCACTACACCCAGACCCCCGTCACCTTCGGCGAGACCGCTCCCAACATCACCGGTATCCAGAAGACCGGCGACTACAGCATGCGTGTTGTCCTCACCGAGGTCGACGCTACCGCTATCTATCAGCTCGGCGTCACCATCGCTCCCATGCACTACTATGGCGAGAAGGAAAAGTACGACTACGACAACAACAAGTTCGGTTTCGACAAGGGCGACCTCTCTCACGTTCGCTCCAAGACCACCCAGCCCATGGGCGCCGGTCCCTACAAGTTCATCAAGTTCGAGCAGGGCGTCATCAACTACGAGGCTAACGAGACCTACTTCCTCGGCTGCCCCTACACCAAGTACGTCAACTTCCTCGAGACCCTGAACGACGGCGATAAGCTCAACGGTATCGTGACCGGTACCTGCGATATCTCCGACCCGACCTTCTCCACCGATAACATCAAGCAGATCGAGGGTTACAACGGCGGCGAACTCACCGGCCCCGTCATCACCACCAACACCGTTGACAACCTCGGCTACGGCTACATCGGCATCAACGCCATCCGCGTCAGCGTCGCCGGCGATCCTTCTTCGGATGCTTCCAAGAACCTCCGCCGTGCCTTCGCGACCGTCTTCTCCGTATACCGTGACGTTGCTATCGACTCCTACTATGGCGATCGTGCATCCGTCATCAACTACCCCATCTCCAACACCAGCTGGGCCGCTCCTCGTCCCGCTGACGACGGTTATGAGATCGCGTTCTCCACTGACGTGAACGGCGACCCGATCTACACCTCCGGCATGGATGCCGAGGCGAAGTACGCTGCCGCTCTCGAGGCCGCTCTCGGCTTCTTCGAGGCTGCCGGCTACACCGTTGAGGATGGCAAGCTCACCGCTGCTCCTGAGGGCGCTTCCCTTGAGTACAAGTTCTGGATCCCCGCCGACGGTATCGGCGATCACCCGGCGTTCATGATCCTCAACGAGTCCCACAACGCTCTTGCGACCATCGGCATCGACCTGGTCATCAACGACCTCTCCAACAGCTCCGACCTCTGGGACAACCTCGACGCGACCCAGGTCGATATGTGGGCTGCTGCTTGGGGCGCCACCGTCGATCCCGACATGTACCAGATCTACTACTCCGACGCCGCTAACGGCCCTCTCGGCTCCACCCCCAAGAAGAACGCCAACGGCGGTCCCAAGCAGGGCGGTTCCAACTACATGTACTGCATCGCGGATGCCGACCTTGACCAGCTGATCCTTGCTGCCCGTCAGTCCACCGACCAGGGCTACCGCAAGCAGATGTACAAGGCCTGCCTCGATAAGGTCATCGATTGGGCTTGCGAGGTTCCCACCTATCAGCGCCAGAATGCTATTCTGTTCAGCACCGAGCGCGTCAATATGGACACTGTAACTCCCGACATCACCACCTTCTATGGCTGGATGGCCGAGCTGCAGAACCTCAGGATGAACTGATCCGACACAAACGGGCAGCCGCTTTAGAGCGGCCGCCCGTTTCCGCTATTAAAAACGATGCCCTGCGGCCCCCACCGGCCGCGGGGCGTTAAGGGCCGCTGTATATCGATCGGCAGCATCAAATGCTGTTCCTCGATATACGGTGGCAAACGCATTTAAAGCATTTATCACCGTTCAATTCGCTCCCGGGAGCCTTTCCCGGGCCGCTTATCTCAGGAAGGATACCGCTTGCCGCGGTTCCCGCCCGCAACCCCACTTTATAAAGATCGGAGGGTTTGCCTGTGCGCAAATACATAATCAAACGTCTGCTCCTCGCGGTGATCATCTTCTTCTTCGTAATGTTGATCATCTACACGGTGCTCCGCTGCCTGCCTTCCTCGTACGTAGAAACGATCGCGCGAGAGAAATCGATGCAGCCCGGCTCCAAGACCTACCAGGAATGGCTGGATCAGCTGAACGCCATATACGGTCTCGATAAGGGAATCATACCCGGCTATATAGGCTGGCTCGGTGACTTCTTTACCGGCAATTTCGGCGACAGCTGGAAGTACACCGTTCCCGTCATCCAGAAGTTCAACGAGGTCATCTGGCTCAGCTTCGAGCTCGGCGTCATCACCATGATCCTCGAGCTGCTGATAGCCATCCCCCTCGGTATCGTCGCCGCAACGAAACAGTACTCCAAAACGGACTACACGATATCGATCCTGGCATTGGCGTTCATATCATTGCCAACGTTCTTCTTCATAGCGCTTCTGAAATTGGTGTTCTGCATAAAGATACAGATCCCCGATCCCACAACGGGAAGTATGATGGGTCTGTTCCCGCTGACCGGCCTCTTCAGCAGGACCTACAATCAGATGACGCCCATCCAGCAGTTCTTTGACCGCGCGTGGCATCTCGTGCTGCCGATCGTTACCCTCGTTATCATCAGCATCGGCGGTCTGATGCGTTACACCCGTACCAACATGCTGGAGGTTCTGAATGCGGACTATATCCGTACCGCAAGAGCGAAGGGTCTGTCGGAAAAGAAGGTCATCTATCACCACGCCTTCCGCAACACCCTGATCCCCCTCGTCACGATCGTCGGCGGTTCGCTGCCGGGCCTTTTCTCCGGCGCTCTGTTCACCGAGACGATGTTCTCGCTCCCCGGTATCGGCTTCACTTCATACAATGCCATGATCTCGGGCGACATACCGTTCTCCATGTTCTATCTGGCATTCCTCGCGATCCTGACGCTGCTCGGCAACCTGATCGCGGATATCCTGTACGCCGTCGTTGACCCGCGCGTACGACTTGCTTAAGAAAGGGGGTCGACTGAATTGAGTAAAGAGATCGAAAACAATAAAAACTCCGTCAATGAAGCCGCTTCCGAAAACAAAGAGCAGCAGTACTCGCTGAACGACGACCGCCGCGTCAAGGTGCTTTCGCCCGGCGCGATGGTCCTCAAGCGCTTCTTCCGCAACCGCATCGCGGTCGTGGGTCTCATCATCCTCGCGTTCATGTTCGTGTTCTCGTTCATCGGCGGTATCATCACCCCGTACGACGAAAACGAGCAGTTCTACACCACCGAGTATCTCAACAAGCCCTATGCCGGCGCAGTCATGAACGAGGAGTTCCGCTATATGGCGGCTCCCGGGCAGGATTTCCGCGCAGACATTCAGGCCCAGCTCATCCGCGCCAACAACAAGGGGCAGACCGAGTTCACCTGGCTCGGCGTCACCTACGGCATCGTTGAGGAGGGCGAGGGCTTCTACCGCGTCACCAATCCGGACGGCAGTGACCTCGGTATCGCGTTCACCGATACCGTCAAGTCCAGCGTCGAAGGCCAGAAGCCGAGCTACGAGTTCACCCTCGAAGCGCTCCGTGCCTACGCAAACGGCGCCTCTTCCTTCACCGCTGAGGGCAAGACCTACACTCTCGATGAGGGCGGCGGCGTTCTCGAAGGCGATAAGGACGTCGCTTTCATCAGCCGCTACATCGTCAACCCCATCACGCCCGACGTCTTCCTCAGCCGTCAGTTCCAGGAGGCGCTGATAACTGAGCTCGAGGCCAACGGAGATAGCTTCAGCTTCACCGACGAGAGCGGCGAGACCCGCGAATACACGATCGAGTACCGCCCGGACGTCAAGCAGTGGCAGATCAAGCAGAAGGAGCCCACCCGCGTCTACGATAAATACGCATCCCCGAGCTGGGAGCATCCCCTCGGTACCGACCGTCACGGCATGGATATGCTCACCCGTCTTATGTACGGCGGCCGTATCTCCCTCGTCATCGGTATCATCGTTGAGTTCATCAGCACCTTCCTCGGTATGATCATGGGCGGTCTCGCCGGTTACTTCGGCAAGTGGGTCGACCAGCTGATCATGCGTATCGTCGATATCTTCTACTGCATCCCCTCAACGCCAATCCTGATCATCCTCGGTGCGGCGATGGACCATATGAACGTCGACCCGATGCTCCGCCTGCTCTACCTGATGCTCATCCTCGGCTTCCTCGGCTGGCCCGGCATGGCCCGCCTTATCCGCGGTCAGATCCTCTCCCTGCGTGAGCAGGAGTTCATGACCGCCACCGAGGCCGGCGGCATCAGCGTACCGCGCAGGATCTTCAAGCACCTGATCCCGAACGTCATCCCCCAGATCATCGTTTCGGTCACCATGGGTATGGGCGGCGTCATCATCACCGAGGCTTCGCTCTCGTTCCTCGGTCTCGGCGTCAAGTTCCCCTTCGCGAGCTGGGGCAACATCATCAACGACGTCAACAACACCTACGTTCTTCAGAACTACTGGTTCATCTGGATCCCGGCCGGCGTTCTGCTGCTGCTGACCGTTCTCGCCTTCAACCTCGTCGGCGACGGTCTCAGAGACGCGTTCGACCCGAAGATGAAGAGGTAAGGAGGGATAAGTCATGGCTAATTCTAAAAAGAACAGAGTGGGCTATCTCTCCGCTAAGGAGGCCCGCAGGATCTCTAAGGAGAACCGCAAGATCACGAACGCTTTCGAGAAGAAGCGCAAGCGCAAGAACGTTCCCGAGAGCGAGTACCTCACCACTATGCGCGATCCGAACAACTCCGTTGAGTTCGACGATCTGCACACCTACTTTTACACCGACGCCGGCACCGTAAAGGCGGTCGACGGCGTATCCTTCGACGTGCCGATCGGCAAGACCGTTGGCGTCGTCGGCGAGTCCGGCTGCGGCAAGTCCGTTACCAGCCTCTCGCTCATGCAGCTGCTCCAGCGCCCCCAGGGCCAGGTCGCTTCCGGTGAGATCCGTCTCAACCTCGGCGACAGGTGCATCGACGTCACCAAGGCGCCCAACGAGGTCATGCAGAAGATCCGCGGCAACGTGGTCTCCATGATCTTCCAGGAGCCCATGACCGCGCTCAACCCCGTCTTCCGCATCGGCGAGCAGATCGAAGAAGTCCTCGAGCTTCATAACGTCGACCATATGACCGAGAAGCAGATGAAGGACCGCACGATCGAGCTGCTCGAGATGGTCGGTATCGCCAACAGCGAGGGCGTCTACAAGATGTACCCCCACGAGCTCTCCGGCGGTATGCGCCAGCGCGTCGTCATCGCAATGGCGCTCGCCTGCAACCCGCGCGTCATCATCGCCGACGAGCCCACCACCGCGCTCGACGTTACGATCCAGGCCCAGATCCTCGACCTGCTCCGCAACCTGAAGGACAAGATCAATTCCTCGATCATGTTCATCACGCA
>JAEEGL014260181.1_pt1 | contig 21767 bp, 19 predicted proteins | sample 9134231 | NCBI WGS metagenome assembly JAEEGL01 (sample SAMN16246548, study PRJNA631951) | gut metagenome | biome: gut microbiome; feature: rumen; material: fiber-attached | host: Bos | place: Iran: Karaj | collected 2018-10
AGCTGCTGAGCGAATACCGCAATCTTGAAGCTGAGACCCAGGCGATGTTCGACGAGTATGCCCGCGAAGCGCGCGAGAAGATCGACGCTGCCTACCGTGAGCTCGAGGACGGTGCGGATTTCGGTGAGGTGATCCTAAGATACAGCGAGGATACCGACGTGACCGGCGGCGAGAACGGCGAGCCCTGCCAAAGCTTCGTCGAGCGCGGCAAGCTGATCTCCCTGACCCATACCTCAAGCTCCGACTGGAGCCAGACCGTAAAGGACATCTATTCGATGACCGAAAAAGGCTGCTATTCCTCCGTTTTCAGCGATGAGGACGGCACGCTGCGAATAATCTATCACGGCGAGGATGAGCCGAGCGGCGCGGTACCGCTCGATCAAATCAAAGAGGCCGTTAAACGCATCGTACGCGCCGAGAAGGCCGATTCCGACTGGGATGAGCTGCTTGACGCCTGGAAGGACGACCCCGATCTGAAGATCGATATGGAGGCCATAAAGACGGTCACGGGCAAGGAACTGGATTCCGGAGAAAACGTGCCTCGCTGACGACCCGACAGACGAAAGGAAAGACTATGAGACTCGATAAGTACCTTAAAGTTTCAAGAATAATCAAACGCCGCACCGTCGCGAACGACGCCTGCTCGCTCGGGCACGTATCGGTCAACGATAAGGTTGCCAAGCCCTCGACCGACGTCAAGCCCGGCGACCGCATCTCGGTGCGCTTCGGGCAGAAGCTGCTCGTCGCCGAGATACTCGACGTGCGCGATGCCGTCCGCAAGGAGGAGGCCGCGCTGATGTACCGCATAATCTCCGATACGCTCAACGCCCCGGATAATACCGACGAATAAAGATGCCCGAAAACGAAACCGAAAAGAGAAAAACGGTCTGCGCGATACTGCTTGCCGCGGGCCTATCCTCAAGGATGGGCTTCAATAAGCTCACGATAGATTTTTCCGGCCGGACGCCGATAGAGCTTTCGCTCGCAGCGTTTTTAGACGACTGCGACGAGGCGGTGATCGCCTGCTCGCCGGAGACGCTGAGCGCGGTGCATCTGGCGCTCGATCGGCTGGAGCCGGAGCTTGAGCAGCGAAACTTCCCGGTCCGCATAGTCATGGGCGGCGCAAGGCGGCAGGATTCCGTCTATAACGCGCTGACGGCCACCGACGCGGATATCGCTTCGATACACGACTGTGCGCGCTGTCTCATAACGAAGGAGATCGTTCACGAAAGCATTTCTTCCGCGATAGAGCACGGCAGCGGCGTCGCTTCGATCCGCCCCGTGGACACGCTCCGCAGCGAAGCGGACGGAATGATCGTCGACAGGGACCGGCTGCTCGCCGCGCAGACGCCGCAGAGCTTTGACAGAGCAATGCTGCTCGACGCCTACTCGCTCCTCGACGCAACGGGCGAAACCGTCTATACCGACGACGCCGCGATCTTCCGCGCCGCGGGGAATACGCTGTGCTATTCGAAAGGAAGCAGGTTTAACATCAAGCTGACCACGCCTGACGACCTGCCCGTTTTCAGAGCGCTGCTCGAACTGAGAAAAGAGGAAACCAAAATGAAAACCGTGATCCGCACCGGCTTCGGGGAGGATACCCACAGGCTAGTCGAGGAGCGCGCACTGATCCTCGGCGGCGTCGAGGTGCCGTTCGAAAAGGGACTGCTCGGTCATTCGGACGCCGACGTACTGACCCACGCGATCATAGACGCCGTACTCGGCGCCTGCGCGATGGGCGATATCGGGCAGCATTTTCCGGACAGCGATCCCGCGTATAAGGGCATAAGCAGCCTTGCGCTCGCGAGGACCGTTTCGGAGCGCATCAAAGCCGCGGGTTTTGAGCTGGTCGCCGTCGATTCGACCGTCGTCGCCCAAAGGCCGAAGCTCGGCGGATACAGGGATGCGATGCGTCAGAATATCGCCGACGCATTCAGCGTCGATATGGACAGCGTCAGCATCAAGTTCACCACTCCCGAGCACACCGGCCCCGAGGGCAGGGGAGAGAGCATGACCGCGCGAGCGGTCGCGACAGTCGAAAAGATCCGCTGATGAAAAAATCAATCAAAGCATAGAAAAAGCGGCCGCATCATAGCGGTCGCTTCTGCTTATTATTCGTTTTATTATTCGTTGTTTCCGCCGCTTCCGTCGGAGTTTGGAACGAAACTGCGCTGGCGGTTGCGGTTGTTGTACGGGCGGTTGTTCCTGAACTTCGGCCGGTACTGCTGCGCGTTCCTGTTCTGATCCGTTCCGGCGGTTCGGTTCTGATTCTTATTATCGCCGAAGGGCTGATTATCGTGCTTCTGGCGATCGTTATTGCCGTTCTGCCTGCGGTCCTGGCGGTTGGCGGGCTTACGCTCGTCGGCGTTTACGCCGCTGACAGGGCTTTCATTTGCGGGCTGTTCGACGCTCTCATTAGCGGTACCCGCGGGTTCCGCTTCGGGCTGCTCGCTGCCGGATGTGTTCTGAGCGGGCTGAGCGCCGTCGACGGGCTGCGCCGCCTTATTGATGCTCTCGAGCTCGCGGAAGGGATAGCTTCGCACGTCGAAGGTGCCGTCTGCAAGCGTGACCTTCAGCTTTGTGGTCTCGGAGATGATGTTGTTTTCAAGCACGGTGCCCACGCCGTCCGGCGTGACGAATTCCTTGCCGACCTTGGGCATGATCTTGGCCATCTGCTCGTAGGACTCCTGCTCGTAGCGCAGGCAGCACATCAGCTTGCCGCAGATGCCGGAGATCTTGACCGGATTCAGCGAAAGATTCTGGGATTTCGCCATCTTGATGCTGACAGGCGTGAACTCGTTGAGGAAGGTGTTGCAGCAGATGGGCCTTCCGCAGAAGCCGAGGCCGCCGCATTTCTTCGCTTCGTCGCGCTCACCGATCTGCCTAAGCTCTATCCTGGTCTTGAAGATCGAGGTAAGATCCTTGAGCAGCTCGCGGAAATCGACGCGCGCATCGGCGGTGAAATAGAAGGTCAGCTTGGTGCCGTTGAAGGAATACTCGGTGCCGACAAGGCGCATGCCTAGGCCGTGTTCGGCTATCTTCTTCTGGCAGATCGCTTCGGCTTCGGGCTCCTTGGCGCGGAAATGCTCGTTCTGCTCATAGTCATCCGGCGTTGCGATGCGGATGACGGGCTTGAGCGGAGCGACGAGCTTTTCATCGGGCGTTTCCTCGGGCTCGGCGACGGCTTCGCCGAGCATCTGCCCGCGGGCGGTATCGACTATCAGCCCCTGGCCGGCTTTTATAGTAAAGCCGAGCGCGTCGAAAAAATAGAGCCTCGGAGTATTCCTGAATTTGACTTTAACAACTCTGTTCATTTTATCTAAGTGCAGCTAAACTGCTTCCTTTCGGTTTTTGGCTTCTGTGCCGTTTATAGCTTATTGATCGATTATCGAATTGATATCGAGTATCATCCGATCTATTATGGGTGTGGGTCTCGCGTTCGAACCGAGCCTTTCCATCGCCGCGATCAGCGTGTCGGAGATCGCTCCGAGAGCGGAAAAATCAAGATCCATTGCTGCGGAGCGCAGCTCCTCCGAAAAATCGGGAGAGGAAAGCGCAACGTCCGCCGAGGAGCCGCTCTTGTATGCGAGCATATCGTGGCAGACGGAAAGCATGAATTCGACTCCTGCAGCCGCGGCATTGCGGTCGTTTCCGAAAAGCTTGACGCACTCAAGCGGCAGCTCGCCGCGAAGCATACCTAAAAACGCCTTTATCGATCCCTTTCTCAGCTCCCGAAACGCTTCGTCATTGAACAGCCTTTCGGCGATGCTCCTTGAAACGCCGCTTGCGGAGGTGAGGAACGCGGCTTCGTCGGGCGATGCGCCGATCGAGATCAGGTGCCCGCGTACTTCGCTTTCGTCGCCGTTTCCGAGGCGGACGATCATACAGCGTGAGCGTATCGTAGCGATGATACGCTGTTCGATGCCGCTGAGGAAGAAATGGGTGCCCTCCGGCGGCTCCTCAAGCATCTTGAGCATCGCGTTTATCGAAAAGCCGTTCATCAGATGCGCGTTGGTTATCAGCACCGCGCGGTTGACGCCGGTGAATCCGGCAATGTTGACGGCCTTGCGGACGGAGCGTACCTCGTCGACCTTGATCGTGCCATCGAAGCACATATAGTCGGGGGAGAGGGGCAGTCTTTCAACGTCCTCATTCCCGAAGAGCAGCAGCGCGGCGCACTCCTTCATAAGCTTTTCGACCGCGGCGGTATCCGCGCCGGTTATGATATAACCGTGCATTTCACGCTCTGCTTTTATCGACGCCTTAAGCTTTTGTGCCGCCGTTCCTGTCACTCGTTTTGATCCACGTCATCGGATCCCGCCATTATCCTGCCGACATAGCCGAGGAACTCCTCACTCGGGTCGAACAGCACGAGGACGAGCCTGCCGTCCTTTCTGAAAAACAGCGAATGGGCCTGTTCGGCCTTCCTGCAGGCGAAGTTATAGACCGCGTCGGGGGAGGGGCCGGGGCTCGTTTCGCCGGGCTTGAGCAGGCATTCGATCTCGCTTCGGTCCACGGTCAGCAGCACGGTGCCCTTGGCGCTCACAATGCGTTCAAAAACGACCGTGCCGACGGGGTAGGGATAATCCTCATGCAGCATCATATCATCGAATCTGGCGTCATATACGGGCTTGGGAGCCTCATAGAAGACGGTATAGCGATAACCGACGATGCGGAGCCTGTAAACGAGGTACAGCGCCGCAAGCACGGCTGCGATGAAGACGTACCTCGGGATGCTCGAGCCGAACTTATTTTCAAGCCAAAACACGATCGCGCCGACGGTAAAGAACGCGGCGATCAGCACGAGAAACAGTATCAGATCGGATTTGGACGAACCGTGCGAACGGTCAACGCTTTCCTGAAACATTCTATAACCTCATGGCGCCGAAGCGCCGTCTGTCAGTTGCCGGGCTTGTAGCTGTCCTTAAGACCGACGGTGCGGTTGAAGACCAAATTGCCTTCGCGGCTGTCGGGGTCGCAGCAGAAATAGCCGATGCGCATGAACTGGAACTTGTCGCCGCATTTCGCGTCGGCAAGGAAGGGTTCCACATAGCCGTGCATAAGCTTGACCGAATCCGGATTGAGCTTTTCGATGAAATCGTCGGCCGAAACGTTCTCCTCGGTCATGAGCAGGTCGTAGAGGCGGAACTCGGCGGAAACGGCGTCGGCGGCGGGTACCCAATGGATGGTGCCCTTTACCTTGCGCTGATTCTCGCCCGAGAAGCTGTCCTCATCGTAGGTGCAGTGGATGACGGATACCTTGCCCTCTTCGTCAAGCTCCCAGCCGACGCATTTGATGATGTATGCGCCCTTGAGCCGCACCTCGCCGTCGGGCTTGAGGCGGAAGAACTTCTTCGGCGGATCGATCATGAAATCGTCGCGCTCGATCCAGAGCTCGCGGCCGAAACGGACGGTGTGTGAGAGACCGAACTTTTCGTCGCCCTCCTCAGCGATAGGCATGTTTTCAATGGAAACGTCGACTAACTTATCCTCGGGGAAATTGTCGATAACGACCTTGACGGGATCGAGCACGGCCATTGCGCGGTCGGCATGCGCGTTTAGATCCTCGCGCACGCAGTGCTCGAGCATCGCGAAATCGACAACGGAATCGGCCTTGGCAACGCCGGCCCTGTTGAGGAAATCCTTGATCGCTTCGGGCGTGTAACCGCGGCGGCGCATACCGCAGAGCGTGGGCATGCGGGGGTCGTCCCATCCGCTGACGTAACCGCCCTCAACGAGCGCGCGCAGGAAGCGCTTGCTCATGATGGTGTTGGTGATGTTGAGCCTCGCGAACTCGATCTGACGCGGTTTGTGCTCGAAACCGCAGGCGTCGATGACCCAGTTATAGAGCGGCCTGTGGGCTTCGTATTCGAGCGAGCAAAGAGAGTGGGTAACGCCCTCAAGCGCGTCCTGGATGGGATGCGCAAAATCGTACATCGGGTAGATGCACCATTTGTCGCCCTGATGGTGATGCGAGCGGTGCAGTATTCTGTAGAGCGCGGGGTCGCGCATATTGATATTGGGGGAGGCCATATCGATCTTGGCGCGCAGCGTGCGGCTGCCGTCCGGGAACTCGCCGTTCTTCATGCGCTCGAACAGATCGAGGTTCTCCTCGATGCTGCGCTCGCGATAGGGGCTGTTTATTCCGGGCTCGGTCAGCGTGCCGCGGTATTCACGGATCTGGTCCTTGTCGAGATCGCAGACGTAGGCCCTGCCGTCACGGATCAGCTTGAGCGCAAGCTCGTAACAGGTGTCGAAATAGTCGCTGCCGAAGCAGAGCTTATCCCAGTTGAAGCCGAGCCAGCGGATATCCTGCTCGATCGCGTCCACGAACTCAACGTCCTCCTTGGTGGGGTTGGTGTCGTCGAAACGCAGGTTGCAGGTGCCGTCAAAACGCTCCGCAGTCGAAAAATCTATGTAAAGGGCCTTCGCGTGGCCGATATGCAGGTAGCCATTGGGCTCGGGCGGGAAACGCGTCTTGACGACGGGATTCGCCTTAAGGTCCTCAACGATGAATTCTTCGATAAAATTGCGGGGTTCAAACTCTTTTTCCATTTGTTGAACGCTCCTTTCCATATATAAAACCATCTTATATTATGCCAAAAAGAAATGCGCTTGTCAAGAGCGGGAAGGCGGGACCGTTCCTTAAGGATAATGCTTCGGACAAAAAAAGAGGGACCGCAGCGCGATCCCCAATTGAAGGCGGATATTATTTGAAATACAGCGAAGCAGCGTCGTAGAACTCCTTATCGACTTCCTTGCGGACCGTAACGGCGGTATCGAGGTCGGCCGCGACGATCTTGTTGCCGCTCTGACCGACCATGTTGCCGTAATCGCGGTTGACGACCAGCTCGCCGGCCTTGATGCCGAGGCGGGTACCGAGCACGCGGTCAAAGGCGCAGGGCGCGCCGCCGCGCTGTACGTGACCGAGCACGACTGGACGGCACTCGAAGTACTGCGCGTCGCTGCCGAGCAGGGGATCCGCGCGCATGGTGGCCTCGATCATGTCGGACAGGTTCTTGGCAAGGTTCTTGTGGATGAGCAGCTTGTTGCCGAACGCATCGACGCCAAGATCGATCTCCTCGCCGCCGAGCAGCTCAAAGCCCTCGGCTACGACGATGATGGTGTAGTGCTCGCCCCTTAAGTACCTGCGGCGAACGAGCGAAACGAGCTCGTCATAAGTCTTCGGGAACTCGGGGATCAGCACGAGATGGGCATTCGCGGCAAGACCGGCCTGGAGCGCGATCCAACCGGTGTTGCGGCCCATGCACTCGACCACGATGCAGCGGGAATGCGCCTTTGCAGTGGTCTGCAGGCGGTCGATAGCTTCCATAGCGATATTGGAAGCGGTCTCGAAGCCGAAGGTGTAGTCCGTGCAGGACAGGTCGTTGTCGATGGTCTTCGGTACGCCGATGACGTTGATGCCGAGCTTGCGGAGCTTGTTCGCAACGCCGAGCGTATCGTCGCCGCCGATCGCAACAACGCCCTCAAGATCGAGCGCCTTGAGGACCTCGATGATGGTCTCGGGGCCGTTCGGGTCGGCAAGCACGTTGGTGCGGGAGCTGCCGATGATCGTGCCGCCCATGGTCTGGATGCCCTCTACCTCGGAAAGGGTGAGCCAGTGGCCCTTGGCGTTCAGCGCGCCGCGCCAGCCGTTATGGAAGCCGAACACTTCGATGCCGGCTTCGGCGCATTTTTCAACGACGCCCCTGATAACTGCGTTCAGACCGGGGCAGTCGCCGCCGCCGGTGAGAATTCCGATTTTCCTCATGTTTTCAGTCTCCTTACTGGATTTCTTTTTGGTTCTTTTTGCCATATCGATTTATTGAAGCGCCATAGGGCGCAGCTTTATTAGCTTGCTTGGTTACTCCGCGTCCTTTACGGGCAGCAGTACGCGCTCTTCGAGCTCGAGCATCACCTTTGCGGCTATCTCCTCGGGAGGGAACATCCGGCCGTTTCTGCTTGAGACTATGACAACGGTATCGTCATATCTTTCGGCTATCTCAAGATACTTTTCCCTTGCGCGCTGCTGAATGGACTTGCTCGCCTCGTAAACGTCCCTGCCTTCGCCGACGTAATCGCGGAAGCCCTTTTTGTCGACGTTCTTTCCGGCCTGTTCGGGCTCGACGTCGAAGAAGATGTTGAGGTCGGGGCGGGGGAGGCCGAGCACACGGTATTCAAGGTCGAACACCCAGTCCACGATGTCGGGCTTGCCGACGTCGCGGTCGCGAATGCTCTGATACACGGCGTTCGAAAGCACGTAGCGGTTGATAAGCAGGAAGTCCGCCTCGCCGTCACGGAAATCGCGCAGGTCGTCGAAACGGTCCATCGCGAACCAGAGCGCCATGGAGTATTGATCTACGTCGGTAGCGCGCACGCCGTCCGCCGCGGTAAGGAACCTGCCGACCCTGGAGCCGAAATATGAATCGTAGACGGGGTAGCTGCGCTGCATGACGCTGAAGCCGCGGCGCTCGAGCTCGGCTGCGAGCAGCCCGTACTGCACGGTCTTGCCGCTGCCGTCGATGCCTTCGATGGTTATGATCTTCGTCTTCAAAGCTTTCACCTTTCGAACAAATAATCTAATTTTTGAATTATACAACTATTGGAGACAAAAATCAAGTGTTTATCCTTAGAATGAAAAAGGACCCTGTTAAAGGTCCTTAGGATGTATCGTATGATCAGAAATCGAGTATCTTTTTCAGCGCTCCTATATCCGCCTGGTCGAGAAGAGCGCGTATCCTCGTGCCTTCCTCGGTGTGTTCCTCCTCGAGCAGCATCCCTCGCTCGCGGATAAGGGCGATCGCCTCATACTTCGAATACGGAACAAGCAGCTCGATCTCCCGGCGGGATGCGTTCAGCGCGCTTTCGATCATGGATAGCAGCTTATCAAGATTAACGCCGCCTTTGGCGCTGATCGGAAGCTGGGTCTCGGTTTCGGCAGGAATATCGGCGCCGGTGAGCTTATCGATCTTGTTATAGACCCTGATCGTCGGGATATCCGCAGCGTTCAGCGAAGCGAGTACATCCTCGACCACGGCGATCTGCTTATCGTGATACGGACTCGAGCAGTCGATAACGTGCAGGATAAGGTCGGCGTTTGAGACCTCCTCGAGCGTGGAGCGGAAGGCCTCCACAAGGTCGTGGGGGAGCTTATTGATGAAACCGACCGTATCGGAAAGCAGCGCTTCCGTACCGCCCGAAAGCGTGATCTGCCGGACGACGGGATCGAGCGTCGCAAACAGCATATCCTCCGCGAGCACGTCGCTCTCGGTCAGCTTGTTAAGCAGCGTCGATTTGCCGGCGTTCGTGTAGCCGACGAGCGCGACCAGCGGTATCCTGTTCGCCTGGCGGGTAACGCGCCTTAGACCCCGCTGCTTCGATATCTCGCCGAGCTCGACCTCAAGCTCGTAAATGCGCCGCCTGATGCGCCTGCGGTCGATCTCGAGCTTTTTCTCACCGGGGCCGCGCGTGCCGATGCCGCCGCCGAGACGCGAAAGGATACGACCCTGGCCGAGCAGGCGGGGGAGCCGATAGCGGAGCTGTGCAAGCTCGACCTGCAGCTTGCCCTCGCGGCTCATGGCCCTGGCGGCAAAGATATCGAGAATCAGCGTCGTGCGGTCGATGACGCGCGCGCCGAGCGTTTCCTCAAGATTCTTCAGCTGAATTGCGGAGAGTTCGTCGTCGAAGATGAAGAGATCCGCCTCGAGCTCGCTGCCGAGAAGGCTCAGCTCCTCGGCCTTGCCGCTGCCGATATAGGTGGCGTTGTCGATGGGCCTGCGGCGTACCGAGACCTTCTTAACCACCTCGGCGCCCGCGGTCTGAGCAAGCTCTTTGAGCTCCTCGAGCGTATCATACCCTTCGGCGTTCTCCATACCGACGAGTATCGCGCGTTCGACCTCATCCTCCGCAGCGGCCTTCGTTACCGAACGGAAGCGGTCGTCGGAATTGTAGATCTCGGCTATCAGCGCCCTTTGAGGCAGCTTATACGGCCTCAGAGGCCCGTAGATGAGCGCGTCGCGGCCGCCGGTATCCTCGTTGACGTCGCCGAGATAGGCCGCGTAGAGCTGCGTGGGTTTGCCCTCCGATACGCCGACGGCGGCCATGCAGTCGAGCTTTGATGAGCGCAGCGTACCGAGATCAACGCCGGAGAGCCGCCCGTCGCCGTTGGGATGCGTATGCAGGCAGCGAACGCCGGATAGCCTGTCCTCATTGCGCACAAGGCGCATATCGGGCATGCTGACCTTGCCGCTGTCGCCGACCGAAACGTCGGCTATCTCGCCGTTCCTCGCGATATAGACCGAGATCTCGCGCCCGATCTCGCCAGTGCATTCGGCCATGAGCGAGATAAGCTCATAAGAAGCGAACTCATCCTGCAGCAGCTTGATATCATAGATTGAGGCGATCTTTTCGAGCACCGCATTGCGGATGCCGCTAAGATTGCCGTTCAGTTTCTTTGCCATGATCTTATAGCCTCCGAAAAGACGTTTGACTGTATTATACTCGAAGACAGCGGATATTTCAATTATCCGCAGCCGTTTGCATCATAAACGCCATTTGCATAATCTTCGCTTATAATGTATAATATCGTCATAGAAACGGCGCTTTGTGCCGATAACGGAGCTAAACGATGAACTGCTATAAAAGACTAATCTCAATATTCCTGGCCGCGCTGCTGATCTTCTGCGCGCTGACGGTCCAGGGCTGCAAAAAGAAGCCCGGCGGCGAAACTACGCCGGAACCGACCGTGACCGAGGCGCCGACGTCCGCCGCGACCGAAGTGCCCGGAACGAATGAGAAGAGCGCTGACGACGAGGCTTTCGAAGCCATCCTCGACGATGTGCTCGTTTCATCCCTCGTAAGCGACGGACTGTCCTATCATATGTTCGTGGCAGACCCCGCTTACTTCGGCATCGACGAGCACGACGTCAACCGAGGCTGGGGCGAATACAGCTACGAGGCCGAGCTGAAGGGTTATGACGAAAACGACAAGCTGCTTGAAGAGCTTGCGGCGCTTTCGCCCGATAACATGTGCGAAACGAACCGCCTTGCCTATAAGAGCCTCGTCGAGACGCTGAACCTCTCCAACGAGCTGAGGGACTTCTATTACTACAACGAGCCCCTGACGCCCCTGAACGGCGAGCATACGATGACCCCTCTTCTGATGACGATGTATGAGATCAACACAAAGGAGGACGTTGAAAATTATCTGCTCCTGCTCGAGGATACGCCGCGCTATCTCGGCGATCTGCTTGCCTTCGAACGCGAGAAGGCCGCAAGGGGCCTGTTCATGACCACGAGCGCACTCGATCAGGTCATCGAATCCTGCGATAAATACGCCGCCGACGGTGAGGATTTCTTCCTTATCGGGTACCTTCAGGACGTGCTCGATGAAAAGGAGCTCGGTCTCACCGCCGAGGAGAAGGCTGCGTATCTCGAACGGAATCACGACTGCATTATAAACGGCATTCTCCCCGCGTATTCCGAAATGGCCGAAACGCTCAACTCCCTGCGCTTCAGCTGCCGCAAGCTCGAGGGCGCCGCGGCGCGCAGCGAGGAAGAGCTTCAATACTACAAAGCAAAGATCAAAATCGAATCCGCCCTGAATGAGACGCCCGAAAAGATGGCATCGATGCTCGACCGTATGGCGTCCAAGTTGCTTCAAAGGATGATGCGCATCATCTCCTCCGATTGGGAAGCGCTGAACGAGTTCGGCAGCAACATCACTTCGCTCGATCCCGCAAAGGATATCGAGTACCTTAAAACGCTGATCGCGGATATGTATCCCGAGATCCCCGAGCAGGAGATCACCTATATCAACGTGCCCGATGCGCTGGCGGATGATTTCAGTCCCGCCGCATACCTGCTCTCGGCGTTCGACGACCCGTCAAGGAACGTCGTGATGCTCAATCCTTCGGCGGATAAGCATACTCTGCTCCTTACGATGGCGCATGAATGCTTCCCCGGGCATCTGTATCAATCGCAGTATTTCAGGCACGATCCCGATATCCATTTCTGCATGCAGGCGCTCGCTCCGGCAGGTTACTCCGAGGGCTGGGCTGTGTTCTCCGAGCAGATGATCGCCGAAAACTGCGATAAATACGGCACGGGCGTCGCGCAGCTCGAACATTACAACAGCTCCATAGCCAATATAATCATTCCCGCCTATATCAGCATCCGGGTCAACTGCGACGGCTGGAGCAAGGCCGATATCGAGGACTATCTGACCGAATTCGGTCTCAACGATGATGATTACATCAACATCATCTACGAGTACTCGATCAATATGCCGCATTATTTCTTCAACTACGCCATGGGCTACACGAGCGTGCTGAGGATATATGAGACCGTCTCGCCTTCAACGAACGCAGAAAAGCTTGCGTTCTTCAAGAAATACCTCGACTGCGGGCCGCTGATGTTCGACGTGCTGAACGAGAAATTCGGCGTCAAATGACCCTTCATCCTCCGGGCTTCGACCCGGAGGTTTGGTTTATATGGCCCGATCCCGGTTGTTTATCAAGCGCGGTTATGCTATAATCGAAACAGCAATATCAAGGAGTTGCAGCAGTGAGAAAAAGTTCCGAAAAGAAGAATCGATCAAAGGCGGCGAAGGGCGTTTCTGCATATGATGAAGCGCTTCACTTCCTGACGCCCAAGGCGCGCACCGTGCGTGAAACGGAGAACCATCTCGACGAATGCGATTATGCGGAGATGGAGATCTTCGACGTTATCGAGCGCCTTAAGACGAACGGGCTGCTGAACGACGAAAAGTATGCGGCCGATTTCATTGAGTCGAGGCTCAACACCAAGCCCGTCAGCAGGCAGAAGCTCCGCGAACAGCTCGAGGGGCACTTCATCAAGCGCGAAGTGATCGAAGCGGCGCTCGAAGCCGTGACCGAAGAAACCGAAAAGGACAACTGCAGGGCGATCGCCGAAAAGTTCTTCAGGCAGTTCTCGTCGCTCGAGCTTTCGGAAAGACTGCGCCGCGTTGGTCTTCGCCTCGCTTCACGCGGCTATTCGTTCGATGATATCAAGCTTTGCCTTGAGGAACTGACCGAGAGCATGGACGAAGAATGAGCATGGAGATAAAAGATAATTTGCAGAACGAAAAAACGTTCATAGAGCATATTAAAACCGTGACTTCGACCAACGCGCTGCTCAAGGAACGCATCCTAAAGGGTGAGCTCAGCTCCTTCGCCGCACTCAGCGCCGACGAGCAGACCGAAGGCCGCGGCCGACGCGGACGCACCTGGCTCAACACCGAAGGCGCGCTTATGATAAGCTTCGCCGTTCCGCTCGCGGGTATCGACGCCGACAGGATACCGCTCGTTTCGTTCGCCGCCGCATTGGCCGCGCTCGAAACCGTCCGCAGCGCCGGGATCGATGCCTCGATAAAATGGCCGAATGATATAATAGCGCTTCATGAGACGGGCTGCAAAAAGCTTGCAGGCATCCTCTCGGAGCTTGCTGCCGGGCCCGAGGCCCAAATGTATGCCGTTATAGGCGTCGGCATGAACGTCAACTGCACCGAGCTCCCTTCGGGGCTGCTGCAGCCGGCTTCCTCGATCCTTCTCGAGACCGGAGCGGAAGCCGATATAGGGGCGCTTGAAGCGACGCTCACCGAATCGATCAAAAAATACGTTGCTCTGCTGCGCGAAGACTGCGGGACGCTGACGGAGGAGTACAGGAAAAACTGTGCCGTTCTGGGCAGAACCGTGACCGCCGAGGATATGTTCGGCACCGTGATAACGGGCGTCGCCGAGGGGATCGACCCGCGCGGGAGGCTCGTTATCGCGACCGACGGCAGAACGGTAAAGGTCGGCGCCGCCGATATTTCGATAAGGTTTTAAAGGCTCTCTCAACGAGGTAATATGCTTAACGTAGTCACAAACGAGCTTATGCGGCGGCTCGACCGCCATATGATGGACGATGTCGGCATTCCCGGCATCGTTTTGATGGAGAATGCGGCGAGACGCTGCGCCGAGGCCGCCGTAAACTGCGGGAAGTCCGGTCCCGTCGCCGTGCTGATCGGTCCCGGTAACAACGGGGGCGACGGCTTTGCCGTGCTGCGAATATTGAAGACGCTCGGCAGAGAAGCCTTCGGAGTGCTCGTCTCCGATCCCGAAAAGCTGACGGGGGACGCGCTAACGAACTATATCGCTGCGAAAAACCTCGATCTAACGATGACCGACGATCTCACTTCGATCGGGAAAGCCTCCGTTATCGTCGACGCGCTGTTCGGCACGGGCCTCTGCCACGAACTTTCCGGACGCTTTATCGAAGCGATAAAGCTTGCAAACGCCGCCGACGCGTATCGGATAGCCGTGGATATCCCCAGCGGCATAAACGGCGACACCGGCGAGGTGATGGGGGATTGCTTCGACGCCGACGAAACCGTCACGATGCTCGCGCTCAAGCGCGGCCTGCTGCTTACGAACAGGCTCGAAAGCGTCGGCAGGATCACGGTCGCGCCCATAGGACTCGTCCGCGATGAATACGCCGGGCTTCTCCAAAACGAACAGCTAATCGATGAAGAGTTCGTTCGTGAAATGCTGCCGAAGCGCAGGCGCGTTTCGAACAAGGGCAGCTACGGTAAAGCGCTTATTACCGCGGGCAGTCCGAATATGAGCGGTGCGGCGGTGATGGCGGCAAGCGCCGCGCTGCGCGGCGGAGCGGGGCTGACGAAAGCCTTCGTTCCGGAAAGCATCATCCCCGCTTTTGCCTGCTTGCCGGAGGTCATGGTGCTCGGCGACAAAGAAAACAGCCTTTCGGACGCGGTTGAATGGGCGGACGCCGTCGGCTGCGGCTGCGGTATGGGCAACGATCCACACATTCGGGAAAAGGTTGAAGCCGTGCTGAAATGCGGCAAACCCGCGGTACTCGACGCCGATGCGCTCAATCTTATGGGCCGCGAACGCGATCTGCTGAAGCAGCTTTGTGCAAACCATATCCTGACTCCGCATCCGGCCGAGATGGCCCGACTGACAGGAAAACAGACCTCCGAAGTGCTTTCGGACCCGGTGGACACAGCCTCTTCCTTCGCGCGGGAGCACGGCTGCATCGTACTGCTGAAAAACGCCGTTTCGGTCATCACTTCACCCGACGGGAGGCTGCACTATAACGCGACCGGCAGCCCGGCTCTTTCTAAGGGCGGCAGCGGCGACACATTGACCGGCATAATAACCGCTCTTATCGCGCAGGGTCTCGGCGCGTTCGACGCGGCCTCCTGCGGCGCGTATCTGCTTGGCGTTTCGGCTCAGAAAGCCGTCGAACTGTTGAACGAGCGCTTCGTCTGCGCCTCCGATCTGACTCAAGCGCTTTCGATGCTGCTCGATACGGACCTTAAGAACGGAGAAAGAGATGATTAAGGATCAGACTGTCGAAACCTTGAACGCAATAGACCCTTCCGCGCTGATCGCGGAGGAAAAGAAGCGCATCCGCAGCATGATAAGGAAGCGGAGGATCGCGCTCACGCCCGAAGAGCTCGAAGGCGCCGCCAGGGCGGTAACGGAGCATGTGTGCGCACTCGAGGCGTATTCAGCATCAAAGCTCATCCTGTCGTACGTGCCCGCAAAGAATGAGCTCAACACGCGGCGCATAAGTGAGCACGCGCTCATGTCGGGCAAGCGCATCGCTTATCCGCTCTGCATAGAGGACGGAGGCCTCAGGCTCTTCGTTCCATGGGACGAAAACTCCTTCAGACCCGGCGCCTACAATATCCCGGAGCCCGATCCCGAGCGTTCCGTCGAGGTCTTTCCGGATCAGCTCGATCTGATCATCGTACCGGGCATAGCTTTCACGCGGGAATGCATGCGCCTCGGGCAGGGCGGGGGATACTACGACAGACTTCTTCAAAAGACAAATGCCGTGACCGTCGGCGTGGGCTACGACTTTCAGCTTCTCAATGATCTGCCTTTGGAACCTCACGATCATCCCATCGATTTTGTCGTGACGCCGGACGGCGTTTATCCGAAGGAGCTTGAAAACGGCGATGCTCCCGGCAGCCTTATTTAGAGCCGGAGAAGCCCTTCCGTTTTATCGAAAAATTGCGAATTATGCCGTATTGCCACTTGAAAGAATGCGTCTTCGGTGGTAATATAATATTGAGTAAATGGGAGCATGAAAAGTGCGGATAATTGCGGGATCAGCCAAGGGCAGAACATTCGAAGCGCCGGAAGGCCGCTCGACGCGGCCAACGCTCGACCGCGTGCGCGAGGCGATGTTCGGCATGATACAGTTCGACGTTGAAAACGCCGATGTGCTCGACCTCTTTGCCGGCAGCGGCGCGCTCGGTCTTGAAGCGCTTTCGCGCGGGGCGCGGCATGCCGTTTTCTGCGACAGCGACCGAAGCGCGGCAAAGCTTGTTGAAAAGAATCTTCAAAAGCTCGGATTTGCCGACAGGGCGGAAGTCTTCTGCCGCGATGCTTTGGACCTGCTCCGTTCTTTAGCCGACCAAAAGCGCCGCTTCTCGCTCGTTTTGCTCGATCCGCCCTATGAGGGCGGGCTCTATGAACCGGTGCTGAAGCAGCTCCTTGAGCTTGGGCTGTTGCGCGACGGCTGCATAGTGATCTTGGAGCATAATTACCGCAGTCCGGTCGAAGCGCCGTCAGAGCGCTTCAAGGCGGGAAAGCCCCATCGCTACGGAGACGTCGGCGTTACCAAATTCATCTATACCGGCTTCGATCCTTTGGAGGAAACATGAGTATTGCGGTCTTTGCGGGTTCGTTCGATCCCTTTACGGTCGGTCATCTCGACATCGTGAAGCGTGCGGCGCCGCATTTTGAAAAGTTCTATGTGACCGTCAGCCCCAACCCCGGCAAGGGCAGCGCCATGTTCTCGTGGGAGGAGCGTATCGAGCTTATCGAAAGCGCCGTAAAGGGTATCGACAACGTCATAGTGACGGGCTTTACCGGCCTGCTCGTCGATCATTGCCATGAGGTGGGGGCGGACGTTTTGATCCGCAGCATCAGGAACGGCAGCGACGTCGATTATGAGCGCCAGCTCGAGACTGTGAACAGGCAGGTCGATCCATCGATCGAGACCATGTACGTGCTCGCAAGAAGCGAATACGCATACATCAGCTCGACGCTCGTGCGGGAACTGATAGGCATCGGCATAGATATCAGCCAGATGGTACCCGAAATGCATCCGATAATCCTTAACAAAATCAATAATATCAATAACTAACGGAGGATTCAAAAATGGAACAGGACAAGGTCGAACTCATAATCACCGATGCACTCGACGAAATGATGGACGTCATTCGCCGCAGCCCCATCCCGAGGTTCCGCACGGACGACCGTCTGCGCGTCGTGAATTCGGACGATATCGCCGAAATGATCACCGAGATCAAGACCCAGCTCCCCGACGAGATCCGCAGGGCTAACAGCGTGCTCTCCCAGATCGATACCAAGATCCAGTCGGCCACCGACTACGCAAACAAGATCGCTGCCGACGCAGAGAGGAATGCCGACGACACCATGATGAAGGCGACCTCCAACGCGCAGAAGACCGTGAACGATGCCAACGCCTATTACGATACAAAGGTCACCGACGGCGACCGTTATTTTGAGGACAAGACCGCCGCGGCCAACAAGTTTTATGACGACAGGATCGCGCAGGCGCAGGACGATGCGGCGGCCATAATCGAGCAGGCGAATGCCGAGCGCGACAGGCTGATCAGCGTGCATGAAGTCACCATCGCCGCTCAGCAGGAGGCAGAGGAGTATCGTGAGGACATGGCAAGGCGTGCGAACCAGATCTTCAACAACGCCAACAAGCGTGCCGACGAGACCCTCAGCCAGCTCATGGGCTATCTGCAGGATTACTATCATACCATCAAGGGCGACAGGGAAAAGCTCCTGATCGTTGACGATAAGAACTTCAGGAATCCCAACGAGCAGCCCGCCCAGCAGGAGCCCGCCCAGACCAACGAGCGCCCGGATGCGCCCTCCTTCTTCGACCTGTTCAAGCGTAAGAGGAAGCCCCAGGAAGAGGACGAATTCGATAACAACTGATATCGGTTAACCTCAGGAGACCGCCTTAAACGGGCGGTCTCTTTTGCTATGTTCTTGTTTTTCTGACGGCGAAAACCGTGATAAGCAGCGACAGCGCCGAAGCAAAGCATGAGAGGAACGCGATCTCCCCGAATGAGATCAGCCTACCGACGGCGAGCGAAGCGTCGTTCCGATCGAAGACCAAGGCGCTGCCGTCAAGGCAAACGGAGCATATCGCCGCGCAGACCGCAGCGGCAAGAAGGCCGTGAACGAGCTTTGCCGCGGCATATTTGAAAAGATCGATCTCACGGACGGTATGCACCTGCATGATGACCGAAAAGCCGGCGAATGAACAAATGAAACTTATCAGTATCAGCTTGTATTTGAGAGGCAAAACGATCGAGCATACACGCGCTATGCCGTTCGTCATCTCAAGCAAACCCGTCAGCATCGCGCACAGAACGGGCGGGAAGGATAGCGACAAGAGCGCCTTTTCCGTCAGAGAAGCGAAAACGCAGAAGAAGACGAAGGCGCCTAGCATTTTCAGCATCGTCGTCACAGCGTCGAATACGGCGAAAGGGAATACGTCGGCGATCCGGCAGGCTGTATTCGGTTCGGCATCGTCGACTTTCAGTCGTACGCTCGCATAAGACTGACGGCCGACCGTACGACAAGTATCGCGCTTTTCTTTAAAATACTTATAAAAAACGAATCCGACAGTGAGCAGGAATGACGCCGAAACATGTGAAACGAGCAGTATAAGACCGAATGGAACGACCGTACGCCCGAGGAACCTGCAGCTAACCGTTGTCAGCAGAAACATCGGGCAGCACAGGTTGAGAAATGCCGAGAGCACGCTTTTTTCGGCTAAAGAATACCGATCCCCGTCAAGCGCGGAATCGACGAGCAGCGAACCGGAAGGCGCTCCGCAAAGCGCCGCCGCAGGGAAGAGAGGCAGAATGAACGAGAGTTCGTCAAGCAATCTTACCCCTTGTTCTGAACCTGTAAAACGTCTTTTAGGTCGGAATGCTCCGAGTCTTACGAGGCATCCGACGACGACAAGGAACGGAAACAGCGAAGGAAAGACGTTTGAGATGAAAAGTTCGTAGCCGTTAAACGCATAGTAAAGCGCGTCGTTCCCGAATACAACGAGCACAGGCAGCATTATGAACAGCATCAGTATAAAAAGAGCTCTCATATCCGAATGATATGAGAGCCGATGCGATCGAATGACCGATTTTCAGAACGCGATCGTACCCGGGAAATCCCTGCAGGCAGCCATGGAATTTGAGCAGGCAAGCGCGCGCAGCCTTGAAGCGAGAACGGTGTGCTCATAGAGCCGCAGCTGCTTTTCGCTGAGACCCGAAAGATCAGAGGCTGTTATCACGACTGGCACCGACGCCGATCTAGCAAGCGCGTTCAGCAGCTCGCGCTTTCGTTCCTTCCGTACCGCGAGCACCCGAATATAGAGCGCATCCTCAACGCACATCTCTTTTTCAAAACCCTCGGTGGTCCCAAGGAGCGCGGCGATCAGAATGCGCTTCAATCTCGCAAGCGTATAGCGCTTGGTTTTGACGGCTGTCAGCAGCTCGCCGATGCTGCCCGATTCGAGCGCAGCCTTAAATATCGGGTTCTCAAGCCCCTCCGAAACGTCGGCGAGGCCTGCGATCTCGGAACGCCTCATGCTTCTAAGCTTGGCGAGGACGGGGGAGGAGAGTCTTTCAAGCGAAGCCGTGCCGCAGCCGCTTTCAGCGCAGTTATTTATCGTTTCAAAAGCGTACTCGCTCATAAAGGGTCTTGCCTCTTCGGCGCGCACGTTTTGAATCAGCGTCCTTATTGCCGACGCGGAAGCATAGCCCGCATCGGTCGCGGTACCGTCGTGCGGAACGGTGCGCTTGACGCATAGGGGGGAAGGCCTGTTATCCTCAGGAATCCTTGAAAGCTGCCTTAAGTATTCCGCCGCGAGCAGATCGTTCGGCCCGACGGCACCATCCGGCAGCGCGCCGACGCTTTCAAGATAGAGCGCCGCCGCTTTCGGATAGGAATGACCTTCCTTTATCAACGCTTTGAGCTCTTTCCCGGAGAGCTCCGCCGCAGCGCAGCGTTCGATAAGCTCAGGGGACCCGTTTTCGCTTCCGAAAGCAAGCGTTTTGACCAGACCGGCGGCCGCCAACAGGCGTACTCCGCCGAAAGCGAAACGCTCTGCGCAGGCGCAGGAGAACGCGTCCGGCAGCTCGATCACCATATCCGCGCCGCCCTCGATAGCAAGGCGCGCCCTCATATGCTTGCCGAGAAGGGCGGGCTCGCCGCGCTGTACGAAGCTCGCGCTCATGCAGGCGATAGCCGCGTCGGCTCCCGAAAGCCGATTGGCTTCCTTCAGCTGATACGCATGACCGTTATGGAAGGGGTTGTATTCCGCTATGACGCCGACGCAGTTCATTTTTCCCCGAAAAAACACATTATATTTCCGCAGCTTATTCTATTCTGCGATGAATTATGTTATAATACAATTTAGTGCGGCAGTCAAGGCTTTTTTGCCGGACGGCAGACGAAAAAACCAAAATACAAGGAGAAAACCATGAAGATTCTTGTTATCAACGCAGGCAGCTCTTCCCTCAAGTATCAGCTGATCGAAACGGACGAGAAGAAGGTCATCGCCAAGGGCCTTTGCGAGCGTATCGGCATTGAAAACTCCAAGCTGACCTACAAGCCCGCCGGCAAGGAAGGCTTCGAGCTCGTACAGGATATGAAGGACCATACCGACGCGATCAAGCTCGTGCTCGACGCCCTCGTGGATCCCGATCACGGCGTTATCGCCGATATGAGCGAGATCGACGCCGTCGGCCACCGCATCGTACACGGCGGCGAAAAGTTTGCCGAATCCGTTCTGCTGACCGACGAAGTCCTCGAGACCATCGAGAGCCTCAACGACCTTGCTCCGCTTCACAATCCCGCAAACCTCATGGGTATCCGCGCCTGCCGCGCGATCATGCCCAACACCCCGATGGTCGGCGTTTTCGACACCGCATTCCATCAGACCATGCCGCCCGAAGCGTTCATCTATGCGCTGCCCTATGAGGCATACACCCAGCATATGGTCCGCCGCTACGGCTTTCACGGCACCTCCCATAAATACGTCTCCCTCCGCGCGCTCGATATGCTCGGCAAGCCCGTTGAGGATACCAAGATCATCACCTGCCACCTCGGCAACGGTTCCTCCGTTTCCGCTATCAAGGGCGGCAAGTGCATCGACACCAGCATGGGCCTCACTCCTCTTGAGGGCCTCCCGATGGGCACCAGGAGCGGTGACATCGACCCTGCGATCGTAGGCTACCTTGCAAGGCGCATGAACGTCAGTATCAAGGACATGGACTCCTACATGAACAAGAAGAGCGGCATGCTCGGCATCAGCGGCGTGTCCAGCGATTTCCGCGACCTCAGCGCGGCTGCAGCAGAGGGCAACGAGCGTGCGGAGCTTGCGCTCAAGGTGTTTGCGTATCACGTCAAGAAATACATCGGCGCGTCTGCAGCGGCGCTCGACGGCGTTGACGCCATCGTGTTCACCGCCGGTGTTGGTGAGAACGACAGGGGAATGCGCGAACGCATCCTGGCCGGTCTTGATTACCTCGGCATCGACGTGGATTTCGACTATAACAGGACCGCGCCGCGCGGCGAAGAGATCTGCATCACCAAGCCCGAGAGCCGCGTGAAGGTATTCGTTATCCCCACCGACGAAGAGCTGATGATCGCCCGCGATGCGGAGAAGATCGTATC
>JAEEGL016669036.1_pt1 | contig 21767 bp, 16 predicted proteins | sample 9134231 | NCBI WGS metagenome assembly JAEEGL01 (sample SAMN16246548, study PRJNA631951) | gut metagenome | biome: gut microbiome; feature: rumen; material: fiber-attached | host: Bos | place: Iran: Karaj | collected 2018-10
AGCTGCGCGGTCGTTCCGGCCGTCAGGGTGACCCTGGACGTTCACGCTTCTTCATCTCTATGGATGACGATTTGATGCGCCTTTTCGGTGGAGAACGCATGAAGCTTATGATGCAGAGAATCGGTATGGAACCTGGTGAACCAATCGATCATCCATGGCTTAACAAGGGAATTGAAAAGGCTCAGTCTAAGGTAGAAGACCGCAACTTTGAAATCCGTAAACACCTTCTTGACTATGATGATGTTTTGAATGAGCAGAGAAGCGTAATCTACATGCAGCGCGATGACATTCTTGCAGACGATAATCTTTCTGAGCGCGTAATGAATAACGCCAAAGATGTTGTTGAAGATTTGTTTGATGAATTTGAAGATGCCCAGAAGCACGATAAGCATTCAAATGCACCTCTCAATGCTTTGAACGAAAAGCTCCGTAATTACTTTGGTTTCCAGCTGCCTAACGAGCGCGTTACTAAAGAGGCTGTAATTGCTGCCCTTCAGAATGATATTACAGAAAAAGAAACACTTGCCGGTAAGGAAAACTTAAATATGTTTATCCGTTACCAGTATGTTCAGATTATTGACAGAAAGTGGCTTGACCAGCTTGAAACTCTGGAGGGACTTCGCGAGGCTGTATCACTCCGTGCATACGGTTCAAAGAACCCTCTTACAGAATACAAGAACGACGGATTTGATATTTTCTATGAAATGCTTGATTCAATCCGCAATATGGTAATGAGCCGCGTATTCAAAGTACGCATTCAGCTTTCACCGGAAGCTGCAGAACAGCGACGTCGCATGGCAGAAGCTCAGACAGCAGCTGCTAATGCCCAGCACAACGAGGCTCAGAGCATGGGAAGTCAGGCTGCACAGGCACAGGCTGCAAGCTCAGCCCGCCAGAATTTCAGTGGAGCCCAGGCTCGTGCACAGGCTGCCGGCAGTGCAACTAATGCCCGCTCACAGGGTGACAACGTAACTGTACGCCGCACAATGCCAAAGGTTGGACGCAACGATCCTTGCCCTTGCGGAAGCGGAAAAAAGTTTAAAAACTGCCACGGAAGATAAAAGTAAAAGTAACTTTTATAAAAATGCGCGAAGGAATGTAGCGTGGGGCAAAAACATTCTATTTTTTGTCTGCCGCGCTAGCGGCGCGTAAAATAGTTTCCAAACAAAAATAGCATGTAGCGAGGTATCGAGCGGTTTTGACACACGCTACATGACTGAAAGTTTTTTTTGGGATGATTGTTATACTTTTCCACGTCTTGTTGCAGGCCAGAAGCGGTAAACAGGTTTTCCAATAATATATCTTTTGTTTACATACTGTGGCTTCATAATCGAGTAGTAAGTAACAGAGTTTTTATCATCTGTAGTTAATGCTTTTTCAAACTGATCATAAGAGTGGCGAAGATCAAGAGAATTAAAACGGTTGTCGCCCATCATAAAGTAGCAGTTAGATGGAATATACTGTGGATTTCCTTTTTCATCATTCTCTGGGAAAAGAGGCATATTTCGCTGATCAAGGTGTACCTGAATATACCCGTTGATTTTGTTTGCAAGCTCATACTGTTCAAGAATTTGTTTGTCATTTTTCCAGTCTGACTCATGTGTTCCGCTTTTAATCAATTCTGCAGTTCTTAGAATAATGTTTCCAAAAGTGATTTTTGTAATTACGTTCAGGCGGTAGTTCGCTTCTGAATAAACGTCTCGTTCATTGTATTTTGAGTCTATCCAGGAAGTCATAAAATCTGTAAACCATTCAACTCCGCCTTTTTTTGTAATAACGTCGTATGCAATCTGACTTGCGTTAAAAAATAACAGATATTCAAAGTTAGAAGGCTCTGAAAAATTGCCAGAAGTTTTTACATTTGATGTATAAAGATTCATGCTTCTTACAATTTCTTTTGCACGGAATTCTGCAACTTTTAAGTCATAATTTCTTCTGTAATCTTCAAACTCCAAAAGCTGTTCGTATTCAGAAGAAGAAAGAGGAAATGACTGAACTTTATTTTTTATACTGTTACTAAGTTCGTTCAAATTCCATGTTGCATATTTATTATCAAGAGGAACTTCTTCAAAATCGTGCTGACGGGTTCTTGCATAAAGCTTTCCGTCCTGCATTACAAGCTGTTCGCCTGGAACACCGCAGATTCGTTTTACAAGCGGGTCGGCCTTTAATTCTCCGTCTGCATCTTTGTTTATATTTACAGTCATAAAAGTGAGCATATAAATCAGCTGACTTGTAACGGTTTTTACTTCGCTTTTTCGGTCAAGGCTGTAGTGAGGATTTCTAAGAACGATTGTCTGCCCGCGTTTGTATTTGCGTAAGTCTGGCAAACCAATGTTTGTAAGCGGGAATTTTGGACCGCAGTCAATTTTAGAAACAATAACACGGTCTTTTACAAGGAAAGTTGGAACCATCGATTCTGAAGGAATCTCATAAAGCTGGAATACAAAAATCTGAAAAAGCATTACGGTAAAAATTGCCCAAATGAGTGCATCCACCCAGTCAACAGCTTCATAAAGAATGCGTGCAGTTCCTTTTGGCTTTTTAAACTGAGGTTTTACTGCCCAGCCTTCTGATAAAGTTTTAATGTGCTTTTCGCCCATTCTGTTAGAAAGAATAAGGCTTGTAACAAAAATTACAGCCCATAGCAAAACTGTAATTAAATCGTAAACGTATGGTGTACCGTTTTTTCCTGCACGGCGAAGAATAAAACATATTAAAAGAAAATATGGCAGATACTGAATAAGTTTTAATACCGCAAAGGCCTTTGCCCCATCAGTCTCTTTAAAAATCTTTTTATATAGAAGAAAGTATAAAATTCCAGAATATACAAGAGCCATAGGAAAAGCCAGAAGCGAAATATCAAAAGAAAAATTAATTAAAAGAAGTGTAAAAAGTCCTGCAGCTGCAACGTTGATGTTTGCCACATTTTTGAATGTAGAAAATTCTTTGTTCATGTTTCTACTATAACATATATTAAAATATTGAAAAATCCCCAATAGTGTGGAATTATATAGATATGAAAAAGAGTTTTTTCGCTGAATATGCTGCCATTGTTAGTGCTTTTTTATGTCTTTTTACAGGTTGTTTCCGCTCAGAAAGTATTGAATCAATCAACGAAAATGAGCTTTTTAAAGTTCCTTATGGAAATTTTGAAGAGCAGCTTGGAATAAAAGATTTAAATGGAATTGGCGGTGTCCGTTACGGCATTTTTATGCGCGACGGTTTCTTCTATATTAGTAACGGCGATGCAAAAAAGGTAATGGAGTTAAACTCTTACGGCGACCTTTTAACTCTTTATTATAATGAAGATTCAGAAATCAGTTCTCTTTTAAAAAATTCTAAGCGTGATGCAAAAAGCCTTCATTACGAAATTTCTTATCCTTTTGATTACGAAGGTCATATTGCTGTAGATTCTCAGAAAAATGTTTATGTCGCCTGTGCCATGCCTCGTGACCGCCAGGAACAGAGCGATGATGGAACAATGCTTTACAGTCAGACTGTTCTGCGCATTGCACGAAATGGTTCTTCTGTTGAATATCTTGGTCAGCAGGGCCCTGGAGGAATTCCTTTTCCGTATATAAAAAATATTTACCTTACAGATAAAGATGAACTTGTGGTTGTAAGCAATTCTTCTGATGGCGTTGTGGTTTTCTGGTTTGCTACAGACGGCTTTTTGAAATATAAAATTCCAGTTCCAGAAAAATCAATTCCAAAGGCTGCCGGTGCAGAAGACGCTCCTGAATATTTTATTACTATAGATAATGTTATTCCTGATCTTTCTTCATATTTTCTTTATGTAAAAACAGATTACTATTCTAACTATATTGATGAAGAATCTAAGGTACAGTCGGGAATAAATTATGTTCAGACTTTGCTTTATCCGCTTGATATTGAACAGAGCAAATTTGGCGAGCCTGTTTCTATCCCTCCTTACGAAGAGTCTGTAGTTGCAGATTACAGTCGTCTTACTTATAAAATTCCTTATGATTTCTTAGGCGTTACAAAATCCGGCTGGAAATTCTTTATCATAAAAAATGATGACGGTTTTACAATTCAGATGGTACAAAGCGAAAATCAGAAAATTCTTCGTCGTCACTTTACTGCAGACCACAATTCAATTTTATATGATGCACTGACACTTTCTCCAAACGGAATTATTACTGCACTTTATCTTGAAAAAGATAATGCCCGTGTTGTGTGGTACAGAACCGACAGTCTTATTGAATCGATTTTAAAGAACTAGCGGGGGCAGATTTTGTTCGAAGACGTAAAGGAAATTGTTGACCCCGAAAGAGAAAAAACTGACTATCATTTTTTTTATAATCACGATGAGCGGATAAAAAATGCCCCGCAGATTGTAAAAGACTATTATGCTGGAAAAATGAAGCCTTTACGCGGTTTTCAGGCGCTTTATAAAAATAAGGCAAATCTCTATATTCTACTTGCCCTTGTATTTTTTGTTGGTGTTGCTTGGATTTATACAGGTTTTAATCGTTCCAGAAATTATGCAAAAATTAATGGAATTGACTGTGAACTTTCGGCCTTTTGTTATGAAGATGAAATTTATTCAAGCTGCAAATTTTCACTCAATCCAAAATCAAAAAGAACTGATGATGCACAGATTCAAATAAAATATCAGGCTATAAATGCAGATAATCAGGTTGCCTGGGAAAGCGACAATGATTTTGCAACTTTTTCTGGCAAAGAATTTTTTTTACGCACAAAACTGATGGATTATGATATTATAAGAATGGATGCAGTTGTGTCCGTTGACGGTGAAGAAAAAGAACTTTCAACGCCAGTAAAGAGGTAAAAGTGAGCAGATCTGTTGCGTGTATAGATTTAAGAGATGGTAAGGTTTTTATTGCCAAACGACAGAATGTTGGTGATATGGGCGGCAGATGGGAATTCCCTGGCGGAAAAATTGATGCAGGAGAAGACTTTGCTGCTGCAATCAAACGCGAAATGAGCGAAGAATTTGGCGTAGAAGTAGAAGTTTTTGAAAAACTTTGTGAAGTTACTTTTGAGCACAAAGGAAAAGAATGTTTTGTTGATGCCTTCAAAGTTCGTTTTGCAGAAGATGGTCTTAGCCGCCGTTTTACTCTTACAGAACACACTGATTATAAATGGGAAGATTTTAATAAAATCCCTGAATTGAACTTTGTAGATTCTGATTTGAAAATTTTTGAAAAATTAAAAAAGATGGGGCTGTAATTTTATGAAAAAATATCTTTTTTTGATATTTTGTGCTGGTTTTTTTGTTTTTATTTCTGGCTGTAATAAAAATGATGATAAAGCAGAAACAGTAGATTTTGATAATTCCCATCCATATGCTATTGCCCCTGATGTTGACTGGGCTGTTGTAGTAGAGCCTTATGTTGGTTTTAGAGGAGCAGATGAACATGATTCCTCTACAAATTCTTATTGCCGTAAAGATGAAATTTTACAGGTAATGGGATTTTCAATTAACCGTTATGGTGAACAGTGGTATCTTTTTGAAAAAGGCTGGATTCCAGCTTCAAGTGTTGTAATTTATTCAAACCGCTATAAGGCAGAAGCTGCCGTAAAACAGGCTGCAAAAAACAGCAAAAAAGGTAAATAAGATGCTGATTATTGCAGAAATCGGAACAAGTCACGAAGGTTCAAAAGAAAAGGCACTCTCTTTAATTGATGCAGCTGTAGAAAGCGGTGCAGATGCAATTAAGTTTCAGTGGGTTTATGCTGATGAGATTTTGCATCCTTTGACTGGTTTTGTTGATTTGCCTACAGGACGCATTCCTTTGTATGAACGTTTTCGCCAGCTGGAATGTGACAAGTCTTTTTATAAGGAACTTCTGGATTATACTCATTCTAAGGGCTGTAAGTTCTGCTGTTCTCCGTTTGGACTAAAAAGTCTTAAGGAACTTTTAGAAATTGAGCCTGATTTTGTAAAAATTGCTTCGCCAGAATTGAATCACTATAAAATGCTTGAAGCCCTGCGTAATTACCGCGCGGCACAGAAGCAGACTGGAAAAACTCCTGTTCCTGTAATAATTTCTTCTGGAGTTTCAAAACTTTGTGACATAGAACGAGCATTTGAAATTTTGGGAACAGAAGGCGTAAGTTTTTTGCACTGTGTAACTAGTTATCCCGCTCCTGAAGCTGATTATAAACTTGGAGTTATGGCGTCACTTGGAAAAGTTTTTGGCGTAGAATACGGCGTAAGTGATCACAGTCTTGATCCTATGCTGGTGCCTTCTTTAAGTGCTGCACTTGGCGGCTCAATTATAGAAAAGCATTTTACTTTGAGTAAAAAAACAAGTGGTCTTGATGATCCTGTGGCCCTGGAACAGGAGCAGTTTGCACTTATGGTTCATGCTGTGCATCAGACAGAAGCATTGATGAATCGTTACGGACGCGAACGTGGTTTGGAAGAAGTTATCAAGCAGTTTAGCGAAAACTTTCCGCGTGAACAGCTTGAATCAATGCTTTTTGACTGCAAAAAAGAGCTTGCGCCTTCAGAATCTGCAAATTACGGGCGCACAAACAGAAGCCTTCATTTTATGCGCGATATGAAAAAAGGCGAAAAAATAGGCAAGGGAGATATTGCAATTTTACGCACAGAAAAAGTGCTGAGTGTTGGAATCAGTCCCGCCTTTTATGATATGATGATTGGCGCTGAACTTGCCTGCGATGCTAAAAATGGAGAAGGCCTGCAGTTCAGTCATGTTATAAAAAAGTAAATAAATATTTAGAGGAATAAAATAAATGAAAACAAATGCATTAAAGGGAATGAGAGATATTTTGCCGGAGGAACAGAAGCTCCGTGACTACGTTCAGGGAAAGATTCTGGAAACTTACCGTTCTGCCGGTTTTGAGCGTATTTCAACTCCAATACTTGAAGATTCAGAAAATCTTGATAAATCTGATGGCGGTGACAACCTCAACCTGATTTTTAAGGTTCTTAAAAGAGGTGAAAAGCTTGATGCAGCCCTTGCCGCAGGAAATGCTACAGCCGCTTCTCTTTCTGATATGGGACTGCGCTACGATTTGACTCTTCCTTTGAGCCGTTTTTATGCTGCAAACAAAGAAAATCTTCAGACACCTTTTAAGGTAATTCAGACTGACCGCGTTTACCGTGCAGAACGCCCTCAGAAAGGCCGCCTCCGCGAGTTTGTTCAGTGCGATATTGATATTCTTGGTGATTCTTCTCCAAATGCGGAAGTTGAACTTATTGACGTAACAGCCAGAGCCATGCTTGCAATCGGCTTTAAGGATTTTTCTATTAATATTAATGACCGCCGAATTTTGCGAAACATGCTGGAAAATTTCGGCTTTGCCACAGATTCTCTTGATTCTGTCTGCATTTCTTTTGATAAGCTTGATAAAATTGGTGCAGACGGAGTTAAGGCTGAACTTACTGAAAAAAATATGCCTGCTCCTGCTGTAGAAAGCCTTTATGATTTTATTAAGTCAGCAGAAAATGGCGGTTCAATCACTTTGGAAAGTGTTGTTTCAAAATGTGCAGACCCATCGATTGCTGATGACCTTAAATATATTATTGAAACTGCCTCAAAAATTGCAGGCAGCCGCTACAAAATCAATTACTGTCCTAACCTCGTTCGTGGACAGGGGTACTACACAGGCGTAGTTTTTGAAATTGCCTGCCCTCAGTTCAGCGGTGCTGTAGGTGGCGGCGGACGTTACGACAACATGATTGGAAAATTCATTGGTCAGAATGTTCCTGCAGTAGGATTTTCAATCGGATTTGAAAGAATTTGCGGCATTCTTTTTGAGCAGAAATACCAGATTCCGGACGCAAAGGAAAAATGTGCCCTTTTGTATGAAGAAGGTGTTGACTTCTGTGAGGTCATGAAAAAATCTGAAGAACTTCGCAAAGATTACGCCGTTGCAATTTTCAAAATGAACAAAAAGCCTGGCCCTCAGTTTGCTATGCTTGAAAAATGCGGTTACACAAAGTTTGAAAAAATTAAGAAAAATTAAAACAATCTAGAAATTCTCAAAAAATGGCTCACGGTCACGTAGCGTGAGTCAAAACCGCGCGATATCGCGCTACACGCTGTTTGTGGTAAAGTAACTATAGAACTGGCCGCTCTCGCGGCCGTCACAAACAGAGTGTTTTTGCCCCACGCTCCGTTCCCTAGCGCCAATTTCATTTCAGAATTTATAATTCCCTTTATTTTCTAAAACTAATTGACACAAGTCTTTCATCTTTGTATATTTGTTACCGAACAATCGGTAACGTTACCGGCTGTTCGGTAACCTTATATGAGTGAAGAACTTTCAACAAAAGAAAAAATTATTCAGGCAACTTTCTCACTATTGAAATCCAACTCCTTAAGTTCGATTTCCCTTTCGCGTATTGCAAAGGAAGTCTGCATTTCTAAAACTGCCATTTATCGTCATTTTAAAAGCAAAGAAGATTTAGAAGTGGCAATTCATGAACGTGTTTTTAAAACCCTTTATTCTAACATGAAGGAGATTGACGTTCTTTACCGTGAAAAAAAATATAAGGAATGTGTTATTTCGGCTCTTCGTTTCTTAAAAGAGCATCCGGAAATACTGAACTACGGACTTTTTTCTTCACCCGATGTAGGTGAGGACAAACGTCTTTACCGTTACTGTGACGAAGGTGTCTGCATTTTTTCTCCTTTCTTTGATGAAAATCATAAAATCAAAAATTACAGTCTTTATTCCAAAGGGCTTTTTGTTGGTGTAACACTGATCGATTTTATCCTCGGCTGGTTTAGAATAGCTGATACTTCAGAAGCAGATTATGAAGTTTACGAAAAAAGTATTTTAAGTATTCTTCGTGACGGAACTAACTGTTCAAACGAACTTTTTACCAAGGCTGATTTTGCTCATCTTGATACAATCTGCCTGGAATCTCTTGCTACTCTTCCTCAACTTGATAAAAAACTTGAAGCTCTTGCAAGTGTTGTTGCAAAGGTTGGCTTCCCAAACGTAACTGTAGAAGCTGTGGCAACAGAACTTGGCATGGTAAAAAGCAGTCTTTACACCTGGTTCAGCGATAAACAGCAGATGCTTACATCTTTAATTGCGCCAGAAATTAACATGATGCTTTCAACTGTTCTTCAGAATATGACTCAGGTACAAAGCCCTCTTGAAAAACTTTATATCCTTTTAAAAACTGAAACCATCTATTTTAATACACGTAAAAAAATGCTTACAGCCTGCAAATGGATTCAGCTTGAAGGAAACTATAACCGTGAGCGTTTTGAAAAAATAGTTGATGAAGATATCTCCCATAGACTTGGAGAAGAAATTGGAAAGTCAATTACAAAATATATAAAGGGATTGTATTCCTGCTTTGATCCTAATCTGATTGGCGGCTGGATTTTTTCTTTCCCTGTTTTTCTTGTTGTAAATGCAATTCATCATGAATTTTCAGAAATAGAACTAAATGATTCTTTAAGGAGTTTATTTAATATGATAGCCGGTGGACTAAAATTGAATAAAAATATAGCAAAGGAGGGTAACGATTAATGAAAACCATTACCAGAATAATTACAGCATCTTTGTGTTGTTTTTGCTGCCTTTCTTTTTTAGGGGCAGAAGAAACTACAGACAAAAATGACAAAATAACTTTAACAATAGATCAGGCTGTAGACTACGCTTTGGAAAACAGCAAGTCTCTAAAAAGTGCCGCTATTGATTTAGAAATGAAGCAGCGTGCAAACCGATATTCATGGAACACACTTTTGCCAAGCGCAAGTTTGAGCGGAACTCTTGCAAGAAGCAATAATATTGATTCTATGAAGCAGGGAATGAAATCGCAAGCAACAATTATTGGCTTACATAATAATATGCTTGATGGGGCAGATTTAATGAGCCCTGATCAATCAAAAGTAAATTCTGTTACTGATTATTTGGTTGATAATATGTTCAGCGGAATGTACGACAGTGAAGAATCTGCCCGCTGGCACCCTGTAGGAAGTCTTTCTTTCCAGTGGAACTTCAACCTTGCAATGGTTGGACAGATGATTATTACAAAGCAGAAGTTTGAAGCCGGAAAAATCGACTGGGAAAAGACCTGTAACGAAACAGAACTTCAGATTCGTCAGCTTTTTTACGGAATTCTTATGATGCAGGAAAGCCTTAGAATTGATGAAGAATCTCTTGCAAACGCAGAAGCCCGAATGAAGCAGGCAGAAGTTAATTATCGCAATGGTCAGGTGCCTGAACTTTCTCTTTTGAATGCTCGCGTAACTTATCAGAATAAAAAGCCTAGCGTTGAATGGTCTCGTCAGCAGCTTTCTCAGCAGCTTGATATGTTTGCATTTCTTCTGGGACTTCCTTACGGACAGGCAATTGAACTTAAAGGTTCTATTGATGATGACTATCAGAAAATCAGAGCTAACCTTGGAGACCTTAATGCTGATGATCTTTATTCAAAATATATTGATCAAAATCCAGAAGTGATGAATCTTAAAAAAACAATTGCAGTTTTAAAGAGCGGAATAGCAGCAGCAAACGTAAAAACTTTTACTCCATCACTTTCTGTAGGCTGGGGCTTTAATCCAACTGTAAGCAACATCAACAAAGACTGGTTTGATGAATCAAATTATTCTGATGGCGGAAACCTTACAATCACTCTGGTTTATACAAACCTTTTTGATATGCTTCCGTTCAGCGCAAATATGCAGACTATAAAAGATTCTAAACAGACTCTTGCAAAAACAGAACTTGGACTTGAACAGCTCTATCAGAAAACAGAAATGACAATTCATAACAATGTTGCAGATATTAACAAGAGTATCGACAACATTAATTCTATGAATCGTAATATTGAAGTAGCTCAGGCTGCCTATAATTCAACTTTGCGCGGCTACTACAATGGTTCGCAGGAAGAACTTGCCGTAAAAGATGCAGAAAATTCATTAAGCCAGGCAAAACTTGGTCTTATGAATGAAAAATTTACGTTCATCAGTTCTGTTTTAAAACTAGAAAACAATTTGAACACAAAATTGACAAAATAGGGAGATATATATATGAAAAAAATTGCTTTAGTTACATTGAGCGCAGCTGTTTTAGTAAGCGCATTTATGTTTACAGGCTGCAAAAAGAAGGTTGCCGTAGAAGAAGATACAGAAATCATCTATGCAGTAACTGCAAAAAAACTTTCTGCAGGAACCCTTGATGACTATCTGGAATTTGGCGGTGATGTTGATTCAGTTTCATCTGTAAGTGTAATGCCAGATATGGCAGGAAAACTTTCTGGCGTAAAGGTTGCTGTTGGCGATACTGTCAGAAAAGATCAGATTATTGCTTATGTTGACGCAAGCCGACCTGGTTATAATTATTCCGAAAGCCCTGTAAAAGCTCCAGCAGCAGGTCGAGTTATTTCTCTTGTAACAAATATCGGAACAACTGTGAGCCAGGCAATGCCGGTTGCAAAAATCAGCAACACCGAAGAAATGGAAATTAAAATCAATGTTCCTGAACGATTTATCAGTCGAGTAAAAGAAGGCCAGTATGTAGAACTTACTTTTGATGCTTATCCTGGCGAAGTTTTTGCGGCAAAAGTTTCAGAAGTAAGCCCTGTGCTGGATAATTCTTCACGCACTATGCTTACAAAAGTTCTTATTGTTCAGCGTGACAATAAAATAAAAATTGGAATGTATGCCCGGGTAAAACTTATTACTGAATCAAAGGAAAATACAATTGTTCTTCCTTCTACAGCAATTGTTACCCGTGATGGTAAATCTTATGTATTTGTTCTATCAGAAACTACCGGTGAAAATGAAAAACCTTCTGTTCATCAGCAGCCTGTAAAAACTGGTCTTACAATTGATGACAAAACAGAAATTGTAGAAGGACTTGTTGTTGGTCAGACAGTTGTAACAAAAGGTCTTAGTCTTCTTAGCGAAGGTTCAAAGGTAAATGTAGTTTCTCTTACTGAATAAGCGGAGTGTTTTATGACATTTGTAGAAAGATTTGTTAAAAAACCGGTAACAACGCTCCTTGTTTTTATAGTGCTTGTTGCCCTTGGTATATACTGTACTTTCAGTCTGCCTCTGGACTTGTATCCGGATATGGACTTACCGTACATGCTTGTTTACACTGAATATGGAAATGCCGGACCAGAAGAGGTTGAACAGAGTCTTACAAGAACTCTTGAAGGTTCTCTTTCTGGTGTAACTGGTCTTAAGAATCTTATGTCTCGTTCTATGACCGGTATGAGTTTAATCTTCCTTGAGTTTAATTACGGCAGTAACCTTGATGCTGCTGCCAATGATATTCGTGATAAGATAGATCTTGTGCGAAGTTATCTTCCAAAAGATGCAAAAACTCCTATCACAATTCGAATGGACCCTTCTATGATGCCTATTATGATGCTTACTGTAAAAGGTCCTCGAACTCCAGAGGAAATTCGTACTCTGGCAGAAGATACACTTAAACCTCGACTTGAACAGATTGATGGTATTGCTTCTATTAACGTTGTTGGTGGTCGCGAACGTTCAATTAATGTTGATATTCCTCGCGATCGTCTTGAAGCTTATGGTCTTAGCGTAAGTACAATTGCACAGACAATTGGAGCCCAGAACGTTCAGTCTTCAGGCGGTTCTATTGAAAGTGAAGAAATTAACTATTCAATTAAGACAAACGGTAAGTATACTAGTCTTGAAGACTTAAAAAACACTGTAATCTCGTATAAAACAACATCAACAGATGGAACTTCGGCTCCTTCTGTTGTTAAACTTCGTCTTCGTGATATTGCAGATGTTTATGAAGGATATAAAACTCAGTCAACACTTGCTTTCCTTGATTCAGAGCCTTCTGTAATGCTTATGGTTACAAAGCAGAGTGGAAAAAACTCTGTAGCAGCCGCTAAAAAAGTTCGTAAGGTTATAGAAAAACTTAATAAGGAAATTCCTTCTGATCTGAGCATTGTAGAAACTTATAATACTACAGATATTATTGAGCAGACTGTTCATGAGGTTGTAAAATCTGTAGTTATTGGTGCTGCTCTTGCTATCATTATTTTGTTCATCTTCCTTCGTTCATTTAAGACAACATTTATTATTGGTCTTTCAATTCCAATTTCTGTATTTATCACCCTTATGCTTATGTATTTTAAGGGAATCTCTATAAATATGATTTCTATGGGTGGTCTTTTACTTGGAATTGGTATGCTTGTAGATAACTCAATCGTAGTTCTTGAGAATATTTTTGCTTACCGTCAGACTGATGCAAAGCCAACTGTTTCTGCAATCCTTGGTTCTCAGGAAATGATTTCTTCAATTACTTCAAGTACGCTTACTTCTATCTGTATCTTCCTTCCAATGGTAATGTTCCAGAAGCAGCTTGGTATGATGGGTCAGATGTTTAATAACCTTGCGTTTACAATCATCTTCTCTCTCCTTTGTTCTCTGTTTGTTGCTATAGCTCTGGTTCCTGTTTTGTGTTCAACCTATCTCCCACTTGATAAAATGTCAGAAGTAGAACATAAGGGAATTTCTTATGGTATTAACCGCGCTTTTGATAAATTCTTTTTGAATCTTGGAGATGTTTATGGCCGCGGTGTAAAATGGGTTTTGCATCACAGAAAACTCTTTATTTTTAGTATTTTAGGTCTTCTTTTTGCTTCGTTTGTTTCTATTAAATGGATTGGATTTATTTTTATGCCAGATTCATCAGAAACTTCTATAAGCATTGATATTGCTCTTCCAAAAGGTTCAACTCTGGATGCAACATCATCTGTAGTTTCAGAAATGCAGCGAAAATGCTGGGAAGTTCTTAAGGGGGTAAAATATACTTCTACAACAGTAGGTGGAAGCTCGTTCCTTTCTTCAAGTGCAACTACAAACGAAGCTACAATTCGCTTTACATTCTATGATGCAAAAGAAAGAAAACCTGGATGGGATAACGACAAATCTGCAAAAGAAAAAGTTCAGGCATTCTTTAATGACTTTCCTGGAACTCAGGTAACATTCTCTCAGAATATGAACGGGGTAGGTTCCGGCGGAACTGTCGTAGAAATCAGATGTGATGATCTGGATCTTTTAAGAAAAACTGCAACTGATGTACAGAATGCGCTTGAAACATATGGAAGTGATTTTATTACTTCTGTAACCAGTGATCTTGAAGATGGTCTTCCTCAGGCAGAAATTGTTGTAGACCGTGACCGTATGTATGAACTTGGATTGAATGTTTACAGCGTAGGTTCAGAAATCAGTGCTGCAATTAACGGAACAACAGCCAGCCGTTACACTAAAAACGGTAATGATATTGATGTTATTGTAAAACTTGCAGAAAAAGACCGTAAAAAGCTTAAGGATCTGGATTCAATTTTTGTAATGAACAGTTTTGGTTCCAGAATTCCTCTTTCAAGTTTTGCTCATGTTGAACAGACTACTTCTCCGGTAACAATTTACCGACAGAATCAGACTCGAATTATTAAAGTTACTGCTAAAACTGTATCTGGTGTATCTCTGGATGTTATTCAGACAAAAATCAATAAGATTATTAATGATAACATTCCAAAGGATGATGCTGTAAGCATTACAATCAGCGGTGACTTTGCCGATATGATGGAAGCTGTTGTAAAATTTGGTGCAATCATCATTATGGCGGCTATTCTGGTATTTGTAGTTATGGCCAGCCAGTTCGAATCTCTTGTGGATCCGTTTATCGTATTGTTTACAATTCCACTTTCATTTATTGGTGTAATTACAATTTATGGAATTACAGGAACAAAGCTTAACGTAATCACGATTATGGGTGTTCTGGTTCTTGTTGGTACAATCGTAAATAACGGTATTGTACTTGTAGACTACACAAATCTTCTTCGTAAACGAGGTCTGGAACTGGAAGAAGCTTGTATTCAGGCTGCAAGTAACCGTCTGCGTCCAATTTTGATGAGTACACTGACAACTGTAATTTCTCTTGCTCCTATGGCATTCTTCCCTGGTGAAGGAAATACTTCTATGCAGCCGATTTCGCTTACAGTATTCGGCGGTATGACTTTTGGTTCTGTTATGACTCTTTTCTTAATGCCAACTATTTACTTTATTGTAAACTCTAAGCGTATGAAAAAGGCAGAAAAGAAGGCTGCTAAGAAGGCACTTAAGGAACGCAGAAAGCTTGAAGATCGGGGATTCACTGATGCTGATATTAAGCATATTGAAGGCTATTCAGAAAATATTGCTGTAAGAACTTCATCTTCGCAGAAGCCAGACAAGAATAAGTAGGGAGGTTTTATTATGGAAAACAAAGTTCGTATAGAAATAATGTGTTCGCAGGCTTTGGAAGAAGACTTTACCGAAGAATTTAAAAAGATTGGGGTTGGTCAGAAGTTTACAAAAATCAATCCAGTAATGGGGGCCGGCTTTAATAAGCCTCACCTTGGAGATAATGTCTGGCCTCAGCTTAATTTTATGTACATAATTTATTGTACAGAAGATGAGGCAGAAAAGATTAAATCCATTGTTACAAAATTCAGAAAACTTTTTATTACAGAAGGAATCGGCTGTTTTATTTCTTCTGGTTACGAGTTTTAGATTTTCCTTATATAGTATAAAAGCGCAAAATACTGTATTATTTTCTAAGGATTATGCAAAAATGGGCGTATAGTACGCCCTCTACTATATATTAAAAGGAAAAACAAATGGATTTTGTTGAATTTGGTCTTGATGAAAGACTTTTGAAGGGAATTGAAGCCGCCGGTTATGTAAGCTGTACACCGGTTCAGGAAGAGGTAATTAAGGCTTCTCAGGATGGTTCCGATTTATATGTTCAGTCACAGACAGGAACCGGAAAAACTGCTGCATATCTTGTTGCAATTATCAACGAGATGATTACAAAAGAAGAAGCAAAGGGAAAGAAACTTCTTGTATTAGTGCCAACACGCGAGCTTGCCGTTCAGGTTGAAGAAGAAGCTAAAGTTCTTGTAGGAACTTCTGGTCTTAAGGCATTCAGCGTTTATGGTGGAGTAGGCTACGAAAAACAGATTTCTACACTTAAAAAAGGAGTTGATATTGTAATTGGAACTCCTGGTCGTGTAATTGACCTTCAGGAAGGTGGAAATCTTGATTTGAGCAATGCTGCATTCTGTGTAATTGATGAAGCTGACCGTATGTTTGATATGGAATTCTATCCTGATTTGCGCCAGATTCTAAAATGCATTCCAGAAGCTGAACAGCGCCAGACAATGCTCTTCTCTGCAACTTTGAACTCTTATGTAAAGAATCTTGCATGGGAATACACACGTGATCCTAAAGAAATTACAATTGAAGCTGAAAACATCACTGTAAGCGAAATCCAGCAGGAACTTTTGCATGTTGCAAGCAGCGACAAAATGAAGCTTTTGATTGGTATTTTAAAAAAGGAAAATCCTGCCAGTGCAATTGTATTCTGTAATACAAAACGTACCTGTGAGGTTGTTGCAAAACGCCTTCAGATTAATGAAATTAAAGCAGATTTCCTTATTGGTGATTTGCCACAGTCAAAGCGCCTTAAGCTTTTGAACTCATTTAAGGCTGGCGAAGTTCCTGTTCTTGTTGCAACTGATGTTGCTGCACGTGGAATTGACGTTGATGACCTTGCAATGGTAATCAACTACGATCTTCCTGTAGAAGCTGAAAACTATGTACACCGCATTGGCCGTACAGCACGTGCCGGAAAATCTGGAAAGGCATATACTTTCTGTTCTGAACAGGATGTTTACAATCTTCCTGCAATCGAGCGCTATGTAGAAATGACAATTCCTTCTTCTGTGGCATTTGAAGATCAGATGCTCGAAGATAAATCAGCCGGCATGTACATTAAAACAGAAAACTGGCGTGATGATGACACTTACGATAACCGCGGCGGCTACAGAAAAGGTCGTGATGGAGACTTCCATAACAAGCGTGGTGGAAAATCTGGCGGTAAGGGAAGAAGTGGCGAAGGCTACAAAAAATCTGACTACAAAAAAGACGGATATAAGAAAGATTACAAGAAGGGTGACTTCAAAAAAGGAGCACCAAAAGGTAAATCTTATATTGATCCAGAAAAACTGGCAGGTCTTTCTTACGACGAGCGCATGAAGATGTACAAAGAACGCTATGGAAACGGCGGTGCTTCTAAAGCTTCTGGTTCTTACAAGAAAACTGATTATAAGAAAAAGCCATATAACAAGGCTGGAAAGAATGCTTCTAAGGGTGGACGCTACTCTAACAACAAAAAGGCAGCTCCTGCTCCTAAGAAGACCTTCTGGCAGAAAGTTAAGGCTTTCTTTGGACGCTAGTAGTCAGGCGGACAGTCTATAGTTAAATAAAGAAGCGGGGTAAATACCCCGCTTTTTTTATCCGTAAGTTCTTATAAGTTCCTGTGCCACGTCCGTTTTTTTCATGCTTCGGTCCATTGCTGTTTTTTCTATGTGACGGTGGGCTTCCTGCTCTGTCATGTTCAGGTTCTGCATTAAAAGCATTTTTGCCCTGTTTACAAGTCTGATTTCTTCCATTTTTACTTTTAGCTTTGTAGTCTGACTTGAAAGAATCTGAACTTTATATTGCATTGCAATTGCAGCTTTAATCATATTGTAAAAGTAAAACTGGTCAAAAGGGCAGTTTATTGTGATAATTCCGCTGCTTTCTACGCGATAGCTTACTTCTTCAAAAAGTTCGCCTGGTGTTAAAAGCAGAATTGTTGAAAGCGAATCTGAAACATCACTTGCAAAATCTGCACCTTCACCTTCTGCGTAATCTGCGATTATAATAGAATAAACTCGTTCAGAACATTTGCGTCTGGCAAGATTAAAATCGTTTATAACCTCGGTTTCAAAAAGCGGGGGCGCAAGCATAACGCTGGTTAATGCGGAAATTTTACTGTCTTTTGTAACAACTAAAATGCTGTGCGAGTCAGACGTCATCTTCTAAAATCCAAGAACCTTTTTTACAAAATCACTCTGATCTGCAATTTTTTTAGCGCTTTCAAAAGTATCTGGCAGAGCTTCAAGAGAACCTGCCTTAGAGGCATCTTTTGCTGCAAGGAAAAGATTTGTTTCTACTGGAGCTGGCGGCTCAAGTTTGTTTACAATTCCGTCTAGTGCTGCATGAATCAAAAGTGTAAAGGCAAGGTATGTGTTACACTCGCTGTCTGCCGAACGGATTTCCATTCGTGGAGTTTCTTTTGTGGCTGGAACGCGTATAAATGCAGAACGGTTTTCATTACCCCAGCAGATGTATTTAGGCGCTTTGTGTTCGCCAAGGCGTTCGTAAGAATTTTCACATCCGTTCAGATAGTAAGTAAGTTCTGGGGCGTGCTTAATAATTCCAGCCAGTGCATGTTTGTTTTTAGAAACATCTGTGCAGGAAAGATTGATGTGAAAGCCGCTTCCTGCTTTATCTAGCAAAGGTTTTGGAGAAAAGTCTGCATAAAGACCGTTCATTGCGGCGCGTGTTCTTACAATCCATTTAAAAGTTGCTGCATTGTCTGCGGCACTAACGGCATCTGCATAATGGAAGTCAATTTCGTTCTGGCCGGGGCCTTCTTCGTGATGGCTTGCTTCTGGCTGAATGCCCATCTGTTCAAGAGTAAAACAGATTTCGCGGCGGATATTTTCACCTTTGTCTTCTGGTGCAATATCCATATAGCCTGCGTTATCAAACGGGATTTTTGTAGGTTCGCCGTTTTCATCAAGCTTAAAAAGATAGAATTCAATTTCTGTTCCAAAGCGGAATTCAACGCCGTAATCATCTTTTGCAGTTTTTACAGCTTTTTGCAAAAGGGCACGGCAGTCTTTTTCGTAGAGTTTTCCATCAGGGTAGCGGATATTACAGAACATTCGCACAACTTTTCCTGTGTTTGGTCTCCACGGAAGAACCGCAAGGGTAGTTGGATCAGGATGCAAAAAGAGATCTGACTTTTCTGGTGTTTCAAAACCGTAAATTGCCGAAGCGTCAAAGCTGATGCCGTGTTCAAAGGCTGCTTCCAGCTGACTTGCCATAATCGAAATATTTTTTTGAGTTCCTGTCAGGTCAAAAAAAGCCAGACGTACAAATTTTACATCTTCTTCGTGTATATAATCTAAAACTTCTTCTTCTGTGTACATAACTTTTCCATTCTATAATGATGCTTTTAAGAATTCAACAAAGAGCGGGCTTGCGTTATTAGGTCTGCTCTTAAATTCTGGATGGAACTGAACACCTACGTGGAACTGACCTTCAATTTCAATGGCTTCTACAAGAGTGTCATCAGGTGAAGTTCCGCTTATTACAAGGCCTTTTTCCTGCATTTGTGCGCGGAAGTCGTTGTTAAACTCGTAGCGGTGGCGGTGACGTTCGTTGATGTTGTTTGATTTATATGCCTTTTCAAGTATTGTACCTGGTGTAACTTTACAAGGGTAAGAACCAAGACGCATTGTGCCGCCTTTAATTACGCCTTCCTGATTTTTCATCAAATCGATTACCGGATGTTCGCAAAGTTCATCAAATTCTCGACTGTTTGCATCTTCGTAGCCGAGTACAGAGCGTGCAAATTCAATTACTGCAATCTGCATTCCAAGACAGATTCCAAAATAAGGAAGTTTGTGAGTACGTGCATAGCGGCATGCAGAAACCATGCCTTCAATTCCGCGGTGACCAAATCCACCTGGAAGAATGATTCCCTGGCAGTCTTTAAAAATCTGAGGCGCAGTTTTATCTGTAACTGTGTCGCTGTCTACCCATTTGATTTTTACGTTTTTGCCGACAACAAATGAGGCATGATTCAAAGATTCTACAATACTCAAATATGAATCGTGGAGTTTTACATATTTTCCAACAAGTGCAATCTGAATTTCTTCTTTACGTGCGTGAATGGTGTCTACCATCTTCTGCCAGTGAGAAATATCGCAGCTTGTGCCTTCAATTCCAAGTTCACGGCATACAACTTCGTCCATTTTCTGGTCGTGGAGCATTAAAGGAACTTCGTAAAGACTTCCCAGTGTTTTGTTGTCGATTACGCAGTCTTCTGCCACGTTACAGAAAAGAGAGATTTTTCGGCGGATTTCTTCAGGCACTTCTTCATCACTGCGGGTAACAATGATATCAGGATGAATTCCCACTGCCATTATTTCTTTTACAGAATGCTGTGTTGGTTTTGATTTGAATTCGTCTGAACCGCTGATGTATGGAACAAGACATACGTGAATAAAAAGACAGTTACGGCGTCCTACTTCGAGTGCTAACTGACGGATTGCCTCTAAGAACGGCTGGCTTTCAATATCACCGATTGTACCACCAATCTCTACAATACTAACATCTGCACCAGAAACTTCTGCATTTTTAAGAATAAAATCTTTGATTTCGTTTGTTACGTGCGGAATAATCTGAACAGTCTGACCAAGGTATTCTCCCTGACGCTCTTTATTTAAAACGTTCCAGTATACGCGTCCGCTGGTAAGATTTGAATATTTTGTAAGGTTTTCATCAATAAAGCGTTCGTAATGTCCAAGGTCAAGGTCAGTTTCTGCACCGTCGTCTGTAACAAAAACTTCTCCGTGCTGAAAAGGGCTCATTGTGCCGGGGACAACGTTCATATATGGGGAAAGCTTTTGTGATGCAACTTTAAGTCCCCGCCCTTTTAAAAGGCGTCCAAGCGACGCAGCTGTAATTCCTTTTCCAAGCCCCGATACAACTCCACCAGTTACAAAAATAAATTTAGTCATAATATAAAATTCTCCAATAAAAAAGGCGCTCATTCCATCCGGCGACAGTAATGCCGTAAGATTGAATGAGCGCCTTTGCTCTTCTTTTTACAATATTATTTATAATGTTTTTAACTATTAATTGTCAATAAACGTATAAGTGAAATATGACCTTGCGTTGATTTTATAGAAATCTTCTGAATGAATACTAAAGTTTTTAAGAAAAAATTAATAAAGTATGTTGACAGTTTTTTTTGAAAATTGTATAACCTAAAACATCAAACGACAAAGAGGTCGCAGAAATGTTATTTCTGCGACCTCTTTTCTTTATAACGGCGATGAGGTCGGGCAAGGTGCGAAGTGCACCGCATTTTGTCTGAACTCATCGCCTTTTTTATTTTAAACAACGGGGCGTTGCGGGGTGCCCCCGCAGAAGGGGTAGCGGAAAAGCAACGCTTTTGAGCGAGGGATGTAGGTCGATCAAACTATAAAAAAAGTCCAGTGGACTATTTTTTATAGTTTGTACAATCCTATTTTCCTCCTAGGGAGAAAAGGCTATGAGTGAAGTTTGGAGCGTGTGGTTCCTGATTGGTGCGGCACTGGTATTCTTTATGCAGTGCGGCTTTGCAATGGTTGAAACCGGATTTACCCGGGCAAAAAATGCAGGAAACATCATCATGAAAAACTTGATGGATTTCTGTATTGGTACTCCAATGTTTATGCTTCTGGGTTTTGGCTTGATGATGAGCGAAAATTATTTGTTTGGCTTTATTGGAAAACCAAATATGCAGCTGTTCACAAACTTTGCTGAAAATGACTGGTCGGCATTTGTGTTCAACCTGGTATTCTGTGCTACTGCGGCTACAATCGTTTCTGGTTCTATGGCAGAACGCACAAAATTCAGCGCTTACTGTATTTATTCTGCAATCATCAGTGCTGTAGTTTATCCTATTGAAGCTGGCTGGGTATGGAATCCTCAGGGGTGGCTTGTTCAGCTTGGTTTTGTTGACTTTGCCGGTGGTGCTGCAATCCCTTCTGTTGGCGGTAAACCTGCCTTCACTCCTCCCATCCTACTCGGCCCTCGTACTGATCAGTCTGATTATCACAAGGACCGTCAGGTAACTAAGGTTCA
>JAEEGL010167036.1_pt1 | contig 21766 bp, 16 predicted proteins | sample 9134231 | NCBI WGS metagenome assembly JAEEGL01 (sample SAMN16246548, study PRJNA631951) | gut metagenome | biome: gut microbiome; feature: rumen; material: fiber-attached | host: Bos | place: Iran: Karaj | collected 2018-10
AACGCCAGCGAGGCGGGCAGCGTCAACGTATCGGACCTGAGCATCACTCCGGGTCTGGGCGAAAGCTGGGAAAACATACTGCTGCTGGGCATTGACGGGCGCGTGCTCACCGAGACGTCCCGCTCGGACACCATGATGATCTGCTCCATCAACAGGAATACCGGAGCGATCAAGCTCACGTCCCTTATGCGTGACTCTGAGGTCAAGATCGAAGGCAAAAACCGCAGGCTGAACACCGCGTACTTTTTCGGCGGCCCCAAACTGGCCATGCGCACTGTGAACGAGTGCTTCGGCATGAACATCAGCAAGTATGTAGTGGTGAACTTCGCCTCGTTTGCCGAGATCGCCGAGAAGGTGGGCGGCGTCGAGATCGACGTGACCAAGAACGAGGTCGAAGAGATCAACGCCAGCGTCCAGGAACAGTACTGGCTGCTGTACAAGCAGGGAAAAATGACGTATGACGACGCGAAAAACGCGTATCTTGCGGACATACTGGAAGCAGGCGGCGCCAATACCCACTTAAACGGCATGCAGACGCTGGGCTACGCCCGCATCAGAAAGCTTGACAGCGACTACGGCAGGGCGGAGCGCCAGAGGAGAGTACTCAACCTGCTGATGGTCAAGCTGAAGGGCAAGAGCACGGTCGACCTTATGAACCTGGCCATGGATTCCATGGGCATCATGAGGACCAACCTGGACATGAACACCATAATGACCCTGGGCCAGAAGGTGCTGGCGCGCGACGGCTTTAACGGCGCGGAGACGTTCGTGCTGCCCGTCAGGGGCACTTACAGGGAGGATAAGCGCGGCGAAGACGACGACGCCATGCTCTGGAACATCGATTTCGACACCAACAAACGCGAACTCCACGCCTTTATTTACCTGAGATGACAAAACCCGAGCTGCTTGCTCCCGCGGGAAGCTGGGACTGCCTCGTAGCCGCCGCGCAAAGCGGCGCAGACGCGGTCTACCTGGGCGGAAAAGCGCTGAACGCCCGGCGCGGAGCGGCAAATTTCGGCGCGGAAGAGCTTATAAAGGCTTCCGACTACCTGCATGAGCGGGGCAAAAAACTGTATGTGACCGTGAACACTCTGCTTAAGGAGTGTGAGATGGGCGAGCTCGAAACTACGGCTGAACAGCTGTTTCGGGCTCGCCCCGACGGCGTTATAGTGCAAGACATGGGCGTGTGCGGATACCTTAGGCAGGTCCTCCCTTCCCTCCGCCTGCATGCCAGCACCCAAATGGCGATAAGCAACCCGCAGGGCGCAGAGTATCTCAAACGGCGCGGGTTCGACCGCGCGATACTGGCCCGGGAAATGTCGCTGGAGGAGATACGCGCCTGCAGCGAGACCGGCATAGAGACCGAGGTGTTCTGCCACGGCGCGCTGTGCGTGGCGTGCAGCGGGCTGTGCCTGTTTTCCAGCATGGTGGGCGGGCGCAGCGGCAACCGGGGCGCGTGCGCCCAGCCCTGCCGCATGGAATACGAGGCGAGAGGCGCGGCGTCTGCCAAAGGCTATCTGCTGTCGCCTAAAGACCTTATGACCGCGCCCATGCTGGACAAGCTCGTTTCGGCGGGCGCAAGCAGCCTTAAGATCGAGGGCCGGCTGAAAAAACCCGAGTATGTGGCCGTGGTGACGCACGCGTACCGCCGTCTGCTGGACGGGGAAACGCCTGACGAAAAGCTGGCGGACGAATTAAGGCAGGTATTCAACCGGGGCGGCTTCACCCGGGGATATTTCGAAGGGATCAGGGACGGGGAATTCCTGTCCACCCAGAGATCCGGACATCAGGGCGTACCCGTTGGCAGGGCGAGCGGCAGGACCGTGAGCCTGAGCCGGGACGTGGACAAGGGCGATGCGCTCGCCGTAAGGAACGACAGAGGCGAGGAGATCCCCGTAAAGCTCTCGGGCAGGGCGGGGGAACGCGTTGCGAACCCCGCGAAAGCGGACGGCACCGTGTACCGCATGCAGAGCAAAACGCTGCTCGACGAGGTGAGCGAGCGCCTGAGACGGGAAAGGGGCTGCGTGCCCGTATCCGCCCGGCTCACGCTCAGGCTCGGAGAGCCGGCGCGTTTGGAACTGGACGACGGCAAAAACCGCGTGACAGCCGAAGGCGAAACGGTAACCTCCGCGGAAAACGGCGGGATCAGCGCCGAAAGGCTGTTAAGCCAGCTTAAAAAGACCGGGGGCACGCCTTACATAATCGATACTGCGAAACTGGACGGAGACGCGGACGCTTTCTTAAGCATGTCCGCTGTCAACAGTTTAAGGCGCGAGGCGCTTAAGCGCCTCTCCGAAGCGCGGATCGCAAAAGCGAGGGGCGACTGGGAGAAAAAGAAATACCGGCCTCATAAAGAGGTGAACGGAGAGTATTCCCTTCCGCCGCGCATCGCGGTGCAGGCGGACGACACGGCGCTGCTTAAGCGGCTGTTAAGCGAGGGCGCGGACGAAGCCGTGTATTTCCCTGCAGATCTAAGGGAAACCGCGCTGGAAAACGCCGACGTCGACGAGATGTTCCTGTACCTGCCGCCGGTAATGGCGGGCGATACGCTCGGCACGCTTAACCGTTTCGCTCTTAGCAACGCGGGCAAACTTAAGGGCGTATATATCTCCAACCCGGGGCAGCTGGCGCTGGAGTGGCCGGGGGAGAGGCGGTTCGACTTCTCCATGAACATCACCAACAACGCCGCGCTGGATTTCCTGGGCGTGGGGAAAGACATCTATACTCCGTCCGTGGAGCTCACCTGCCGGGAGATCAGGCAGCTGTCCGGCAACCGGGAACTGGTGGTCTACGGCCGGGTGCCGCTTATGCATTTAAGGCACTGTCCCCTGAACGCCATACGCGGGGGAGGCAGACATAAGGAGTGCAGGGCGTGCGACAGCGCCGCGGCCGGAAAACGCCTTAGCGACCTGTACTATGCTGACAGGACGCGGGCAAGCTTTCCCTTCAGGCGGCTGGCGAGCGACGAGGGCTGCGTCATAGACCTGCTGAACAGCGTGCCAATGAACCTGCTGTCAAGGACGGACGAGCTGCCGGAAAGCAGGGTGTGGCGCCTGCTTCTGACGGATGAGGACGAAAGGACCGCCCAAAGGCTGACAAGGGCGTTCAAAGCCGCGGCAACGGGCGGGCGGCCTCAGGGGAACATAGTCGAAAAATACACCACTGGGCATTATTTCAGGATCACGGAGTAATAAATGACTGAAAAATACCGGTTCAAGCTGGAATACGATAAAATACTGAATATGCTGAAGGACTGCGCGGTGTCCGACATGGGCAAGGCGCGCTGCCTTGAGACGCTTCCGGCGGACAACATAAAGGACGTCACGCGCCTGCAGCAGGAGACCGACGAAGCGCTGAATGTGATCGCCTACACGGGCGGGAATCCCATGACGCAATTTGACGACGTGAGCGAGTATCTTAAACTGGCCCAGGTCGGCTCCGTGCTGACAATGAAGGCGCTTTTGAAGGTGGCGGGAGCGCTCGCGGCGGCACGCAGCGTGAGGCGCAGCCTTATAACGGACCGGGAAGACACGCCCATATTAAGCGAAATGGCTTCCCGCATCGCCACTAACCGGCCTCTTGAGGAAGAGATAAGCGCGGCGATCATCTCCGAGGACGAGATGAGCGACCATGCCTCCCCCGAACTGTACGACATCCGCAGGCACATCCGCCAGGTCAACGACAAGGTGCGGGAAAAGCTGAACGGATTTATCCATTCCTCCGCAATGCAGAAATACCTGATGGACAGCATCGTGACCGTCCGCAACGGCAGGTACGTCATTCCCGTCAAGTCGGAATACCGCCAGCAGGTGCCGGGCCTGGTGCACGACCAGAGCGGCTCCGGCTCCACCGTGTTCATAGAGCCCATCAGCGTGGTCGAGGCGGGCAACGAGCTTAAAGAGCTGACGCTGAAGGAGCAAAGGGAGATACAGCACATACTCAGGGACTTTACCCTGCGCCTCGCGCCCGACGCGCCGCTCATAAAAAGCAGCCTGGATATAATGGCGTATCTGGACGGGGTGTTCGCCCGGGCGTTCCTTGCCAGGACCATGAACGCGAACCCTCCCAAGATCAACGATAACGGCGTCGTCCGGCTTAAGGAAGCGCGCCATCCGCTGCTGGACCCGCTCAAGGTGGTGCCGCTGACCATCTGGCTGGGGGAGGACTTTACCACCCTTGTGATAACCGGCCCCAACACCGGCGGCAAGACGGTCACGTTAACGACCGTCGGCCTGCTCACTCTGATGGCGCAGGCTGGCATGCACATACCTGCCGCTTTCGGCAGCGAAGTCGCCGTGTTCGATGAAGTGTTCGCCGATATCGGGGACGAACAGTCCATAGAGCAGAGCCTGTCCACGTTCTCCAGCCACATGACCAACATCGTGCAGATACTGGATAACGTGAGCGAAAAAAGCCTGGTGCTGTTTGACGAGCTGGGCGCGGGCACGGACCCCACGGAGGGCGCCGCGCTGGCCATGAGCATACTGGAGACGCTGCTAAAGCGCCGCGTGCGCACTTTGGCCACCACGCACTATTCCGAGCTCAAGGCGTTCGCGCTCAACACCGTGGGGGTGGAAAACGCTTCGGTGGAGTTCGACGTGGAAAGCTTAAGGCCCACGTACCGCCTGTCCATAGGCGTGCCGGGCAAGTCCAACGCGTTTGAGATATCCAGAAAACTGGGGCTCGATCCCGCCATAATCGCCGATGCTTCAGAGCGGCTCAGCCGGGATCAGATTCGTTTTGAAGATGTCATCGCGAATGCCGAGTATCACCGCACCATAGCCGAGAAGGAACGCGTGCTGGCGGAAGAAGCGCACCGCGAGACCCTGCGTATACGTGCGGAGGCGGACAAAGAGAAAAAACAACTGGAATCCCAGCGGGAGGAAATGCTCAAAAAGAGCAAGGAAGACGCAAAGAAGCTGCTTAAAAAGGCTCAGAACGAGGCGGAGCAGATCATTTCCGAACTCAAAAAGGCTAGGAACGCTTCCGGTCTCAAAGAGCACGAACTGCACGAGATGCGCAAGCGCCTGCAGGACGGCATCGATGAAATGAGCGAGACGCTCGCTTCCGGCAAGGCGCAGGAAGGCGTGCGTCCCGAGAGCCTGAAGCCCGGCGACCGCGTGTATCTGGAAAAACTGGGTACGGACGCCACCGTGCTGACCGCGCCTGACGCGAAGGGCGACATGAACGTGCAGGCGGGGCCCATGAAGCTGAAAGCCAACATAAAGGAAGTGCTGCTCAGCACCCCCAAACCTGCCGAGAACGCGAAAAAGAGCCGCTATGAGCCCCGCAAGCCCTCGGGCAGCAGCATACAGATCTCCCACAGACGGGGCGAGATGGAGCTGGACGTGAGGGGCATGACGGTGGAGGAAGCCCTGAACGAGATGGACCTGTTCATAGACGGGGCGAGGCTCAACAGCATCAAGAATTTCTCCATAATCCACGGCAAAGGCACCGGCGCGCTTAGGAGCGCGGTGCAAAGCGAACTTAAACGCATACCTGACGTAAAGGAATTCCGTCTGGGCCGCTACGGCGAGGGCGAGGACGGCGTGACCATAGTAACACTAAAGTGAAAGAGGTACCTGAGATGAAGAAACTACTGGCGCTGACGCTTCTGATCGCGCTGCTGCTCCCGGCGTTTGCCACCGAAACGGAGGAGAAGCCCGCTGAGACCGCAGCTACTCCTCAGCCGGCGCTGAGCCTGCTTTACAACAATCCCCTGCCGGAGATATTCGAAAAAGTGTCTCCCTCCGTGGCGGTACTGGCGCAGGTCAGCTACACCTGGGACAAGGCCACCAATTCCGTGAACAAGCAGGAAAAGGGTTCGGGCAGCGCGGTTTACATAAAGGAAGGCGGTTACTTCCTCACCAACCATCACGTGATCGAAGACGCGGACGAACTGGAGATCCGCTTGAGCGACGGCCGGGTGCTGGAAGCCGAACTCGTCGGTTCCGACGCGGCGGCGGATGTTGCCGTGGTAAAGGTGAACGAGGAGCTTGAGCTCACGCCCGTAAAGATCGGCAAATCTTCGGACCTTAAGGTGGGCGAGATAGTGCTGGTCATAGGCACTCCCATCAGCTGGGAAATGATGTACAACACCCTGACCACCGGCATAGTGTCGGGTCTTAACAGGGATGAAGCGGACTACGAGGCCACCCGCGCCATAGGGCTCATCCAGATCGACGCGGCCGTAAACCCGGGCAACTCCGGCGGCGCGCTACTGAACCTGGACGGCGAGATCGTGGGCATCCCCTTCATGAAGTACATGGGCTATTATTACAAGGACGCCAATAACGAGGACTTCGTAGTGTATGAAGGCCTGTCTTTCGCGGTGCCCATGGACGTGGCCTGGCCCATCGCCGAAAGCATAATCGCCACCGGTTCCTACAAGCGTCCCCGCTTCGGCGTGAGCGTGACCGACAACGAAGGCCCCGAGGAGCCGCTCAAGAACTATCCGCCTGCCGGATTGCTGATTGGCGAAGTCGAGAAAAACGGCTCCGGCTTCAAGGCGGGCTTAAGGAGCGGCGACGTGATCACCCACGTGAACGGCATCAGGGTAAAGACGTTCAGGGAATACACCAAGATAGTGGACAAGCTGGGCGCGGGCGAAAGCTTCACCATCAGCGTGGTGCGCTACAAGGACAAGGACGGCAACGACCTTAAGAAGTTTGAGAAACTTGAGCTTACCGTGACTCTGGAAATGATAGACTGAGGAGAGCGTTATGGCGTTTTTGGAAGTGGGCTTTTTCTCCGAGGTGCTGGGTATGTGCACGCGCATGAACGTGATACTGCCCCAGACCGCCCCGGGAATGATAGGGGTCGATACTCCTTCCGAGCAGCGTAAATGGAAAGTACTGTACCTGCTGCACGGCTTAAGCGACGATCACACCATCTGGGAGCGCAGAACAAGCATAGAGCGCTATGTGAGCGACATGCCCCTTGCGGTGGTCATGCCGGAGACCCAGCGGGGCTGGTATACGGACATGCACCACGGCTTCAAGTGGTTCACGTTCTTTACCACCGAGCTGCCCCGTGTGGTCAGGGATTTTTTCCCCGCCATATCGGACAAAAGGGAAGACACTTTCGTGGCGGGCCTGTCAATGGGCGGATACGGCGCGCTCAAGCTTGCCTTGTCCCGTCCGGACATCTTCTCCGCGGGAGCCAGCCTGTCCGGCGCGGTGGACGTGGCGGAGATCTGCGAAGCGCAGGAGAAAAACGGCGATACCGAAGCGTTCGACGTTATGGGCGTTTCTTCGTTAGTCAGGGGCAGCAAAAATGACCTGTTCGCCCTGTGCGAGAACTTCGATTTTTCGGCCGGCAATACGCCCAGGCTGTTCATGTGCTGCGGCACGGAAGACATGCTGTACTGGCAGAACGTGCGCCTGAGGAACCACATAAAGGGGCTGCCCTTCGATCTCACCTACGAGGAAGAGCCCGGCACCCACAACTGGGCCTACTGGGACATGAAGATACAGAGCGTACTCAAATGGCTGAACATGGGCGGGGAGGCGTAACATGGCACTTATACACACCAATTTCTTCAGCCAGAGCCTGGGCATGTGCGTTTCCTGCGAGGTGATACTGCCCCAGAAGCGGCTTGGCGGCGAATACGAAGGCCGGAGCGACGAAAAATACAAAACGCTGTACCTGCTGCACGGCAAAAGCGACGACGAGACCATCTGGCAGAGGCGCACCTCCATCGAGCGTTACGTTGCGCCGCTGGGTCTGGCGGTGGTGATGCCCGCGGCGCACCTGTCCTCATACGCGGACATGGCTCACGGCGGCAAGTACTACACCTATATCGCAAAGGAACTGCCCCGGATCATGCGGGGCTTCTTCCCGCTGAGCGACAGGCGGGAGGACAACTATATCGCGGGCCTGTCCATGGGCGGCGCGGGCGCGATGAAGATCGGCCTTAACAACATCGAGTGTTATTCCGCCATCGGCTGCCTGTCCGCAGGCGCGGTCAACGGCGACCCCAACGACGTGTCCACACCGGAAAAGAAGGCGCGCCGCGAGTATCTGTACGGGGACAGGGACCTGACCGGTACCGAGGAAGACGTGTTCGGCGCGGCGCTCAAGGCAGTGCAAAGCGGCAAACCGCTGCCCCGCATATACCACAGCTGCGGCACGGAGGACTTCATACAGCAAAGCGCGCTTAAGACAAAAGCGTTCATGGAGAGCCTGCCCGGGGATCCGTTCTCTTACGTGTACGAAGCCGATCCCGGCGTGCACAGCTGGGAGTACTGGGACAGCCACATACAGCGTTTCCTGAGCTTCCTGGGCCTGGAAAATGGCGATTTTTACAAGTGAGGAAGGTAAACGGGCATGAAAGGAGTCATATACCAAAGCGGGTTTTATTCTGACATCGAAGGCGCGAAACGGGGAGTTGACGAAGCGATAAGCTTCCTTAACGGGCTTAAGCAGGGCGCGGACGTGGTGGTGCTGCCCGAAAGCGCGGACATGCCCTTCCCGCCCGCCACCCGGGAAGAATATGAGCAGGCGTGGGAAGCCAACACGCCCCGGCTGCTCGCCGCTTGCCGCGACACTGCCATACGCCTGAACTGCGTCGTGTTCGTAAACGCGGGAGACAGGACCGATAAAGGGTATTACAATACCACCTTCGCCATCGACAGGCAGGGCAACGTTGTCGGAAAGTACTTAAAGCAGCACCTGACTCCGGGCGAGATCACCCGCCTGAAGTTCCAAAGCGATTACTGCGAGGAGTATTCCGAGCCCTACACCGTGGAGATCGACGGCGTTAAGTACGCCTTTCTGACCTGTTACGACTTCTATTTCTTCGAGAGCCTGAGCTTTATCGCCCAAAAGCGCCCCTACGTGATAATCGGCTGCGCCCAGCAGCGCAGCGACACCCACGAGACGGCAAGGATATACGGCCGCTTCATCGCCTATACCACCGGCGCTTACCTGCTCAGGAGCGGCGTGTCCCTGGGGGACGACTGTGCCACGGCGGGCTCATCCATGGCGGTGGGGCCGGACGGTGAGATACTGGCGTACAGGGAAAACGGCGCGGGCGGCATAGAGTTCGAGTTCGATCCTTTCAAAAAGTACTTAAAGCCCATGGGCTTCATGAACCCGGTGGGGCTGCACCACGATTATACCGAGAAAGGGCGCAGGCCTTGGAAATACCGCTTTGCGGGCAGCGCCGTGATACGGGACGACAGAAGCCTGCCGTACCCCCGGCTGTGCGCCCACAGGGGGTTCAGCACCGTGGCGCCCGAAAACTCCATGCCCGCCTTCGGCGCGGCGATAGCGCTGGGCGCGCAAGAGATCGAGTTCGACCTGTGGTGGACGAAGGACGGAGATGTGGTGTCCATACACGATTCCACTCTGGACAGAGTGTCCGACGGCCACGGCAAGGTGTATGAAAAGACGCTGGACGAACTCATGCAGCTGGATTTCGGCTTCCGGTTCTCCGATAAGTACAAAGGGCTTAAGATCGTGCGCTTTGAGGAGATACTCCAGCATTTCAGCGGTCAGGTCATAATGAACGTGCACATAAAGGACACCGACGATGTGAGCCCGCTGGACGAGGAACACTTAAAGCGCATAATCCGCCTGATAGACAAGTACGACAACCGCCGTTACGTTTACTTTATGAATGCCAACGACAGCGTGCTAAAGCAGCTTAAGCGTCTCGCGCCCGACATCGCGCTGTGCGTGGGGGAGAACTCCCGGCACTTCGAGATAGTGAACCGGGCGATAGAACTGGGCATAGACCGGGTGCAGCTGTTCAAGCCCTATTTCAACGAAGAGATGATACTCAAAGCCAAACAGCACGGCGTGAAGCTCAACGTGTTCTTCTCCGACGAGCCCGAAGAAGCCCGTCGCTTCCTGGACATGGGCATAGACTGCATCCTCACCAACGACTATCTGAACATAAAGACCGCCCTTGGGGACCGCATAAAATAAACGTGCGGGCCGGGCGGCAGGAGCATCTTTCGCAAAAAGCCGTAAGGATTATTAATACTGGAGGTATGAGACTATGTTGATCTTGGGCTATGTGGGCGACCGCGGGCTGCCTCAGGTGACGGAACAGGACGCCAAAATGCTGGACGGCATCAACATCGCCTTCGGCAAGGTGGCGGACGACTTTACGCTGGGCACCTGGGAACTCAAGCACAACGACTGCCACGAACAGATCAGGCAGTGGAATCCCGATATCAAGATCGTACTGAGCGTGGGCGGCTGGACGGCGGGAGGCTTCTCCCTTATGTCCCGCACTGAGGAAGGCAGACGCAAATTCGCCGAAAGCTGCGCCGACTACGTGGCTAAAACCAAACTGGACGGCATAGACATAGACTGGGAATACCCCTGTTCCGACTCCGCGGGCATAGACTGCGACCCCTCCGACAAGCAGAACTTCACCCTGCTGCTGCAGGCGTTAAGGGATGCGCTGGGTCCGGACAAGATAGTATCCATCGCCGCGGGTGCGGGCGCGTACTTCGTGCGCGACACCGAGATGGACAAGGTGGCTGAGATCTGCGACTACGTGCAGATAATGACTTACGACATGCGCAGCGGTTTCTGCAGCCAGGCGGGGCACCACACCGCGCCTTTCGCCACCAAAGGCGACGACAGCGGGCTGGACACCCTGTCCATGGTGAAAATGTTCAACAAAGCCGGCGTGCCGCTGAATAAGATCGTGATCGGCGCGGCGTTCTACGCCCGGAAATGGGGCGGCGTGCCGGACGTGAACCACGGGCTGCTGCAGCCTGCGGGCACCGTCGGCGGCTACGGCGAGGGTTACACCGGCCTCGTAAACGATTATATCAACAAAAACGGTTTCGTGCGTTACTGGGACGAGGACGCCCAGGCGCCGTTCCTGTTTGACGGCAGCACGCTGATCAGCTACGACGACCCGGACAGCCTGAAAGCCAAGTGCGGCATAGTCAAGGACAACGGCCTGCTGGGCATAATGTACTGGGAGCACGGCTGCGATAAGTCCCGTGCACTGCTGACGGCCATTTACGAAAACCGGTAAAACAAGGCCCTGAACCAAGCGTTCAGGGCTTTTGATCTGTTATCTGTTTATGATCCTGGCGATAAGCGGGCGTTTAAGCTTCATTGCGCCTTTGGGGCAGAACTCCTGGCAGCAGAAGCAGCGGATGCACGCTTTTTTGTTTATGGACGGCTTCCCGCTGCGCATGGTGATCGCCTTTGCGGGGCAGATATTGAAGCATTTTTCGCAGCCTATGCATTCGCTGCGCCTGACGCGGGGGCGGGACGCGAGCGCGCCGGATACGAAACTGCCGAACCACTTGCCGAAGACGCCGGGCAGTTCCATGTTGAAGGCCATTTCCTTCCTTTCGCGTACCAGCCGGTAATCCGCGACGCGGAATCTATCCGGATCGCCCACTATGTCAAACTCGTTTTCCAGCCCGCGTTTTTCGGCCGCTGCGACGGTGTCTACTTCTTCCGGATCGAGCCCGATGATGCCCGCGCACACCCGGTCGCAGCAGTAGGGGCTGTCGGAAGCCAGCAGCGCGCCTATGAACCTGGGCGTGCCCATGGTGGGACCGTTGCCCTCCATGCCGTACACCGCGTCCACAAGGCACAGCCGGGGCTTGAAGCGCTCGTTTATATCCACCAGCATGTCGGCGAACCGGGCGTGCTCGGGGTATTTGTAGTGATATTCGGGCTTGAAGGTGCCCGGGATCGCGCCGAACATGTTCTTTACGCAGGCGGACATGCCCATCATGCCGTGGGTCTTGAGCTTGCAGAAATTGATTATCGCGTCGGCGTCGTCCAGGTAGGCGGTGTATTCCAGTTCCTTGAGCGTCTGCCCGTCCGGGTTATCCGCGCGGACGTGTCCGAAATCGCGGTTGAGCTCGGCGCCGACTTCGGTGACCGCCTTGACGCCCGTAGCCAGGTAGACCGCGTTCACATACGCGGAGGTGTACAGCCCGCCGGGGGAGTCGCCCACCGTGACCTTCGCGCCTTTTTTGACCAGCATGCGGCAAAGCTCCGTGAGCAGGGCGGGATGGGTGGTGGCGGCGGAGGCGGGCTTCAGCATGCTCACCAGGTTGGCTTTTATCACGACCCTCATGCCGGGCTTGACAAAATCAAGCCCGCCCAGGGGCTCAAGCGCCTTTTCCAGGGCGGGACGGACGTATTCGGGTTCGTAGCTTTTGCAGCCTACTACAGAAACAGTGTTACGCAACCTCGTCCTCCGTGCTTTCGGGGATGGATTCGTTTTCGTCTTCAGGCAGCAGCAGGGGCAGCAGCACGCTGTCCTCGGGCAGCACGTATATGGCGTTTTCCCAGTCGTACAGCGACATGACTCCGCTCAGGGCGTCCTGTGTCTGTCCCGCTTTGGCCTGCTCCTCATAGAGCATAACCTGGCACTCGCTGATCTTCAGGCGGCAGTCTTTATATGTGATTATGTTCTCGAAAAACTCTATGGCCTGCTTGTACTTACCCTCGTCCTGGTACTGTACGCCGCCTCTGTAGGCGTCCTCCAGGTCCCTTAAGTACCTGCCTGCCTCTTCGTATTCGTCCTGCATGAGCTCCATGCCTTCCGCCGCGGCGTTAAGGTCGCTTTCGCCCAGCTGCAGATAGTGGCTGAACTCCTTCTCGTAGCTTTCATCTATAAGCTTCTGCAGCGGCGCAGCCATCTCCTCGGACTTGTCCAGCGCGCTGGCGGCTTTCTCGCGGGCGTCGGAATAGTCGCCGTAGAGTATGTCGTTCTCGGCTTCCGTATACACGTCCAGCGCGTACATGGTGTCCTCGCGGCCGCCGTCGGGCATGAGTTTGTAGTAGTAGAACGCGTCGGCATAGCTGCCCGCCTCTACTGCCTTGTTGCCCAGCTCCTCAAAGGAGCCTATGCTCTCGCGCACCTGCGCCTGGGTGTCGGCGTCCAGGGAGTTAAGGTACAGGTTGGAAGCGGCCTCCACTTCGCCCCTTTCGAACAGGCTCAGGCAGCTGGCCGTCTGCGCCTTATTCTTGCTGTCACGGTAATCCTCGATGGTGGAGAACAGCCTGCCGGCTTCGGCGTAGGACTTTTCTTCAAGCAGCTTCGAGGCGTCCATATACTGTTTTTCCGGTTTAAGCAGCACAAGATAGCAGCCCAGCAGCCCGCTGATGATGCTGAATATCATCAGCCAGGTCAGAAAACCCGCCAGGCGGCGTGCCTTTTTTTCCTGTTTGGAATGTTTCACGCTTTTTTTCATGCGCTCACCTCCGTAGATTGCCATTTATTATAGCATAATGAAACACTTTTGTAAACATTTGAAATAAAAATATAACAACATAGTCCGGAAACGGCCAAAATGCTTGACATATGTGATACAATAGAGTAGGTATGGTATGTATGAGAGGCATAAGATGATATACACGCTTACGCTGAATCCGGCGCTGGACAAAACGCTTACGGTGCCGTCTTTCGCGCCCGGAAAGGTCAACCGGGTGCTCGAGACCCGGCAGGATCCGGGCGGCAAGGGCATAAATGTGTCCAAAGCGCTTAAGGAACTTGGCAGCGAAAACGTCGCCATGGGCATACTCGGTGGCAGTGCAGGGGAGTACATTCTTGGCGCGCTGGCCCAAATGGGCATTGAAAGCGATTTCGTTGTCTCCAAGCGCCCCACCCGCACCAACATCAAGCTGTTCGATCCCGTGACCCGCCTGACCACCGACATAAACGAGGCGGGCGGCATAGACCCGGAGGATGCGCTCGTGCTGAAACGCAGGCTCCTGAAGGTCTTGAAGGCGGGAGACTTGTGCGTGATCTCGGGCCGGCTGGACGGGCTGGGCGTCGACGCGGGAGAATGGATACGGGACATAAACGCGCTGGGCGCGAAGGTGTTTCTGGACACCCAAGGCGCGGCGCTCAAATCGGGCGTTGAAAGCTCGGCCTATATGATAAAACCCAACGCCGAGGAGATGGCGGAAATGACGGGGCTGCCCGTCAACACGTTTGACGAGGCTGCCGCCCGCGCGAAGGAAGTGCTTGCCGCCTCGTCCGTCCGGGCCGTGCTGGTCTCGATGGGAGAAGCCGGCGCCGTGTACGCGGACAGGGAGTGCGTGCTGTACGGCGAAAGCCCGGAGATAAGGGCTGCGAGCAGCGTAGGCGCGGGTGACAGCATGCTGGCGGGCTTCGTGCACGGTGTGTGCGAAGGTTTGTCCCCGGAAGAGAGTTTTACGCTCTCCATAGCGTGCGGCGCCGCCGCGGCGCAGACCCAGGGCAGCGCCTGCCCCGAAAAACAGCAAATCTATTCCCTGCTCGGTCAGGTCAAACTTGGGAGGATACTATGAGCAAAACAAAGGTACAGGCCCACAGGGGTTTCAGCGCGATCGCGCCTGAAAACACTTTGCCCGCGTTCAAAAAGGCAGTCGAGATCGGCGCGGACGGCATCGAGTGCGACATCCATCTCACAAAAGACGGCAGATTCGTGGTGTGCCATGACGGGACCATCGACCGCACATCAAACGGCAGCGGCGAGATATCCGCTATGACATTGGAGGAACTGAAAAAGTTCGACTTCGGCGTCAGGTTCTCTGAAGAGTTCAAAGGCACGCGCATCCCCACGCTTGAGGAGATGCTGGAAGTCGTAAAGCCGCTGGAGATCATAAACATAGAGATCAAGCGTTTTGAGCATCCCATGGGGCTGGACGCCGCGCTGGACCTTTTTTACGATATACTGGTCAAAACGAATGTGCTCAAACAGGTGATAGTCTCCAGCTTCGACAAACTCGCGTTAAAGCGCTTAAAGCAGCTGCACGGGGACGTCTACACCTGCCTGCTGTACTCGCATATGTCCCGCTCCGCGGCGTGCGCGCATAAGCTGGGCTGCGACGCCATCCATCCCGCCTTCGAGTTTTTGTCCAAGGCGACCATCAACTCCGCCCATAAACGGGGCATGAAGGTCAACTGCTGGACGCCCAACGGCGAGGACGAGATCGGGTACATGGTGAAGCAGGGCTGTGACGGCATAATCACCAATTATCCTGACCGGGCGCTCAAAACGATACGGGAACAGAATAAATGAAAAGAAAAACTTACTACAGAAAATGGCTGAGCGGCGACAGGGGCACCTGGGTGCTCATCGCGCTGCTGGTGCTGGCGTTTCCGGTGGGCCTGTGGCTGATGTGGCGTGAGGCAAAGTGGAAACTCTGGCTGAAAGCCCTCATAACGGCAGCCTGGACGGGCGTGATCGTGCTGGGGATCGTGGTGTTCTCCACCACCTCATTTGACTACGACCGGGGCAGCATCGTCGTCACCGAACTGGTGAACGACAAGCGCATGCTGGCGCCTCTGCCGCCGGATGAGCTGCCGGACACGTCCCAGCTGCTCAAAAGTGCCAACGAGACCAGCAACCTGATCTCGCTGCCCACGCCTACGCCCGTGGCTACCCGCGTGTACTGCAACGATAACGGCAAGTATTACCATCTGGCGGGCTGCCGCTACGTGTACCCGCACACTCCCAAGGTCACGCTGAACCAGGCGAAAAACGCCGGCAAGACCGCCTGTCCCGTATGCAAGCCGCCCAAAGAGGAAACATACGGACAGGAATAGTACCAAACCGCAAATTCTGTTAAGGAGAGTCTGGCATGAACGATTATTCCAAAGGCGGATTTACCCTGCCGGGAGAGGCGGGCTACGAGGCCCTCACACTTAAAATGGCCGAAAAATGGGGAGCGGACGTGATACGCGACTCCGATGGCACCAAGCTTTCCGACGAGATTACAAAAGCGGGTTACCGCATCTATTCCACCATCTGCATCATCCGGGAGCACAACGCGTTCGCCGAAGCGCATCCCGACGCACAGCAGCAGAGCTTCCTGTTCTCAAAGCCCACCGTGGCTGCGGGAGAGACGCTCGAGATCAGACCCCTGGACGGGTATTTCACCGAACAGTTCGAACTCAACGATTCCCCGGAAGCCATGGAATACTGGCAGGTGTGGGACAGGACGTCCAACCGCCTGCTGGGTAGGGACGAGTGGGAATACCTTGACGGCACAGTGAGGATCAAACGCTGCGAGCCCTTCCACAGGTATTCGGTATCGTTCCTGGCGTGGCGCGTGTGGGAAGAAATCAATATGTACAACCACACCACCAACCACTGGACCAGCGAGCATCTGCGCCAGCTGGATCCCCGGCATCCCCTGGCGTGGGAGTACCTTAAGCAGTGGCTCAGAGACTGGTGCGAAAACAATCCACAGACAGACGTGGTGCGCCTGACTTCGCTGTTCTACAATTTCGTGTGGATATTCGGTGACGACATGCGCCTGCGCAGCCGATTTGTGGACTGGGCGAGCTATGACTTCACCGTGAGCCCCGCTGCGCTCAAGGCGTTTGAGGAGGAATACGGCTACGCCCTGACCGCCGAGGACTTCATAAACAAAGGCATGCTTCAGGCGACCCACCGCCCGCCTACCAAGGCGAAAAAGGACTACATGGATTTCATACAGCGCTTCGTGGCGGAAAAAGCCAGGGCGCTGGTGGATATCATCCACGCTTACGGCAAACAGGCCTACGTGTTTTATGACGACAGCTGGGTGGGCATGGAACCCTGCGGCAAGTATTTCCCGTCCATAGGTTTCGACGGACTCATAAAGTGCGTATTCTCCGGCTTCGAGTGCCGCCTGTGCGCGCTGGCTAAAGTGGAGACCCATGAACTGCGCTTCCATCCTTACCTGTTCCCCGTGGGTCTGGGCGGCCTGCCCACGTTCTCCGAAGGCGGCGCGCCGGAAAAGGACGCCGTGAGCTACTGGCTGCACGTGCGCCGGGCGCTGGCAAGGCAGACGGTACAGCGCATAGGTCTGGGCGGTTATCTGCACCTCACGATCGGCCAGGATAAATTCAACGACGCCATAGCGGACATGGCCCGGGACTTCCGCCGCATAAAGGCGCTGCACGAAAGCGACGCGCCCGCGACCCTGCCCATAAGGGTTGCGGTGATGCATTACTGGGGCAGCCTGCGGTCTTGGACGCTGTCCGGCCATTTCCACGAGACGGACAAAAACGTGCTCATCCACATAAACGAGGCGCTCTCCGGCCTGCCGGTTGACGTCAGGTTCATCAGCTTTGAGGACGTAAAGCGCGGGGCGCTAAAGGATGTGGACGTGCTGATAAACGCGGGCCGCGAAGGCGACGCCTGGAGCGGCGGCAGCGTGTGGAGGGACAGCGGCCTGGTCAGCGAAGTCACCCGTTTCGTGTATGAGGGCGGCAGCCTGATAGGCGTGGGCGAGCCTTCCGCCGCAGAGGGCGGCGACACGCTTCTGGCGCTCAGCCACCTGCTTGGCGTGGATCTGGACAAGGGACAGTACGCCTGCCATGCCTCCTGGACTTACGAGACGCAAAACGCGCCCTTCATGCTGGCGGAGGACGCGATAGGAAAGACCGAGGGCATCCGGGTCACTTCGTCCGATACCCGTGTGCTGCTGGACAGGGACGGCACCCCAGCGCTCACGTTGAACCGTTTTGGCAGCGGACAGGCCGTGTACATGGGCGGCTTTGCCTACAGCCCCAAAGCGGCGCGCATGCTGCTGGAGCTGCTTAAGTTCCTGTGCGGCGCGGACGGAAACGCGGCGGGCGGCGCGGACGACCCGATGGTGGAGTGTGCCTGGTTTGAAAACAAGCGAACCCTGCTGGCGATGAATAACGCCGATACGCAGGTTACCACCCGCGTGTTCTGCCCCGCGGGCAGCCTGGAACTCACATTCGAACCTTTTGAGACCCGATTCATCGAGATGTGATCTGATACAGTGCAAATAAAAAGCGCCTTCCCGCAATAACGCGGGAAGGCGCTTTAGTGTCAGATATTATCCTCAAGATATCTGTTGAACAGATACATCTTATAATCGTCAAGGCTGAAAGCTCTTTCCGAGCCGGCGTCTGAATACCGCCGCGCGATCTCTTTCCACGTCACCTGCTTTGCCAGCCTGAGCGCGGGGATGTCGCCGGTCTCAAGCCGCCTGTACAGAGTTTCGGGGCTGTCCGCATCAAGGCTGCCCACCCGCCAGGGCGCGCTTAAATGGGTGAAGTTCAGGTACGCGTCCAAAGTGTTTGAGATATTCAGCGTGACTGCGCCTTCTATACGGTAGTCGGGATGAGAGCCGCTCCCGAGCAGTATTTCCGCGCAGTCCTTCTCTTCAAGCAGTTCGTCATAGCCCAGATACGCGGAGATGAGGCTGTCCGGGATGTGCTTTTTGCATATGCGGATTGGGTAGAGCTTGCGGTTCTCCCCATCGCAGGAGCCTTCATGCACGAAAAACTCCATTTCGGGGCAGCTTTCCGCACGAATTTGCTTGTACAGCGCGTACACTTCCCCGATCTCGCGTATGTTTTCCTCGTTTATAAAGCACTGCCAGCGGGGGACTATCCCGCCCTGAATGAGCCTGCGCGTCGCCAGCATGACTTCGCCGAACGCGCCTTTGCGGCCCACGTACCTGTCCTGCGTTTCATCTAAGCCGAACAGCGTGAGCTGCACTTTCCTTACGCCGACTTCTTTAAGAAACGGGATGTATGCGTCGTCCCGCGCGATGCGCCGGAAACCGGCCAGCTCGAAGCGCTGCGGCACCGCGTTTACGGACACGGCGATATCCCTGAACCATCTTTCCCGGTAGCTGTCGCAGAAATCCGGCTCCCGCATCCAGCTGTAGTACGCTATCCTGCCGAAAAATGGCCTGAAGTAATCGACTATGAACTTGTCTGTCTCGTCAGGCAGCTGCTTGTTCGGCATATGCCCCAGCCAGCAGTGCAGGCAGCGGTTGGGGCAGCCGTACATATCCACCTCGAGATTGAGCATAGGATCCATGGTGCGCACCTCTAAAATGAAGTCAATCGATGTTTTTCAATCCGCTGTACAGCTCGTTGAACGACTTTGTCCGGCTGCACCTGCCGAAAGAAAGTGCCTTGTTGTCTCCGAATTCCAGCAAAAAGCATTTGGTCAACTCTTCAACGGTCTGCTCAAGCGCCGTAAAAAACTGCTGGTAGGAAAAGCTGCTTGCTGCTGAGCCTTCCTCGAAACAATTCGTTATCAGCGATTCGGTCACCTGATCCAACGGATACATTTTGATATGCATCAACTCATGGATGATGACCTCTTCAAGGTTTTCTGCCTTTGGGTCTGCGATATTCAAAAGCAGGATCGCTTTCCTGTCGTCACAGTCGATCTTGAAATCGCCCGTTTTTCGCCAGGTCGGGTCTTCGACGAATTCGAGCTTAACATCCCAGGCGGGGGTTATCCTCAGTTTTCTTATGTATTTTTCAAATATGGCGGTCAATGCCTGCTTATCCATGGTGTTTCTCCTTAAGCATCTGTTTGCTGCGCTTCTAAATGTTAAGCCTGCTGAAGAACAGCAGGCTTAGCAATTTACTTGATTATTTAGTACAGTTTCGCGCCGGCGGGGATGTGGGGATCCACCATCAGCAGGTGGAGCTTTTCTTCCTCGCCTTCCTTGTGTACGGCGCTTATCAGCATGCCGCAGGACTCGATGCCCATCATGGCCCGGGGAGGCAGGTTGGTGATGGCGATGCAGGTCTTGCCGATAAGCTCATCGGGCTCGTAATACGCGTGGATGCCGCTCAGGATCGTGCGGTTTTCGCCGCTGCCGTCGTCCAGGGTGAACTTGAGCAGTTTCTTGGACTTGGGCACCGCTTCGCAGGCGAGCACCTTAACGGCGCGGAAATCGCTCTTGCTGAAGGTTTCAAAGTCCACCTGATCTTGGAACAGAGGCTCGATCACGACGTTGGAAAAGTCGATCTTCTCTTCCGCAGGCGCCGCTTTCCCGGCTTCCTGCGCAGCCTTGCAGGCCTCCTGAGAGGGACAGGTGAAGCAGGCGCATTCGGACGCTGCCGGCTTCTCTTCGGCTTTTTCGTCCTTCTTAGGCTGGTCGAGGGGCTTCATCGTCGGGAACAGCAGCACGTCCCTTATGGAAGGGCTGTCGGTGAGCAGCATGACTAGACGGTCCACTCCGAAGCCCAGGCCGCCGGTGGGGGGCATGCCGTACTCAAGCGCGGTGATGAAGTCGTAGTCAACCTGGGCGCGGCAGTCGGGATCCAGCGCCTTGCGGATGGCGACCTGCTTTTCGAAGCGCTGCCTCTGGTCGATGGGGTCGTTCAGTTCCGAGAACGCGTTGCCGAACTCGGTGGCGTTGATGAAGTACTCAAACCTCTCGGTAAAGGCGGGTTCGTCGGGCTTGCGCTTCGCCAGGGGGCTGATCTCCACGGGATAGTCGTATATGAAGGTGGGCTGGATCAGCTTTTCTTCCACGAAAGCGTCGAAGAACTCGGCCAGTATCGCGCCTTTGGTGGGCGTTTCGGGCAGCTCCACGTTGTGCGCCTTGGCGCAGGCGATGGCGTCCTCGTCGCTGTTCCAGGAATAATAGTCCACGCCGGAGTACTTTTTGACCGCTTCCACCATGGTCAGCCTCTCCCAGTGGGAAAGGTCGATCATGTTGCCCTGATAAGGCACCGTAAGTCCGCCGCACACCTTTTCGGCAACGGTCTTCATCATGTCTTCCACCAGGTCCATCATGCCGTGGAAGTCGGTGTAAGCCTGATACAGCTCAATGGAGGTGAACTCCGGGTTGTGGCGGGTATCCATGCCCTCGTTGCGGAAGATACGGCCCACTTCGTACACCCGGTCGTAACCGCCCACGATCAGCCGCTTTAAGTACAGCTCGGTCTCGATCCTGAGCACCATGTCCATATCCAGCGTGTTGTGGTGGGTATAGAAAGGACGGGCGGAGGCGCCGATCTCAAAGGGCGTGAGTATGGGAGTGTCCACTTCCAGGAAACCATTGCCGTCCAGGTACGCCCGCAGCTCCTTGAGTATCATGCTGCGCTTGATGAACGCGGTGCGCACGTCGGAGTTGGTCATCAGGTCCAGATACCTCTGGCGGTAGCGGATGTCCGTGTCGGTAAGGCCGTGGAACTTCTCCGGCAGGGGATGCAGGCTCTTGCTGAGCAGCGTGATCTCACTTGCGTGCACGGAGATCTCGCCCGTCTTGGTTTTGAACACAGTGCCCTTTACGCCCAGTATGTCGCCTATGTCGAAGGCCTTGAACTCGGCGTATTTATCCTCGCCCACGTCTTCGCGGCGGGCGTAGAACTGGATGTCGCCCTTGGCATCGTTAAGATGCGCGAAGGATGCCTTGCCCATTATGCGCCGGCTGATCATGCGCCCCGCTACGCAGACTTCCTGCCCCTCCAGGGCGTCAAAGTTCGCCTCGATGTCGCTTGACCGGTGGGAGACGGGGTACTTGGTTATGAGGTAAGGGCTGCGGCCTTCCGCGGAAAGCGCGGAAAGCTTGTCAAAACGCTGCTGTTCCTGTTCGGAAAGCCCCTGGGGAATGTACTGCTCCATGAAATATCTCCTTAAGGGATGTGTCTAAATGCCCTCGCGCCTGCGGATGGCCTTTATCTGGATTCTGTCGATGCCGCCGGGAGTGTGCGCCTCCACCGTGTCGCCCACTTTCGCGCCTACCAGAGCGGCGCCGATGGGGGATTCGGGAGAGATGAAAAGCTTGGAAGCGTCGGACTCGGTCAGGCCGACTATGGTGTACTCGTCCTCTTCCTCATAGGTCTCGTCCCACACGGTGACCACGGTGCCCATCTGCACGGTGTCGGTGTTCACTTCCTGCTCGTCCACTATAACGGCGTTGTCCAGCATATCCTGCAGCTGGGCGATGCGGGCGGCTACGCGGGCCTGCTCGTTCTTGGCTTCGTCATATTCGGCGTTTGCGCTCAGGTCGCCGTGGGCCCGGGCTTCCGCCAGATCACGCTTGACCTGCTCTGTCT
>JAEEGL016489063.1_pt1 | contig 21766 bp, 16 predicted proteins | sample 9134231 | NCBI WGS metagenome assembly JAEEGL01 (sample SAMN16246548, study PRJNA631951) | gut metagenome | biome: gut microbiome; feature: rumen; material: fiber-attached | host: Bos | place: Iran: Karaj | collected 2018-10
AAAAGATATCCTTCCCATATGGGGGAATTCTTTTATTGCAGATATTCATCAGAGGCAGAAAAATGAGCCTTTTATCCTTCCTAAACAGAAAGAAGAAGCAAGTTCCTGAGTCTCCCACACTGCCACACAAGCTATGATACAGATAACCTGTGCACTTCTTTGTCCTGCTTCCCGGAAAACCCAGAACAAACCGAAAGCGAGACGGGCAGATGCTTCTGCCTGTCTCGCTTTCGGTTTGTTCTGATCAGCGGCGCAAACGAAAAGATCTCCGTATTTACTCAAACTTTCCGTACATTGCAACGGCTTCATCCACGGGTACTGTACCTTTCCCAACCTGAAACGCCGCCAGCCGGATCTGGATCGATAGAGGGTCCGTAATGCCAAGTACTTCCGGAGAAATAATCCGCTCCGGGGGAACTTGGCCGAAAGGTGCATAAACCGAGTCAAGAGACAGATCCGTGGTGGGTGTTACCAGTCGCTTTACAGAAGCCATCTTATTCAGTTCCTCCTTTGTGATCAGAAACCGCATGAATTCATTCGTCATATCCAAATTATCGCATTCCTTGTTAACAGAGAAGCCAACGGAAGGACTGTCAATAAAATATCCGCCGTTTTCTGTCAGGGGGATCGGTGAGAATGTGTATTTAAAAGGTTCCTTGGTGAACGCCTCTGACTGGCTTTCCCTCTTTTTTGTTCCGGATACGGTATCCGCAGTACAAATCATCATTGGTACATCGCCTTCAAAGAACCGGAGGATCACCTGGGTATAGTTGTCTTCTATTTTATCACACTCATCCAGATCGATACAGTCATTCCGAATCAGCTGCTCCACCGTTTCCAATGCCGGACGCATGTATTCTCCTGCTGCGGGATCCAGTTTATTAGCCAGCGCCAGCACTTCCGGGTTTTCAGCAAGCGTGGCGGCGAAGAGCGGATAAGCAACCGTATTCATGAAGCAACTGGACGATTTCAGGCTGTAACCCATCATGGGGCTGGCATAACCTTTGCTGCGGAGCTTCCCGCACACAGCTATCAGTTCTGTCCATGTGGCCGGTATGCTGAGACCTTCCTTTTCAAACAGATCGTTGTTCACCAGCATGCCATAGGTTCTTGAAAAAACCGGCACCAGCAGCACGCGGTCTTCTGCATCATGGTTGATCAGTCCGGGGCGGATGCAGTCCAGCTTCAATCCCAGAGCAGAGTCAGAAAGATCCTCCATATGAGAAAACACCGAATCGTATTGTTCATTTCCGATCATCCAGGCATAGGAAAAGAAAATATTGGGCTTGTCATTGCTTTCCAGCACCGTGCCCAGCATGTTGTTATAGTCATCCAGCTTCACGTAGCTCAGCTGCACTTTCGGATAAATATCGTTGAATCGGTCAAACTCAGCTTCCAGCGCCTCGAAGTTATCATAACTTCCAGCTATAATGATCCGGCAGCTTGTCTCTGTATCGAGAGCCGGCCTGAATCCAGCAGCAGTTTCTTTCTGCGGTTTCCCAGCACAGGCCGCAAGCGATACAAGCGTGCAGATGACAAGAATGGTACAGAGCAGCTTTTTCATGATCTCTCCTCCCTGATTCTGCGAATCTCTTTGATGACAAGTTTAATATCTATCGGTTTTGCGATATGCCCGTTCATGCCTGCGTCCAGACACTCCGTGATGTTTTCTGAAAAGGCGTCCGCTGTCATGGCAATGATCGGGATGGAAGATGCCCAGGGATCATCCAGCCTCCGGATGGTCCTTGTGGCTTCAAGCCCGTTCATCTCCGGCATCTGTATGTCCATAAAGACAAGAGCATAGCTGTCTTCTGCCGCATGACTCATTTTTTCCACGCAGATACGTCCGTTTTCGGCGCGCTCCGTCGTGATTCCAAACATGCCGAGCATGGCGGAAATAATCTCCCAGTTGACATCATTGTCCTCCGCGATGAGAATGTTCATTCCCTGAAGGTCGGAATAGTCATTCTCAGGCTCAACAGACTTTGCTTCCGTCCCAAGGAGCGTGTTGATTTCATCGTACAGCTTGGAGCGGAACAGCGGTTTGCTGACAAAGCCGTTTGCACCAGCCTCCTTCGCAGAATCTTCAATATCCGACCAGTCATACGCGGAAACCAGCAAAATGGGAATGCTCTCCCCTACTTCCTTTCGGATACGATGAATGGTTTCGATGCCGTCCAGATCCGGCATCTTCCAATCAAGGATCACAACACTGTAGTCCCGTCCTTCCTGATGCCGATGCGTGATCATGCCGAGCGCTTCCAGTCCGCTTTCGGCACGGTCGGCATTTACACCGAGAGACTCCAATGTGTCAACTGCTGTATCCAGAAGGATCTCATCGTCATCCACGATCAGGACATCCATCGGATCAAGCACCATGTCTTCCCTTTGCCGATCCGCAATGGGAAGATCCAGGATTACCGTAAATGTCGTTCCTTTTCCCTGCTCACTCTGGCAGTCGATGGTTCCTCCCATCAGATCGACCATCTGCTTTGTTATGGCCAGTCCAAGCCCTGTTCCCTGAATGCTGTTCACCCGGCTGTCTGTCTGGCGCGAAAACGGCTGATACAAGTTTGCCATAAACTCCGGGCTCATACCGATGCCAGAATCGGAGACTCTATAGGTCAGCCGCACACAGCCGTTTTGGGGGCTCTCCTCCTCCCGCATGTCCACGCTGACACGTCCGCCGGGCTCTGTGTACTTAATGGCATTGGAAAGAATGTTGATATAGATCTGGTTCAGCCGAAGCTGGTCGGCATAGAAATATTCTCTTTCCATCCTGCCGATGCGGAAATTGAATTCGATATTCTTTTCCTTGATCATCGGCTGCGACAGATTCACCAGATTTTCCACAGTCTCCACAATGGAGAAAGTCAGCGGACTGAGGTTCAGTTTTCCGCTCTCGACCTTGGAGATATCCAGAATATCATTGATAAGCGTAAGCAGATGATTGCCTGCCATCGAGATCTTCCGCAAATATTCTCCGATCGATACCGTATCGCCAAGATTCTTTTCCGCAATCGTCGTAAGGCCGATGATCGCGTTCATCGGTGTGCGAATATCATGAGACATCGTAGAGAGAAAATCGGTTTTCGCTTTGTTTGCCGCCGCTGCTTCCCGTGCTGCCGCCTGAAGCTTTTTATTGAAATACATCATGACAGCCATGTCAAAAATGAACAGGGTCAAGAGACCTGCGGAAACAAAGCCGATCAACAGCCAGTCTTCGGTGCTCACCCTCAGATCCTTCATCGGCATGACGCTGAGGAACGTCCATCCTCCTGCCGCAGCGACCGGTGTGTAGGCTAGTATGCATTCCTCACCTCGTGAGTTGCTCATAAGAAAAGAGCCGGTGGATGAAGTGATTTTTTCAAAGAGCTCCTGCGTGGAAGCAGGATCCGCATCGTTGTATGACCTGTAAAACTCAAAAAAACTGGAATTCTTGAAGGAATGGCCTTTGACGATGTAATCGCCGTCTGCATCAATTATGGAAAGCTCTGCGTTTTCAAACTCTTCCTGCGGGAAGATCCATTTCTGCTCCAGATCTGAAAGCGGAAGCACTCGCAGCAATATGGCATTCCGGGGATCACCTGTCTGCGAATCATGCAGCGTGATTGAATTGCAGAAGGCAATGGACTGTTCACCATTGACCGGATTCGTATAGGCACGGGAAATATTGATGGATTCTCCTATTTCATGGATCCAGCTCACGTCGTTCAACAAATCTGTCCGTGCATAAGAAACAGAATAATCGTCAGAGCCTTCGTGCCTCATCCTCGTAGAGAGGCCGGACAGTGTATCCTGATACACGATATGCGCGGAGGTATTCGGCAGTACATGAGAAGTCCGAATGAAGGAGACGGCTTCTTCCATGGTCATGCCCTGACTGTTGATATAGCGGGCCCACACGTCACAAATACGCTGTTCGCCTTCCAGATAATTCTCCGTGACATGCTCCATGGTGACCGTAGTGTTTTCAAAATGCTCTATCTGCCTTTGTGTCGTATTCCTGCTCGTATAGTGGGAATAAAGAACCACGAAGGTCAGTAATGCAGTCATAATGAGCACATTCACAATAAGGATCCCGGTTTTTTTCACAGTGCTTTCTGCCCCTCCCTTCTACAGATTCTTCCACATAAGTCAGGTTTTATGACGTAAAGAATCAATCGCCATACAATCACATGCATTATATATCGCTTCTTTATATATTATACATTAAGAAGCAGCACTTTCATAGCCCCCAATATACTGTCTGGGCAGATTTACAGAGATCGCCACTCTGCTGCAGCGTTTCTCTGCCGGCTCGATGAATTCAGAAACCCGGAATGGAAAGGTATTTGCATACGCTTGTTTCTTCGAAGTCCATTTGATATGATACATGCATCCGGACAAGCTGTGATTTCGGAGGACTTTGCATGAAGATCATGAAATTCGACTGTAACAGGGACCTGGCACTCCTGGAAGGATTCTTACGCGCCCAGTATTTTACTCATTGCAATGCGTTTTCATGGCTGCCGGAAAGATTGCACGACCTTATCTACAGAATCGCTGCGCTGGAGACGGGCGAAGGCAGAAAAAAGTCTTCTGATTACATATTTCTCTGGGAAGACGGCGGGGAGATCTTTGCCTGTGTTCTTCCGGATGGTGAAAATATCTATATCAGCATCAAAGACGGCTTTGAGCAAATCTTCCCGTCCATGATCGCGTTCAGTGAGGAGAACTGCCGACCTCTGTTTACAGAAGCGGAAGACGGATCAGTCAGGTTTTGGGTCGCTGCAGACGACAGTTTTCCATATATGCGGAAAGCGTTGGTGAAACTGGGCTATACGGAATATTCAGAAAAAGAATACATGAACTGTGTCTATCCTTTGAACACAGATGTGCGGATCGAGCTGCCGAATGGCTTTCGGTTCCTCTACGGAGAAGCTTATCCGGACGAGAAAATGAAGTGGAGCGCCCTCCGTCTGGGATTTCATCCAGACTGGGAATCCGAAAACTATACAATATGTATGGATCCCTACAACGAGAGAAAGAAATCCTCCCTGTATCCGGACTGCTTTGAATGTATTACCGTGGATGAGAACGCTGTGGAGGACAACAATATCTGCTCTTATTGTTTTGTCTATGTTGACAGGAAGACTCAGACTGCGCTGATAGAGCCGGTCAGCACCAGGGAAAAATACCGGCGAAGGGGGCTTGGCAAAGCCATGATCCATGGGGCGATCCAACGCTGCAAAAAACTCGGAATCGAAAAGTGCTATGTGGATTCCTTCGGCTGGCGGAGAGATTTCTATACCGCAGCAGGGTTCTTCACAGAAAGCAGCCACAGTTTCTGGTACACGTCACTGGGATAATAAACTCTGCGTATGATGCAGAGTCCGGTTCATGTGAGCAGCAGGTACCCGCACCTTATCTGAATATAGAAACGAATTATATAATCAATGAGATCCTGACGGAGGCCTGAAGCGCAGCAACTCTCTCTTCTCTTTATGCTTTATTGTATTTTCCTTGTTGCCTGCCTGTGATAGTGTAGTATATAATCGTTTTACCAAACTGAGTTCCATTGGAGCGGGAAATGCTTTCTTCAGAAGAATTCAAAACAATCCTTTCCGAACTGCTGGATGAATTCCCGGAAGCTTTTTTCCGGGATCTGCCCGGCGGGGTTATCGTTTCAGAGGCTGTAATGATTCCCGATTATTCGCGGAACGGCGATCTTTTTACGATGGGACAGTATCAGGATTACTCCGGTGTCCGGCAGATCGTTGTCTTCAAGGGTTCCTTCGACCGTGTCTATCCATGGGTGGAGGCACCTGAAGCCCGTGAACTGCTGCGAGGAATCCTGCGCCATGAGTTCCGGCACCATCTGGAAAATCTGGGCGGCATCCATAATTCCTCCTCTCTTGAGGCGGAGGATGAACGGGAAAAACAGACCTACCTCTCCATGCATACCGAGTAGCGCAGCTGCGTATGCGGAGGCTGTGGATCCTGCTTCGGAGAACTGATAAAGGATCAGTACCGGCAGATCGATACGCTGTGAACATCCGGCAGGGCATCCGGACAACCCGCCCTGCTGTTTTTATATGCTTTTCCGGGGTGTTAGGGGCATGAATGGCTCTTGACAAACCCATACAGAAAAGAATAAGCTTTCAGAAAATGAACAATTGACCGGGAGGACGAAAACCATGCTAGATTTCTTGAGGCAGGAAGGCATCGATGAGTCGCTGATCACCCGCATTGAGGAGTATCGGAAAGAGTTTCCGGTTTCAGAGAGCGATACGATCCGCATCCCTCTTCCGAAATTCAGATATTACGGACGGGACATCTGGCAGCTTGCGATCACAGCCATCCTTTCCGGCGAGAATATCCTTCTCGTCGGCCCCAAAGCGACAGGCAAAAACGTGCTTGCTGAAAACCTTGCAGCTGTTTTCAGAAGGCCCGAATGGGACATTTCTTTCTATCTGAACACAGATGCATCGACCCTGATCGGGACAGACACATTCAAGAACGGGGAAGTCTCTTTCCGGAAAGGCCCGATCTACGCCTGCGCTGAAGCAGGCGGCTTCGGGATCCTTGATGAGATCAACATGGCAAAAAACGAATCTCTGGCCGTTCTTCATGCCACGCTCGACTTCCGCCGAATCATCGACGTCCCCGGCTACAGCCGGATCCGCCTTGATCCCGCCACCCGCTTCATCGCCACGATGAACTATGGCTATGCCGGGACCCGTGAACTCAACGAGGCCCTCGCCTCGCGCTTCATGGTCATCAACATGCCGCTGATCTCCGGTGCAGATCTGGAAAAGCTTCTGATGGCACAGTACTCCTCCCTCAAAGCGGAAGTCGCCTCCCAGCTTACGGTCCTCTTCGAGGAGATCCGCAAAAAGTGCGAGAGTTCTGAGATCTCCACCAAAGCGCTTGATCTGCGCGGTCTGCTTGCGACAGTAAATCTTGTATACAATGGTCTGACTATGCGGGAGGCCCTGAATATCGCAGTCATCAACAAGAGTTTCGATGAGTTTGAGCGGACGCTGGTGGAAGACATCGTCTCCACCCGGATCGACGGCAGTCTCAGCAAGGAAGACATTTTCACAGCGTAAAACCTGAAGAAGGGCCGACATCGGACAGAATGAATATGAGCTGACGCTCAGGACCGACTGTTATGGATCAGAACATCACAGATCTTCAGCAAAGACGCGCGGACAATATCATATGGAACTGTGCAAAGGACTATTCCTTTACTCCGGACTTCAAGGCCTATGACAGCAACGGCGATGTGGATCTTTACTGGAATTTTATATTCGGTTCCGCAAGACGCCACTACGAGTATGAAAAGCTGGAAAAGCTGTTCGCCATGCTTGACCGCTATAAAGACTCCGCTGTTTATGAAAGCATTGTCTGGAATGCTCTCGAACCGATTCTGTTCCGGGCAGAGCTTTCAAGCCGTCCTGTTCTCGAGCAGATCCGTCCTTCTCCGGCCGAAACCGAGCTGAAGTTTGAGGCAGGTATGTCAACCGACGAGATCGTAGACACTGCCAGGCAGTTTTTCTATGAACACTACGGCCTCTGCGGAGATGGGAAAAGACGCATGAGATTCCGTCTGCCCCGCTTCCGGAGGGTTTCGGTCGACACTTTCCTGCAAAGAGGCGGGACCTTTTTCCATGACAAAAGCCTCTACCTCGGTGACGGAGCGATGTGGGACGGGGATTTCTCTCTCGGCACCAAGCTGACTGAATCCGAAATGCGCGAGTTTCTTGCGACGAAATTCGGCAAACCCATTTATCCTCCCGAGTATGTCGCCCGGCTTGAAAAGGAGCTTTGCACCGGAAACCATAAGTTCACCCATCTATACTACACGAATGGCGAGGTCTGTGAGCTTCACGGGATCTACAACACTTTTGAGATGCATCAGCGGAAGCGTCAGGCAGAACTGATCGCCAACAACCGCGCCTACTACAGGAAAAACCGACTTCAGCACCGGCTTCTTATCACAAAACTCAGCACAAGCATCATGAATTCTGTCCTGCTTCATATGCAGCCCGCTCCGGTACGGGCCAACTCCGGCTGTGTAGATTCCACCCTGGCCTGGAGAGCCGCCTGTCTCGGCGATGAAAAGGTCTTCAGGAAAATTGAGAACCAGAATGCCGGCGATATGAGTGTGGATATCCTGCTGGATGCCTCACATTCACAGGTCAGCCGGGCAGAAAAAATATCCTCTCAGGCCTATATCATTGCGGAAGCGCTTTCCCGCTGCCATGTCCCCTGTCGTGTGATGAGCTTCTGTTCCATGAGCGGCTTCACCATCATGCGGATGTTCAAAGACTATGCATCCGCCGGGAACAATGACGGTATTTTCGATTACTATGCAGAGGGCTGCAACCGGGACGGTCTGGCTGTACGAGCCGCAGGAAACCTGATTTCCCGGACCTCCTATGAGCACAAAATGCTTATCATCCTTTCGGATGTGAAACCCCTGGATACTGCAAAGATCAGAAAGGATGAGCGGGATGTAGGCGTAAGCTATGATGTGCACCGCGCACTCACCGATACAGCGCATGAGGTCCGCCGTCTGCGCGCGGAAGGTGTTTCAGTCATCTGTGTTTTCACCGGAGAAGACAAGGATCTTCCTTCTGCGAAGATGGTTTACGGGCAGGATTTCGTACGCATTCACGACTTTTCCTATTTTGCCGATACTGTTGGAAAACTGATCATCGATCAGATGAAAAGCTATTCGATGTGAGAGACGCTTCGTGCGTCTCTTTTTAATAAGAACCGGAAAGCAGTGCTGCCTTCTGCCTGTAATTCGAAATTGCCATTTTTCTTTCCGGATGATAGAATATGAATTGTTTTAAGAATGAAAATAAGAAAAGGAGTGATCCAAGATGTGGAACAGCTTTCAGGTCCATGATTACGAGGGCATGATCGCCGAAACGGTGGATATGCCCGGTCATGACGGGAAAACCATCCGTGCCTATTATTCCCGTCCTCTGGGGAAAGAGACTTTCCCCGGGATCGTACTGATCCCGCACATGCCCGGCTGGGACGAGTGGTGCCGTGAAACAGCCCGCCGCTTCACCGCTCACGGTTATGCTGTGGTATGCCCCAATATTTACGAAGACTACGGCGACGGCACCCCAACCGAGGTCTCGGCACGCGTACGTGAAGACGGCGGTGTTTCGGACAAGGATGTCATGGGTGATGTGGCCGGCTCGCTCAGCTTTCTGCGCAGTCAGGCAGACGCTACCGGTAAAGTGGGCGTGATCGGCATGTGCTCCGGCGGACGCCACACCTTCCTGGCTGCAGCTACTCTTGACGGGATCGATGCGGCAGTGGACTGCTGGGGCGGCAGCGTGATCTGCCCGCCGGAGAGGCTTTCTCCGAAGCAGCCTGTTGCCCCTGTAGATCTTGCGGACGGGATCGACTGCCCCCTCCTAGGTATCTTCGGCAATGAAGACCGCTTCCCGCCTGCAGCGGATGTCGACGCTCTGGAGGCCGTGCTCAAAGAAAAAGGGAAAGACTATGAATTCCACCGTTATGACGGAGCTGGTCACGGGATCTGGTATTATGACAAACCCATGTACCGTCAGGAGCAGGCCATGGATTCATGGAATAAGGTCCTTGCCTTCTTCGACAGGCACCTTAAGGAGCCCTGAGGTGCCGCAGGACAGGCAGGATGCGCCACTGGCTGTGATGGCCAAGCCTGTGGGCTCCCGCTGCAATATGCGCTGTGCCTACTGCTATTATCTGGAGAAGGGCAAGTATTCCCGAAACGAAAAACAGACGCGCATGAGTTTTGACCTGCTTGAGCGCCTGATCCGCCAGACTATTGCCGCCTCCCCCGGCCCTGTGGTGTCTTTTACCTGGCACGGCGGTGAACCGACGTTGGCCGGGATGGATTTTTACAGAAAGGCGCTGGAACTGGAACGGAAATATCTGCCTCGCGGCTGGGAGGCCTGGAACAATCTGCAGACCAACGGTCTGCTCCTCAACGAAGGTTGGTGCCGTTTTCTGAAGGAGAACCGCTTTGATGTAGGGCTGAGCATCGACGGATCTGCGGAAGTCCATGATGCAAATCGCCGCCTGATCGACGGGTCAGCGACTTTTGAGCGGGTACGCACCTCGATCCGGCGCCTGCGGGATGCCGGGATCGAACCGGATCTGCTATGCACGGTCAACGCAGTCTCTGAGCAGAAGCCGCTTGAGGTCTACCGTGCCCTGCGTGATACACAGTGCGGTTGGGTACAGTTCATCCCTGTGGTCATCCGTGATGCCAAGGGAGGTACAGATCTGCGTTCCGCAAGTCCGGAGGGTTACGGACGTTTTCTCACAGCTGTATTTGATGAATGGGTCACGCACGATCTGGGCATCCTTGACGTGCAGCTCTTCGCCGAGATGGCCCGGATCATGGCCGGGGGCGAGGCCAGCCTGTGCTGGATGAGTCCCGTATGCGGTCATGTGCTCATCGCGGAAGAGGATGGTGCTGTCTACTCCTGCGATCACTTCGTGGACCCGGAGCATCGTCTTGGAACACTCCTTGAGAGCAGCCTTTCCCGCATGGCTCAAAGCGAATTCCAGCGTTCTTTCGGTCTGAGCAAGCGCGACACGCTGACCGGGGAATGCCGGGCGTGTCCTTCTCTGCGTTTCTGCAACGGAGGTTGCCCCAAAGACCGCTTCGGCCTGAGCACAGACGGCCAGCCCGGGCAGTATTGGCTGTGCAGCGGGCTCAAAGCGTTTTTTGCCCACGCAGAACCTGTTCTGGCAAAAGTGATGACGATGAGCGCCAAAGGAATAAAGCCTGCTGAGATCATGAAGACACTGCACAAAGAAACTGCTTTTCCGGACTGATGGGATCTATGCCCTACAACATAACAAAAGAGGAAGGACCGGACGGATCCGGTCCTTCCTCTTTTTGCATTCCGATTCACAGATTGATTTTTTCAAAGCGTTTTACCGCCTGCCGGCACGCAAGCACAGTGACGATCCCCCAGACTGCGGCAGCAGCCAGCAGAAGGATGAACTGCAGCCCCAGCCGCTCTCCTGCAGGTGTTCGCAGGAAGGAGAGTCCCGGCAGATGCGGCAGTATCTCTGCAAAGCCGATGAGCAGGAACACGGCGATGCCGAAATACAGGAAAGGTATCCCGATCTTATAGCCAGTTTTGAAGAATCCCCCGACGAACAGGAGATTGAAGGCAGCAAAGATCAGCAGGACGAAAGTGAGAAAATAGGGCGTCGCATTCATCAGTGCATTGTCGATGTACGGCTTTCCTGCAGAGAGTACCGTCATCCTCATGGCTGTCAGCACAGCGCACAGAACGAAGCCAACCGCCTGGATCAGGCAGGTGAAAGCATATTTTGCACGGACGAAGTCGCTCTTTTTCACGGGCAGGAGCACCGTATAGAGCGTGTCGTTCGCCTCGCGTGCATTCTGGAACGAATGGAAGATCCCGAAGCAGATAAAGAATGCGCTCATCAGAATCGGGTACCCGGGCAGGAGCGTCATCAGTGCTGCGACAAGGAAAATATAACTCAGCGGCGACGCAGCGAGCCGCAGTTCCTTAATCAGCAAATCTTTCATACAGCGACTCCTTTTCAACACTGACCATGATCTCTTCCAGAGAATAACCGTTCCCTCTCTCCGCATTTGCTGCAAGGAACCCGTCCAGCGGCTCTGAGGCGATGAGTTTGCCCTTTGCCAGATACGTGATGTCATCCGCGCATTTTTCGAGGTCGGTGGTGATATGTGTGGAAAACAGTATGCTCACCCCTCTCTCTTTCAGGAAGAGGAAGGTGTCGAGCAGTTCCGCACGTGAGACCGGATCCAGCCCGCTGGTGGGCTCGTCGAGGATCAGCAGTTCTGCACGGTGTGAGAGTGCCAGTGTCAGGCTGAACTTCACCCGCATCCCCTCGGAAAGCTGCAGCGGCGTTTTTTCATCATCGAGTGAGAAGGCTTCGGAATAACGGTGATAAGCCTCTTCATCCCAGTTCTCATAGAAGCGCTTTGTGACTGCTACGATCTCCCTGAGTTTCTTTCTCTTATAATAATCGATCGCACCGCCGGCAAAGCCGATGCGCTGCTTGATCTGCCTCTCTTCGGCCGGCATTTCCAACCCGAGGAGCCGGATCCTTCCGGCATCCGGATGCACAAGGTTGAAAATGGATTTGAGCGTAGTGGTCTTGCCGGCCCCGTTTCGCCCGATCAGCCCCATGATACGCCCCTCTTCCATTGAAAAGCTCACATCTTCCAGAATAAATGACGGGTATTGCTTGCGCAGTCCTTCCACTTCAAGGACTCTCATTCTGTACTCTCCTCCTCTTCGCTCGATCCTGCGGTCTTAAAGACATGCGAGAACAACGTGGTATAGGTGGACTTTGGAGGGATCGCGATCCCCTGCTTCTCGTCGCCCAGCAGCAGCAGTGTATCGCCGGGGCGCAGATCGAACAGTTCCCGCGCTTCTTTCGGGATCACGATCTGTCCCTTGGTGCCGATCGTCACGCTCCAGGCGTACTTTCCTTTCGGTTTCATCTTTCATCTCCTCCTGCAGTATGATTTGTAATACTTATCATTTAAATCATACCACGTCCCTATGCTCCTGTCAATTTTAATATGCAGAGAAAACAGAAGCGGACCGTTTTTGAACGGTCCGCTTCTTCTATTCCCGTTTGTTCACTGGTCTGTCCCTATCCCGTCCAGCAGGGCAAGCAGTACTGGCATATGCTCTGAAACGAGTCCTGCTTTCTGCTGCGCCGCAAGATCCCGGCGGATCGTCTCCGCCTGTCCCTCACCCAGTCCAGCCACGGTACAGAGAATATCGTCTGCATCTTCGTAATAGCCATAGTACAGACAGGCATAGGCCAGGTTCATATTCACGAGCACATTGTTCGGCTGCAGCTTATAGCCCATGAGTGCCGCATCCAGAGCCCCGGCATAGTCCCGCTCATGGATCAGCAGGTAATAGGAGTACCATGCTTCATACTGTGCCTGGTCATAGTCGCCCAGTTCATCAAGTGCGCTCAGATAGATCTTCAGCCCTTTTTTAAAGAATCCCCTCGAGTTTTCATAGGCTCCCAGCTTGAAGCCGTTCTCCCCGAGATTGAGATACATCAGCGCCGACATGGCCTTATCGGATGCCGCGCCGGTTTTTTCGCTGATCTTTTCATAGATCTCCGCCGCATGCCGGTACATCGCGTCTGCCCCGAGGTAATCTCCCCGGATATTCAGACTCAGCGCGCGGTTGTTATAAAGCATCCCCAGTGTCTGCTGCGCCTTCGTGTTCTCCTCATCCCGGGCAAGTTCCTCGGCGGCTTCGATCGCGAGCTCATAGTATTCATCGGCTTCGTCGAATTTCCCTGCATCTGTGAGAACAGTGGCCAGTGCGTTCAGAACCCCCAGATAATCCGATCGGTTCTGCAGGGAATCGACCTGTTCGAGCAGGTGCTCTCCCGCCTCACAGGCAGCACGCAGTTTTTCCTCCGCGCCGGAGAAATCCCCTGTACGGTAAAGCATCACTCCATAGTTTCTGTTCACATCTCCAGTTGTCCTCAAACTCTCCGGATTTTCTTTCACTGTGGAAAGAATACGGAGGCTAGCGTCGAAGAATTCTACTGCCGTCTCTGTTTCACCGATGTCAACCGCGTTGACGCCTGCATTTGCATAAAACTGTGCCAGAAAAAGAGTATTCTTTCCTGTCTGTTCCTGAAGAGTGATTGCCTCACTGAAGGCTTCACCCGCTTCTTCATATCTGCCAGCCGCTTTCAAGATGCTGCCGCGGTTATTGCATGCCGAGGCGAGTTTTTCCTCCGCACCTTCTGCTCCTGCATTCCAGAGTTCCCGATAACGTGCAATCGCTTCATCCTGCACGGCAAGTGCTTTATCCAGCATACCGAGGACCAGGTTGGCATTGGCAAGTTTCTCATAGTTTGCAGCGGCTTCGAACTCTGCGCTTTCTCTGTCCGCAGAGAGCAGAAGGATAGTGTTTATATCTTCCGTATTGCGTTCAAGGATGCTGGCAATCCGGCTGTAGGCTCCGGGAATGTTGGTCAAGTGATCCGGGAGCGAGTAGGTCAGTTCGTTGAGGATGCGCATGGAAGCCGTCTCCTGCCGGACAGCGGTATCCCGATAGTCTCGTGCCAGTTTCATCAAGCTGAGAGAAATCCCCATGATCAGCGCTAACGCAACAGCCCCAGCTGCAGCCTTACCCGCATAGCGTCGATTCTTGCGCAGCTTGTGTTCGCGCATGAGTTCCATTTCGCTGCAGCCCGTAATCCCGGAGACCACCCGCAGGATCTCTGTCTCGGCGCGACCCATCATCTTCTTCACGGGGCTTCCCGGCACACGGATATCCATCACGCGGTCCATGACATCCGGCACTTTTTTCAGTGACGGAGGGAAGGAAGTTTCCGGATCCCCGGTGATGAGAAGCGGATAGATATGATCCGCGCGGCCCAGATCGATGAACACCGCTACTTCACGGTCGATCCATTCGGAACTCGGTGTGTCGGTCGAGCAGACCACGATCAGGCAGTTGGTGGAGCGTAGGGCTTTATCGATCGTGTCGGTAAGGATACGGCTGACGGGCAGTTCCTCTGTATCCCGGAACGCGCGGCGGATGTCCTGGTGCCCCTTTGTGCGCAGCGCACGCGGGAGGCGGTAGCTTTCCACCAGATTGAAGACTTTCTGCGTGATCTCTGCGTCCAGCGGCCGGTGGCGGTAACTGAAGAATACATCATAATCGAAGCTCATTCGCCGCCTCCGTTCTCCGCTTCCCCGAAAAGCGAATCGAGGCCCAGTTCACCAAGAGCTGTACGGGCGTGTTCGATTGCCTCTTCGACATAACCCATTGCCTGCTCGTCCCCCTCAAAGGAGGCAGGCAGTTCCTGCATGGTGCGCTGCACGATGGAAAGGCTGAGCCGGGTCTGCTCATCCGCGATCTTCCCCTCCGCCCGGGCGATCAGGCCGAGGCGCAGAAAAATCGCCGCCGCAGCCAGACAGACGGCTCCGACCACCCCAAGCAGAGCCAGGAGCGCACGTCTTCTGCGGCCGCGGTGCCTCTGCTCCAGGTCATCCGGATGCAGGCCCAGGACGGATGCTGTGATCCGGACCGTCTCATAGCGCAGCAGTTCGCGCCTGCGCCGCTCGGTGTTCCCGCGCAGATCCGCGGCGACCGGTTCGATCGTCTCTACCCGCTCGACTACGGAGAGATCCGGAAGGATCTTCCGGACGATCTTCTTTTCAATAAAGCTCTCCGGAAACGAGTCGATCGGCTCTCCCTGTACGATGCACAGAACGATCTCCTCTGTTCCGTGGATCGAACGGAAAGCCGCCAGTTTGGCAAGGATCTGCGGATCGTTTTTTGTTTCGGGGGAACAGATCATCACGAGGAAACGGCTGTTATGAAGCTGTTCCCGTATCTCCTCACTGAAAGGCTCATTCTCACAGTCGATCCGGATACGTCTGTAGCTGACGTTCGGGTCCGGGAGTTTTATGTTCCCCGGCAGGCGATAGGCACGGATGCTCTCTGCGAGCCTCCGTGCCTCATCTGCATCGCTCTTCACCGAGAGGAAATAAATATCGAATTCCTCTGCCATCCGAGCTCTCCTTTCTTTTCTTTACGAGCCGCCTCTCTTAATCCAGAGCAGCTACTGCCTGCAGCCTGCCCAGCAATTCGTAGAACTCCGGAGAGAACTCCTCCCCATCGAAGTCCAGGGCGATGATCACGAAGCGTCCGATGGGCTTGTCCGTCCTGAAAACCAGCTTTCCGCTGACCGGGTCGATATTTGCTCTCACCGCTTCGAGCTTGCCTTTTTCATTTCGGAACACCACATAGAGATTCCGGCCCTTCTGATCGGAGGGGACCTTGTAATTCATGCGGATCTCGATCTCTTCGGTGAATTCGAGGACCGGATCGCCGGCCTCATCCTGCATGGTCAGGACAAAGACCGTACTCTCCTCTTTTGCATCCGCTTCCGGCTCGATCCTCAGGATAAGTGTTTCGGATTCCAGGACCACGACCTGTTCGGTGACGTTATCTTTTTCGACTGCGCCCCCGTTGTTCTCTTCTTCTGAACCGTTCCCGTTGTCTTCTTCTCCGGAACCATGGCCGTTGTCATCGTCCCCCGAGCCGTGCTCATTGTCATCATCTCCCGAGCCATGGCCGTTGTCACCGTCTCCCGAGCCGTGCCCGTTGTCATCATCTCCCAAACCATGGCTGTTGTCATCATCTCCCAAACCATGGCCGTTGTCATCATCTCCCAAGCCATGGCCGTTGTCATCATCTCCCGAGCCATGGCCGTTGTCATCGTCTCCCGAACCGTGTCCGTTGTCATCTCCCGGACCATTCTCGTCATCATCGTCCCCGGAGGTATTGTGGGAAGTGATCGGATTGGTGATCCCGCTCCCGCCGAAGAGGCGGCTGCTGCTTCCGCCCGTTGTGGAGCCGGCCTGGCCTCCCAGGTTTCCGTTACCAGTGAAAATGACTGAAGCATCTGTGGCGCTTCCGCCTCCGCCCTGCATCTCCGGGATGGGGTCCTGAATGAAATATGCATAGATGTGCTTCACGTTCCCGCACGGAATGCTCGTACCGGCCGTCACCTTCACCAGACTGTAGCGCCCGTTCGCGTCGACGACCTCAAGCACGAACTCCATATCATTCTGGTTTCCAAAAGCTGTGCTCAGACTCGTCAGGTCCAGATTCTGATTCGCATTGAACGAGCGGGTGGAGGAACTGCTCCAAGAACCCTCTCTGGTCAGGAAAGCGCTGCTTTTGGGTTCATTCCATTCACCGATATTTGCCACCCATGCAGTCGTGACCGGAATTAAAACTGTCGGTGTATTATCCACGGATCCCGGCCCCGTCTCATAGATCATTTCCTGGTTTGTCGTGACGGTCTTGCCGGTATAGTTGAACAGAGCCGCGGTACCGTATGCATCTTTCTCGCTTCTCAGAGAGTAAGCCGTGTTTTCACCCCACTGCCAATGGGAGATAAAACTCACACCGGAGACCGCAGCGCCCTGTTCCAGCACATAGACGCCGGAACGGAGATGGATCTCTGCTGCGCCGGGCAGTGTGATGGTCGGGTCGATCAGACCCGAAAAATCGATCGGTCCGGTCCCGCCGGAGGGTATGGTCACTATGCGGTCTTCGGCAGTGATTGACCCGGTGATGCTGACGGTGTGGTTCTCTCCGAAGGCCATGTTGTCGTAACAGGTCAGGGTGCTTCCGTCTTTCATCGAGATCGAGCCGATCGTGGTGTTTCCATTCACGTTCAGAGAAGAATTCCCGTCTATCGCGAGCCCTTCGAGCGAAGCATCGCCTTTCAGGGTGATACTGGAATCCTTCACGTGGAGCGTGCTGAGCTCCTCCTGACGGCCTCCCTCAACTTCGACCGTGGAATTGGTGATCAATCCTGTTCCGCTGAACTTGGCTTCGCTCCCGAAGCTGAGGATGGCATTCGTCACATCGGAATCCAGTTCCAGGGTCCCTTCAACACAGATGGAGGGGGCATAGGTCTTTCTTTTTGTCTGTATTCCGGAGTGTGATTCAAATGTTTCGATCGTTCCGGAAATCGAATGGAACAGGATCTCCGCCATCTGATCGACGATCAGCGCCGCTCCGGAGGCAATGGTCAGTTTCGGTGCCGTAACATACGGCTCGTATTCACCCAGATCTGTTTCAAAAGTCGCTGCAGTGGAGTATGTTGCGTCTTCCCCGCGTCCGTTCTTAGCCACACTCTGCAGCACCAGCGTGGTGTTTGCAGGCATGACGAGCGTCACTCCGGCCGGGATCGTGCAGTCTCCATCCAGGACCCCCGGCATCTTATCGTTGACCAGCAGATAGGTCCCGTCCGGCTGTTTGATGAACACGGCCACACTGCATGTGCCGTCGGTATAGATCATCGTATTTGTCTGCAGATTGAAATCACTGTCCAGCGGGAACTCAACACTGTCGATCAGCAGGATGCCGCTGCCCGCCAGGTTGATGTCTCCGTCGACGATCAGCGAACCGATGCGATTGAAGCCGGCAGCCTTGATGGTCAGGCCCTGTCCGGCTGTGCCGATCAGGAGTTCAGCGTCATTCAGGCCGCTCAGCTCCACACTGCCGTCGGCGCTGTTGTATTTCCAACTCTCCCCGGAACTGTCTGCAGTGAGATCGATCTCCTGTTCTCCGATCACGAGCAGAGGTGTGATTTCCGCAGTCCGGTCCTCTTCACCGGCATCGGTCTCTGCTCCGGCCGGTTCTGCAGACAGACTGCGATCCATCATGAGCATCTGCTGCCCGGCGGCAAGTTCGGGATCAACACTCAAGACGAAAACCTCTTCGATCAGGTCGTTTTCTTCCTGGAGGTCATTCTGGCCTTCCTGACCTTCCTGATCTTCCCGGTTCTCCTGACTTTTCTGGTCCTCCTGGTCTTCCTGGTCCTCCTGACCTTCCTGATTCTCCCGGTTCTCCTGGCCTTCCTGGTCCTCCCGGTTCTCCTGGCCTTCCTGGTCCTCCCGGTTCTCCTGGCCTTCCTGGTCCTCCCGGTTCTCCTGGCCTTCCTGGTCCTCCCGGTTCTCCTGGCCTTCCTGGTCCTCCTGACCCTCCTGACCTTCCTGGTCCTCCTGGCCGTTCAGATCGATGACTTCGTCCTGCTCTTCCGGAGCGTCCGAGATGATCTGCGGAGGATCCTCCGTGTCAGCAGGCTCTTCAGCCAGCGCAAAAGTTCTTCCGCTGAGGTGAACGACCAGCGCGGAAGCCAGAATCAGACAGCTTATTTTTATCGTCCATTTTTTCATGGAGACGGTTCCTTTCATGGTCTTCCCGAAGGCAGGAACAGTGTGAAAAACTGTATAATCCAACAGAATATATTATACTTGCAAGGATCCTTCAATGCAATCGTTTTCTTGCAGTTTTTCGGGGCGATCCGGCAGAAAGAGCGCCTCTTTTTCGTCTGTTTTTCTTCAGGACAGAACCATCTTCTGCTGATGAAGGAAAAAAGAGCCGGTCCTGCCCGGGGACCGGCTCTTTTTCTTTCCCCTGGCGGGGACGGAGCGCAGCGCAGGGTTTACAGCATGCTCGAACCGCCGGTGACGATCCAGCAGGCCAGGATGGCGCAGGTGAAAGCGCCGGTATAGATGCTGCCCGTGCGCCGGTAGGCCCAGGTCCCGATCAGGCTGTAGACGATGATTTGCGGAACATACAGGATCAGCAGGGACATGAACGGTCCGCCGAATGTAAATCCGAACAGCAGATCGGCGCCGGGGCCTATGCCTGCGAAGAACGGGATGTATTCAAGCAAGGCGATCAGTACAGCGCCGCCCGCCAGCATCAGCGCATTGGGCAGCCAGGAGGCAAGGAATCCTCCGAACCCTTTTTTATATGCAGACTTTCTGCGGGACCAGGCGATGGCGTTGCTGGTACTCAGGAGGAAGAACAGCGCATACACAAAGATATACACGCCGAACTGCGCGATCCTCTGCTTTGTGAACGGCTTGAAGAAAGGCCAGATGAAGCGGAAGTCCAGCCGGAACAGCAGCGTGAACAGCGTGGTGAGCAGATAGATCATGCCGGTCAGGCACATGGCCAGTACGAGACCGCGGAACAATGCTCCCCAAGCGACGGAGCCGGGTCTTTCCTCCGACCCGAGTCCCCTTCCGTACAGGCTCGCGTCCCCGCCTTTCTTTTTCGCACGTCCTCGCTGAGCAGCCGCCATGATGATGCTTATTATGATCAGCAGTCCGAAGTAGGAAATGAATCCGTTGCCCACCGTCATGCGGAAAATCTTTTCCGGTAGCGGGAGCAGACCGTGCCCGAGCTGGGTCATGAACGGGTAGGTCAGACCGGAGAGCAGCACGGCGATCACCGCTCCCTTCCACCACTGTCCTGCTGTTTTCACCGTCTCCACAGTCGGGAGAGGCATGACCAGCGCGCCGAAGAAGGGCAGACTCAGCAACAGTTCTGCCAGAGGTACCATCGCGATCAGGGCCAGGAGCATGGCCGCCAGCACCAGCACTTCCTTGGTCATGGCCACCTGATCGGAGGATGCAGGCGAAAAATGCGTCCCGAAGGAATCCGCGAACCAGTCGAGTGCCACGGCGAGACCCTGGCTGTTATGCGTGGTGAGGCGGTGGTTCGTGTTCAGCAGTTCCATGCGGCGGGCACTGCCGTCCTCAAAAGAACCGAAGGTCGTGTTCCAGGCGGCATGGGCTGCATCGGTCCCGAGGAATTCCGTGCGCAGATCCGATCTGAGCAGGCTGTCATCCACCATCATCTCATAATCCCGGAAATAGCTGAATTCGTCGTATTTTGCCTGCAGGAGCAGCACATTGTTGAAATGGATGGCGGGATCATACACACTCTCCCGGAAGAGTTCGCCGCACTGCAGCACGGTGGCTCTGGGCTCGATGTCGGTCCCGGAGTAGGCCGCAGCCACGCTCCAGGAGGACCAGGTGCCCATGGAATGGCCGCTCACGGCCATCTTCGAGCCGTCGGTAAAGGGCATATCCGCAAGTACCGCGTAGGCCAGGACACCGCCGGCGGAGCTGTCGGTGATCTCACTGCCGTCTGTTCCCTTGCTGTAATGATCGGTGAAGAAGCTGAGGTTGGAAAAGTTCATCATCAGCTTGTAGCGGTTCTGACCGCCGATCATGACATAGGTGCCGTCAGCTTCGCTGTCATTTCCGTAATTTACAGTCACCTTGTGGTTTACATAACCTCTTTTGATCAGACCGATGCTTGTGCCGCCGTGACCGTATTCATCCAGTGCCATAACGACCACTCCTCGCCGGGCCAGTTCGATGGAATAAGCCGCACAGGTCTCATTGTCATTCTGGTAGCCGTGCAGGAGCAGTACGGCGGGAGCCGGAGACTCTGCCGTGGCAGAAGCCGGGACATAGAGCTTATAGGTGAGTTCTCCCTGCTCTGTTTCGATCGTGCCGTGTGAGATCTTTACCGTTCCGTGAGCAGTCTGGATCCCGTTGGCCAGGATCATGCATACGAAGATCAGCACCAGCAGGACTGCGAGGATCACGGCATGCTTCGCATTCTTTCCTTTTTCCATAGGGAAGATCCCTCCTTTGTTCGGTACTCTGTTGTTTTCTGCTCTGATTCTACCTTTTCCGCCCGGATTCTTCAAGAAAACCGCCCTTTTGCAGCCGCCAAAATCTCTGTCCGGTTTTTATTCAAATTGACGAAGGGAAAAGAGAAAAAGCCTGCGAATGCAGGCTTTTCTTTTCCCGATACTTCAGCCTTCCGGACTGAGCACGGCAAGGAAACGGTCCAGACTGGCCTGTTTTTCAAGGCTCAGGTCAAAACTCCCCGCCTCCGTGACGATCTCCAGCGTGGGCGTGCGCACCTGCACGGTGACGCAGTGCCCCGCGCTCACGGTGCGGTGCGAGGGGGATGCCTCCCGGATCGCGCTGCGGGGGATATAGTTCCATCTCAGGCCGGCCGGGATGTACACAGCGGCCTTTCCCAGCCGGTACTGCTCCACACGCTCTGCGGTGCGGAAATCGGCCTTCACATCTTCGATCGTGACGCCGGGTACAAGTGTTTCAGGTGCAGCCATGGTTTTTTCCTCTCTTTCTCCCTTCTGTATCCAGTACAGTGTAAACTTCAGTACCTGTCATACGGACCCGGTCTGCAGGAAACGCAGCACCTGTCCGCGGTCTTTCAGCGCCGTCCCCGCGCCGACAGCTGTGGTGCAGATGGCTCCGCAGGCGTTGGCAAAGCAGAGCGCTTCTCCGTCCGTATTCCCGCGCAGGATCTCCGCGGCGAATCCAGCCACGAAATTATCC
>JAEEGL010689343.1_pt1 | contig 21764 bp, 18 predicted proteins | sample 9134231 | NCBI WGS metagenome assembly JAEEGL01 (sample SAMN16246548, study PRJNA631951) | gut metagenome | biome: gut microbiome; feature: rumen; material: fiber-attached | host: Bos | place: Iran: Karaj | collected 2018-10
TGCAAAAGCCTGAAACCATTGAGGTTTCAGGCTTTCTTTTGGTGACCCATATTGGACTTGAACCAATGACCTTCTGGTTGTCACCCAGACGCTCTCCCAGCTGAGCTAATGGATCAGAACAGCAAAATTATATATGATAAAAGCATTATGGTCAATAGTTTTTGCAGGCAATTCGCGGGTCAATTTATAAGGGCCTCCAGAGGCTCTCCACAGGCCTTCTGTCGCGTTTTATGCTCCTCGTCGTAAAATAATGCGGTGAAACCGCTGAAACGGACTATGCGGGCCGTTAATAACATGTGGAGCGTTCTTCTGCCGCTTCCTTTCAAAACACTTTTACTTTACTGGACCAAAGTAAAAGTGTATTATTTATTTGAAAATCACATTGAAAAACAAAGGAGGTGGCTCATGCCCCGCGGAGGTCCGATGGGCGGACGCTTTCTCTCGGACGAAGAGAAGGCCAATCGCCCCAAAGTAAGCAAAGAACTGCTGGTAAGGGTTTTTTCCTACCTGCTTCCCTACTGGAAGCAGCTTTTTGTAGTTCTGCTGTGCATCCTGGTGTCATCCATATTCAGCCTGGCGCCATCCATACTCACCGGTAAAATCATTGACGAAGGCCTTATAGGCCGCAGCCTGGAAAAGCTGGTGTACTACATCCTTCTGTCTCTGGCCCTGACCTTCGGGTCCAACCTGATAGGTGTGCTCCAGAGCTATTTCAACAGCTGGATAGCCCAGCACATCACCTTCGACATACGAAACAGCATGTTCGCCCATCTGCAGAAGATGAGCCAGAGCTTTTTCACAAGCAACAGCCAGGGCGATATAATCACCCGCATGACCTCCGACATCGACGGCGTGCAGAGGGTCATCAGCGACACCTTCGCCAACATTCTGAGCAATTCAATTACGCTTGTTGTGGCGGTAGTCGCCATGTACCGCAAGAACTGGATACTGGCTACCATGGGCATAATAATCGTGCCCCTTTTCACCATTCCCACCCGCAAGGCCGGTGAGACCCGCTGGAGCCTCACCAAGGAGAGTCAGGCCATCAACGATCAGGTGAACGGCATACTGAACGAGACCATGTCCGTGAGCGGCCAGCTGCTGGTCAAGCTATACGGCAAGGAGGACTACGAATACGGCCGCTACAGGGATGCCAATCAGAGGATGATCAATCTGAACATCAAGGAAAGCATGGCCGGCCGCTGGTTCAGAGTGGTAATGTCCACGATCACAAGCGTAGGTCCCATGCTCATCTATCTGGTGGGCGGCATCCTCATAATGAAATACGACTCAAATCTGACCGTAGGTGACGTAACGGTGCTTGTAAGCCTCCTGAACCGCATGTACATGCCTGTCAACAGCCTGCTTAATGTGCAGGTGGACTGGATACGTTCTATGGCTATGTTCACCCGCATCTTCGACTATCTCGACATGCCTGTGGAGATACAGAGCCCGCCGGATGCCATCGTGCCCGAAAGCTGCGATGGCTCCGTGAAATTCGAAAACGTAAACTTCTCCTACGACGGCAGCAGACAGATACTCAGAAACATCAGCTTCGAGCTTGAGGCAGGAAACAGCGTGGCCATAGTCGGCCCCTCAGGCAGCGGGAAGAGCACCATAGTCAACCTGATCCCCAGGCTGTTCGACCCCCAGGAGGGGACCATCACCTTCGGAGGCGTGGACAACCGCAAGCTGGATCTGGGCTTCCTTCGCAGGGAGATAGGCGTGGTGAGCCAGGAGACCTATCTTTTCAACGGAACCATACGCGAAAATCTGCTCTACGCCAAGCCGGACGCCACAGAGGAGGAGCTGATAGCAGCCTGCAAGATGGCCAACATCTACGATGTGGTGGAAAAGCAGCCCGAGGGCTTCGATGCTCAGGTGGGCAACCGTGGACTGAAGCTCTCCGGCGGCGAAAAGCAGAGGCTTTCCATTGCAAGAGTGCTGCTTAAGGATCCTGCTCTTCTGGTATTCGACGAAGCCACCTCAGCTCTGGACTCAATATCCGAGGCCAAGATACAGGAGGCTATAGATCCCATAATCGATTCCCGCACCTCCATACTCATTGCCCACAGACTTTCCACCATACTTGCGGCAGACGAGATTCTGGTGGTAAAGGACGGCGAGATAGTGGAGCGGGGCCAGCACAAGGATCTGGTGAAAGCCGGCGGCGTTTACACTGAGCTCTACGAGACCCAGTTCAAGAAGGGTTTGGAGGCCGTGGCGGTTGAAAACGAAAAGGATCAGACTCCTCCTCCGCCCCCATATCATGGTGGACTGTTTATGGATGAAGAAGAAGATAGACCTGAATAAACGGATCATAGCCTTTAAGGCTCAAAAACAGTTTCTTTCCCTGCAATAAGTGGTATACTGAATGCGGCAAACGCCCGGCATTGCAGGATCAACTGCCAGGCAGTATATATGGGACTTTAGCTATCAATTATTTATCATAGAAAAAGGAGAAAAAATGAAGTACGATTTTGACACTGTTCATGACAGACAGAACGCCCCCTACCAGTACAGCAGCAAGTGGGCTGACATCAAGAGCAACAGAGACCGTTACAATTACGGCAATCCTCTGCCTGCAGACCGCATTGCTCTGCACACTGCAGACATGGACTTTGCCTGCGCTCCCGCCATCGTGGATGCCATGGTAAAGACCGCTCAGCACGGAATCTATGGCTACACCATGATCCCCAACGAGTACTATGATGCAGTGCGCGGCTGGTTCTCCAGACGTTTCGGCTGGGAATTTGAGCGCGGCGACATCTATCCCTGCATGGACGGCACCCACACCGCAGTAAGAAACTGCATCGAAGCCTTCACCAAGCCCGGCGACGGCATCGTTCTGATGCTGCCCAGCTATGGCTATCACAACGACATCGACCCGCTCGGACGCCACGAGGTCGACATCTATCTGAAGGAAGACAACGGCTACTACACAGTAGACTTTGATGCTCTCGAAGAGGCCTGCAAGCCCGCAGAGAACACCATGATGATCATGATCCAGCCTCACAACCCCACAGGCCGCATCTGGACCCACGAGGAGCTGAATAAGATCGCTGACATCTGCAGAAGAAACAATGTCATCATCGTTACCGACGAAGTTCATATCGATATCATCAGAAAGGGTCTCAAGTGCGAACCTATGATGAAGGCCTGCGGTCCCCAGGGCATCGTTTCCACCACCGCTGTAAACAAGACCTTCAATATGGCCGGCATGGCAATGACCAACGTGATCATCCAGGATCCCGCGCTCAAGGAAAAGTATAAGTTCCGCGCCAGCGCAACACCCTTTGGCGTAAGCTGCGTTATCGCTGCCTACAACGATTCCGAGGACTGGGTAGAGGAGCTGAACGAGTATGTCGACATGCTGATGGAGTATGCGGTTGACCGCATCCACAAGGAGCTGCCCAAGGCCAAGGTAATCATCCCCGAAGGCACCTACACCATCTGGATCGATTTCCGTCCCTATGGGCTGACAGCGGAGCAGGTAAACAAGAAGATCAACGATGCTCACGTTATGCTGAAGATGGGTTCCGTCTTCGACGATGCTGACGGCGACTGCTGGGCAAGGATCTGCCTGTCCTCCCCCAAGAGCATGGTAGCAGAAGCCCTGGACCGTATCGTAAAGCAGTTTGAAGGACTGAACTAGCGGCCCGCAAGCGGACGCACAAGGAACTGAAAAAACTTTGTTCCTTTCCATGCAAACTTCACACTGCTGTAGTAAAATAGCCTCTGAAAGAATATTTCAGGGGCTTTTTTGTGCTCCGAAAGCAGGTTTGAATATGAATAACAATAAAGGCGGGCTGTGGGAACGCATAAAAAAGTTCGGTATAGGCAAGATCATAGCGCTGGCTGTGGTGGCAGCTCTGGTCATTTTCGGGATCAGAACCTACAGGGCTGCCAAGGCGGCAGTGGAAGCGCTTACACAAGGAGGCTATATCGAAGAAGAAGTGGGCCTCCACGACATAAGCAAGACTCTGACAGGCAGCGGATCCGCGCAGCCTGCGAATTCCTATACCGTCACCACCCTTATGAGCGGTGAGGTCCTCACCGCAGAATTCGAGGAAGGGGATGTGGTGGCAAAGGATGACGTCCTCTACACCATGGACAGCTCCGACGTGTCCGGAAGCCTGGAAAGGACTCAGATCTCAGTCAATCAGGCCAACCGCAGCCTGAAGGACGCCCAGGACAATAAATACATAAAGGCCCCCGCATCCGGACAGCTGGTCTCCATGGATGTAAAGGTGGGGGACTACGTAAACCAGGGCCAGATGATAGCAGTCGTAAGAGATAACAGCCTTATGACTCTCAAACTTCCGTTCCCTGCGGAAAATGCCAAAACCTTCTATGTGGGTCAGCCCGCTGTGGTCACCATGGACGGAAGCTTTGAACAGCTTTCCGGAAGCGTCTCTGCCGTATCCGAAGCGGACATGCCCGGCACCGGGAATACCATCACAAGAAGCGTCAGCATAGAGATAAATAACCCCGGAGCCCTTACTGTGGGGCAGTTTGCATCCGCATCTGTAGGCGGAGTTGACTCTTCCGGAGCCGCCCAGCTCACAGCGAAAACTGACCGCTATATTACTGCCATGCTGGCAGGAGAAGTGGTATCCATAAGCGCAGGCGAGGGAAGTCACGTGGAGAACGGACAGCTGATACTTACTCTAGGCGGCAGCAGCATTGACAAGCAGATACAGATGGCTTCAGAAAGCCTCAGAAACGCCCAGCTTTCCATGCAGTCCACCAGGGATCAGCTGGACAACTACACTATAAAATCGCCGATCAGCGGCACCATAGTAGACAAGCAGGTAAAGGCCGGCGACACCATCTCCGGCGGCAAGCTGCTCTGTACCATCTACGACCTCAGCTATCTTGAGGTAACGCTGCAGGTGGACGAGCTGGATATAAGCGACATAAAGGTCGGTCAGAAGGTATCTGTCAAAGCGGAAGCCGTGCCCGGTAAGAGCTTTGACGGAGAAGTCACCAAAGTCTCCGTTGCGGGAAGCACTATAGGCGGCACCACCGCTTATCCTGTCACTATAAGGATCAACGATTTCGAGGGCCTGCTCCCCGGAATGAACGTGGATGCAGAGATCCAGATAGCCAGCCTTTCAAGTGTGCTGGCTATCCCCAACGAGGCTGTAAGCCGCGGCGACGTGGTACTGGTCACGGCGGATTCTCCTGCAGCAAAGAACGCTGTTGAAGGTCTTATCTCTCCGGAAGGCTATGTCTTCGTGCCTGTGACTCTTGGCATCTCCGACGATGACTTTGTGGAGATCACAGCAGGCCTCAGCACTCAGGACAAGATCTATTACATCCCCGATAACGGCGGAAACGGCAATATATTCCTGCAGATGATGAACATGCGTCAGAATCAGCTGAACGGAGGCCAGTAGATGCCGGCTCTTATCGAATTCCGCGACGTCTGCAAATACTACGAAATGGGGGACACTGTCGTCAAAGCAGTGGACCATGTTTCCATGCAGATAAATAAAAACGAATTCGTGGCTATCGTGGGTCAGTCGGGCTCGGGCAAGTCGACCTGCATGAATATCATCGGCTGCCTGGATGTGCCTACCTCCGGCGAATACTATCTGGACGGCAGGGCGGTCTCCGGTATGAAGAGAGACGAGCTGGCTGCCGTAAGGAACGAGCTTTTAGGCTTCATATTCCAGCAGTACAATCTGCTTCCCAAGCTGACGCTGCAGGAGAATGTGGAGGTGCCCCTGATGTACGCAGGGGTAAAGGGCAAGGCCCGCCACGACAGAGCCATGGAAGTCCTGCGCTCCGTGGGGCTGGAGGACTATATTAAACATCGTCCGAACGAGCTGTCCGGCGGCCAGCAGCAGAGAGTTTCCATAGCCAGAGCCCTTGTGAATCGTCCTAAGGTGATACTGGCGGACGAGCCCACCGGCGCGCTGGATTCAAGGACAGGCCGCGAGGTGCTTTCCATACTCCAGCAGCTCCATAAAGAGGGCAATACGGTAGTCCTCATAACCCACGATAATTCCATAGCCGTGCAGGCGGAGCGCATAATCCGCCTCGAGGACGGCCATGTGGTCTTCGACGGCAGGGCTGATGATCCCGACGCCATGAAGACAGGAGACCAGCTGCGGCAGGAGGGCAAGCTTAAAGATGCTGCGCCTGCTCCCGAGGCCGGGGAGGTGAAGCAATGAATTTAGCTGAGACCTTCAGGCTGGCATTCAGCAACATAAGAGCCAGCAAGGTAAGGACCTTCCTCACCATGCTGGGAATAATAATAGGCGTCACCGCCGTAATAGTGATCGAGGGCCTGGGAAACGGCATGGAGATCTACATGCGGGACCAGTTCGCGGTCCTTGGCACCAACACCATCTCCGTCAACCTGATAGGCCGCGGCACTACCAGAAAAGCCACGGTGGACGACATGTACGAGATCGCCTGGGGCAGCCCCTACCTGGACAACGTATCGCCTACGGTAAGCATGAGCGGCGGTATAAAGGTGGGCAGCGAACGCCACCGCAGCACCTCTGTGCAGGGCGTGTCGGAAGACTACATGCACATGAAGGCCGTGTCTGTGGCTCTCGGAAGAGGGCTGCGCTACATGGATATAGAGGACCGGAAGACGGTCTGTGTGGTGGGCTCTTATGTGAACAAGACCTACTACAACGGAGCAGCGGTGGGTGATACCATCAAGATAGGCTCCACGAATTTTAAGATAGTTGGCGTGGCACAGCAGCAGGACGATGACGAAGACCTTTCCGAAGGCGGTAATGACGATTTCGTCTACGTGCCTTATTCCACTGCAGCCAGGCTGAACCGCGTCGGCACCATCAGCTCCTACACCTTCACCATGGTGGATGAAAACAGCTCCACGCAGGCGGTGGATGAGATAAAATCCGCTCTCTATAAGATCTACAGAGACGACAACGCATATCTGGTCATAAGCATGGTCCAGCTTCTGGACATCATGACCACCATGCTGAACGTAATGATAAAGGTCCTGGCAATAATTGCAGGCATTTCCCTGGTTGTCGGCGGCGTCGGCATCATGAATATAATGCTGGTGAGCGTTACTGAACGCACCAAGGAGATAGGCATACGAAAGGCGCTGGGCGCCAAGGAGAGCATTATCCTTAAGCAGTTCGTCATAGAAGCGGCCATTACGGCGGCTCTGGGCGGGATCGTCGGAATAATAATGGGCTTCGTGGGCTGCCGGGTGGCAACGATCCTTGTGGGCCGCCTGACCGAAGTTGAGATGAGTGTCATCCCTTCATGGGTCTCGGTGCTCAGAGCCTTCGGCATTTCGGCCGGCATAGGCGTGCTCTTCGGCTACCTTCCCGCAAAAAAAGCCGCGGACCTGAATCCAATAGATGCATTAAGATACGAGTAAAAAGGTATTGTCATGAAAACTATTCGAAAGATCACAACTGCGCTGCTGCTGGCGGCGCTGATATCCTGCAGCTGCATTCCCGCCTTCGGAGCAAGCTACAGCGAAGCTGCTGCTCAGGATGTGGTAATGGCTCTTGGTATAATGACAGGCTATTCGGACGGCACCAAGGACCTACGCCTTGACAGAAATCTGACCCGCGCGCAGCTGGCCAAGATGCTTTCCGCAGCCTCCAGCTTCAGAGAAGGCTTGAGCGAAAACGGCCTGGGCTACGCTCTTTACAAGGATGTGCCGGGCAACCACTGGGCCGGCGAATACATAAAGCTTGCCATAGAACAGGGCTGGATGAGCGGTTATTCTGACGGAAGCTTCAAGCCTGATAAGACAGTAAGGCTAGAAGATGCCTGCTCGGCGCTTCTCAAGCTTCTTGGCTATACCACCGTTACCCTCAGCGGTTCCTATCCCATGGCGCAGCTCAACAAGGCATCCCAGCTTGGGATACTGGACAGCGTAAAGTCTGTTAAGGGTGAGGATATAACCAGGCGGGACTGCATGTACATGTTCTGCAGCGCGCTTTCCGCAAAGACCTACAGCGGACAGACCTACGCAAATCTGCTGGGATATACCGTGAGCAACGGACAGGTGAACTACAATGCGGTGGTGCTTGACCGCATGGAGGGACCCTTTATCGCAGGCGCAGGTGATGTTCTGCCTTCTTCCACAGCAAATATCTACCTTAACGGCAAGCTCAGAAGCAGCTCCGGAAGCTATGCTCTTTCCGAAAACGATGTATATTACACCAACGAAGGCATGCAGACTGCATGGGTCTTCAATGAAAAGGTCTCAGGAAAGCTCAGCGCGCTCAGTCCCAGCGAGAGCTCCCCGGCAGCGGCTGTCGTAGCAGGCAAGAGCTACAGCCTTGGCACCTCAGATGCTTCTACTGCTCTGTCCAGTCTTGGCGGCAGCAAGATAGGTACGACCGTCACCCTGCTGCTTGGCATGGACGGCGTGGCTGTGGGCGTTCTGTCCGGCAGCTCCGTTAATGCCGAGTACACGGGCTTTGTGGCAGCTTCCGCAAAAGGCGCAGGTGATGACGCCGAGCTCGTGGCAACTCTCAGCCTGCTCTGCAGCGATGGTCAGGTGAGAAGCTTTGAGCTTGACCGCCCCTCCACCTTCAAGCCCGGTCAGCTCGTAAACGTTTCAGTCAGCGGCGATAAGATCACTGCAAAAAGCCTCAGCACAAAAAGTCTGAGCGGAACGGTCAGCCGCAGCGGCAGGTCTCTGGATGATTATGATCTCGCGGAAGATATAAAGATACTCGACAGCAACGGCAGCGGCGGCGGGGCAGTCATAGAGCCCGAAAAGCTTGCAGGCGCCGAGCTTATGGGAAGCCAGGTCAGGTACTACATTAAGAACATCAAAGGTGAGATCGAGGAACTCTTCCTTGAGAAAGCTACCGATGTCAACTGGACCTTCGGCCTGATGACAAGCGCAGACAGCCTTACGCTTCCCGGCTCCATCAGCTCCAGCTACACAGCCATTGTCAACGGCGTGCCCCGGCTGTTCAGCTTCACCGGCGTAGCTTACAGCGTGGATAAGGGCGGCTTTGGATATATAGCGGATGCTTCAGGCACCCCTGTTACCATGAAGCAGCTCACAAAGCGCAGCCTTACATCTCTGAATGGCAGCAGCGCCAGAGCGGGCAACATCCGGCTCGATATCGCAGACAACGTACAGGTATATCTTAAGGACGGCGATTCCTATTACCTTACTGACATAGACAATGTAAGCGTCCAGCGGCACAGGCTCATCGCATGGTACGACGACTTCGGCATCGCAGGCGGCGGACTTGTAAGAGTTCTCATAGCCGATCCTCTGCAGTAGCCAGGCGGCAGAAACAGCCATGCAGTGACCCGCAGAATAGGCAGTCCAATTGTATATTTTTTGACGAATTAAAGCGTAAGTTCTTGACTTTAAAAGGCTTTATGAATGATAATATAAAGAGCATAATCATTCTGTGATCAGGAGGAATAAACATATGAATAACGAAGAAATCATCCTTACTCTGGATCCCGTTTCCGTTGAGGAAGTGGAACCCGAAGAGGCCGAAAAGGCAGAAGAAACTGCTGTAGAGGAAAAGGCCCCTATCGAACCGGTCGGCACCGAAAGATTCTATAACGACATTCAGCTTACAGACGCTGAGAAGAAGGCTCTGGAAGAATTCGTAGACAAGATCGACCTGACTGACAGCAATATCGTCCTCCAGTACGGCGCCAGCGCCCAGAAGAAGATCGCAGATTTTTCCGATAACGCGCTGCAGGGCGTCAAGACCAAGGACCTGGGAGAGGTCGGCGGCATGATCACCAGCCTTGTAACTGAGCTGAAGGGCTTTGATCTGAACCAGGAAGAGAAAAAAGGCTTTCTCGGACTCTTCAAGAAGGCGCCCGTAAGCCTGGAAAAGGTAAAGGCTCAGTATTCCAGCGTAGAGACCAATGTCGACAAGATCACAGGCTCTCTGGAGGAATATCAGAACCAGCTGGGCAAGGATGTGGTGATGCTGGACAGACTCTATGAGTCCAATCAGGGCTACTTCAAAGAGCTGACCATGTACATCATCGCAGGTAAGGAAAAGCTGGAAAAGGAAAGAGCTACCACACTGGTAGAGCTCACTGAAAAGGCAAAGCAGTCCGGACTTGCAGAGGATGCTCAGGCAGCTAACGACTTCGCAGCTCTCTGCGACCGTTTCGAGAAGAAGCTTTACGATCTGGAACTCACCCGTTCCATCAGCATACAGATGGCTCCCCAGATCCGCCTCATCCAGAACAGCGATGTTCTGATGGCAGAGAAGATCCAGTCCACCATCGCCAACACCATTCCTCTTTGGAAGAATCAGATGGTCCTGGCTCTTGGCATGGAGCACGTTAAGCAGGCAGCTGACGCACAGCACGCTGTTACCGAGCTCACCAACGATCTGCTCAAGAAGAACGCTGAGACCCTCAAGCAGGGCACCATTCAGGTGGCTCAGGAGAGCGAACGCAGCATCGTAGATGTTGAGACCGTTCAGCTGACCAACCAGAAGCTGATTGAGACCTTCGACGAGGTCCTGAAGATCCAGGAGGAAGGCCGCATCAAGAGAAGAGAAGCAGAAGTCGAGCTGGGCCGTATCGAGTCCGAGCTGAAGGCAAAGCTGCTTGACATCAAGAGTTAATTATCAGAGCATTGAGAGGGGAATAAAATGAATTCCGGAAGAAACAGGGGAGGTATAGGCAGAGTATTCCTTTATATTTTGGGAATCTATATCTGCATCCAGCTCATACCTATACTGGGCTGGGCGCTGAATCTGATCGTGATCTTCGGTGCTATGGCCTTCGGTGTATTGCTGATAGCTCTGGTGGTTTCCGCCATTAAGGGCACCAATAAGCCGGCGGAGCCCAGACCTCAGGCCTCGGATGTATCCGTAAAGGGTCAGAGCACTGCTCCCAGTTCCGTAAGCGCCTCCAACGTTAAGGCAAAGGATCTGCCGGAGCTGAGCCCCGAGGAAAAGGCCATACTCAAGACAGCCAATCAGCATATCAACGAGAGCCGTCTCGTGGCAGGCCGCATTCAGGACTCCGCGGTACGCGATGCTTCCTCCAAGGCGCTTTCAAAGGCGGAGCTTATCAATAAGGTCCTGCGTGAACAGCCCGAAAGCATCAAGACCTGCCACCAGTTCCTGAACTACTATCTGCCCACTCTGGAGGTGGTCATCAAGAAGTTCGGAAGCCTGGAAAGCAGCGGCGTCGATATCGAAAGCACCAAGGCTCACATGCTGTCCTACCTGTCTGACATAGGCAAGGCTCTGGACAAGCAGTACACCAATCTTTTCGAAAACGAAAAGCTGGACCTGTCCGTGGAGATGGAAGCCATGCAGAACGCTTTCAAGCGGGATGGCCTTATAGCCGAGACCGAGATACCGGTAAGCGCAGAAACCGAGATCAAGCTTACTGTATAGGTTCCAAAGCAGGCTGCGCAGGCAGCTGCATACAAAAATCAGTTAAGGAAGTTGTGTTTTTTGACATAGCTTCCTTTTTTTTATTTCCTTTATATTGTGGCTGTGTTATACTGTAAACACAAAATAGGAGGTTTTTGCAATGAAAGGGAAGAGATTGCTTTCTTTAGTGCTGAGCCTGGCCATGCTTCTGATGTGCATGCCTCTCAGCGTCTATGCGGCCGGCGGAGAAGCCGTAATAGACACAGTTAAGTATAACGGCACGGAATACAAGCCAGATGACAAGAACATAGTTCTGAAGGTCCCGAACAGCTTCTCCGGAAACATAGATCTGGCCAGCGTGCTGAGCATCACATATGTTAAGGAGAATTACAAATACTATGCTCCTCAGTTCCCCAATGGCAGCACCATCAAGCTGGGGGAGACCAAGACTCTGAGGGTCCAGTATGCAACCGAAAAGAACGGCTCGCCCGAGACCACGGACTATAAAGTGAGCCTTGAAAAGAGCGCTTTCGTGGATCCCACCTTCAGCGGGACCGTCAGCGTAAGACTTTCAATGGATGGCGAGGACTATAAGCTCACCCGCAAGCAGTTCGAGAGTCTTTACAAGAAGAATGACGGCAAGGACTTCGGCGGCATAGTAATAAACGGTGCCAACGCTGCTATCGCAGGCTTCAAGGTAGGAAGCACCACACTGAATACTGCCAGCGGCGGCAAGGTGACTGCAGCCAAGCTTGACCAGCTCTATGTGGTTCCCAAGGGCGCCGGCACCTGCAGCTTCCTGGTAAGCCCCATGGACAGCGCAGGTAAGGTGATCGAAGGCTGCTATGTTTCTCTTGATATCGAAGTCATCAAGACTTCCAAGGTCCCGGCCATCAATGCGGAGATAACCCAGCTCGAGACCCTTGCCATGAGGAACATCAAGCTCTCTTCCACTTTTTCCGCCACAGCCGGCAGCGATCTTCAGAGCGTAAAGATCACCGCTCTCCCCGAGTACGGCAGACTGGTATATAACTACAACAGCGACGGAAGCTCCAACGGAAGCGTATCCAGCGGCACCTATATGGAGCTTTCGGATTTCAACAAGATCAGCTACATCCCCAACAGAGACGGCGTTACAAGGACCGTCACTGACAATGTGGAGTATAAGGCAAAGGATAAGGCCGGCAACGAGTATTCAGGTACTATAAGCATAGCTCTTATCTATCAGCGCATGGGTCTGAACGATCTCACCGCCACAATAAAAGCAGGCGAGGCTGTAAGGCTCACCACTATTGCGGAGATCTCAAAGGCTTATGAAGAAGGCGGCGACGGGACTCTGGGCTATGTGTACTTCACCCTTCCCGATAGCAGCGCAGCCACCATGCGCTATAACTACAGCACAAAAAGCAGCGGAGAGCCTGTTAACGAAAGCACCGCTTACTACATCACAGGCAGCAGCCGCAAGTATCTGAAGGACGTATGGCTGATTCCTGCAGAGGATTACTCCGGCAGCTTCTATCTGTACTATGAGGCTTACAACAGCAAGGGAGCATCTCCCCTCTTTGGCAGGATCAAGGTCACCATATCCAACTACTCCCTGAAGGACCTGAACTATTCAGTATATCAGGACGAATTCCTTTCCTTCAGCGATGTGGTGGATGACATCAACAGCAAGTTCAGAACCAGCGATGTGGCCTCCGGCAGCTTCGACTATGTAAGATTCACCCTGCCCGGCACCAACTATGGAACTCTCTACTACAACTACAAGAGCGACCTGGAAAAGGGCACCAAGGTAAAAGCTTCTGACAGCTATTACAGGACCGGTACAGGCAAACAGCTTGTCGATGTGGTATTCCTTCCCAATCCCACCTATACAGGCAGCTTCGTTCTGAAATACAACGCCTTCGATGAAGACGACAATGACTTCAGCGGAGAGATCAATATCAACGTAAAGGAAAGCCGCTACGATCTGGAGACTCTTGTACTCGCCACCCGTTCCGGTCAGGTCCTCAAGATGCCTGCGGAAGAGATCGAGGAGATAATCGCCGATGCTTCTAAGGGTGCCGAATATGAATATCTCTACTTCAGCGATCTGCCTATGTCCAGAAGCGGAGAACTGCTCTACAAGTACAGCTCCGGCAATAAGGGCACTGCAGTTGAGGAGTCCGATGAGGATATCTACTACAGGACCGGACAGGAAAAGCTCTTCTCGGATGTGAGCTTCGTTCCAGCAAAGGATTACTCCGGCGAGGCAGAGATCGAATACAGAGCTTTCGTAAGCAAGACTGAGTACTATGACGGCAAGATCATAGTCCGCATCAGCGCTTTCGATTCGCAGCTTGAACCTATCGAATACGAATGCGCAGGCAACAGCCACATAGACTTCGTCGGCAGCAATTTCACCACCGTGATGAAGAACCTCTCCGGCGAGGCTGTGGACTATGTGGTATTTGAGCTTCCCGACAGCAGCAAGGGCGCGCTCTACTATGACTATGAAAACGAGAGTAAGTATGGCTACAAGGTAAAGGAGGGCGACAGCTTCGACCGCACCGGCTCAGGAGACCTGATCAGCGATGTCAGCTTCGTTCCGAAGAGGGGCTACACAGGCGAATTCGAGCTGCCTTACACCGCAGTTGACTATGATGGGACCGAATACGACGGTATCATAAAGATCACGGTCAACAAGGCTGCTGACTTCGAGGATGTGCCTAAGACCGCATACTTCTATGATCCTGTGCGCTGGGCAGTAGATGAGGGCATCACCGAGGGTACAAGCCTCACAAGATTCTCCCCTGATTCAGACTGCACCAGAGCTCATGTGATCACCTTCCTCTGGAGAGCGAAGGGCTGCCCGGAACCCAAGTCCGCTGTCTGCCCCTTCCCCGATGTAACAGAGAGCAATTACTACTACAAGGCAGCGGTCTGGGCCTTCGAGAATGACATCTATCCAGGAACCAAAGAAGGCAAATTCGCTGCTGACAAGGTAGTCACCAGAAGAGATTTCGTATATCTGCTCTGGATGGCAGAGGATCAGCCCAACCCCGGCTCTCAGAAGAATGTGTTCGACGATGTGAAGGATACTGATGCGGCTTACGATGCTATACGCTGGGCTTACAAGACCGGAGTTACCGATGGTACTTCAGCAACCCACTTCAGTCCTGATGCTAAAACGAACCGCGGCCAGATAGTGACCTTCCTCTACAGGGCTTACCATTAAGCATTATTCATGCCATTGCGCTAATTGAATAACAAAAGACCGGATCCTGATGGGTCCGGTCTTTTTATTGAGTCCGTTTGTGTCACAGTTTATGTGTAGTATCGAAGAGTTCTCCGGGGTTCTGCGGCTGATATTGCTGCTCCTGGTAGTGGTTATACTCGTCGTAGTAATGTGGCTGGCTGTAGTAGATGTAATAGTTGATGCAGGATGCCAGCCTGGTGACCAGGAAGAGAAGTATCAATACCCTCCAAAGCACAAATCGGGGCCTTCTGTAATATGTGTAGCGCTGCTGTCCGTAGGGATTCTGCCTGCTGCCGTAAGGCGCACTGTGATCGTACTGCCGGCCGGCTTCATCCTCTGTTCCGTAAGGATCGCGGCCATATGGATCCTGTCTGTAAGTGTTCTGTGCGTTAGCATCCTGCCCATAGCTGTCAGTGCTGCCAGAGCTGTAGTAATAGAAATGGAAGGGACCGAACCAGCCGCTCTGATAAGAACCGCTGCGGCCGTCCTGCCTGTAAGTGCTGCCCCGTTCAGAGCCGTAGGTACTGCTGTCATCAGCATGATACGGATCATAGCTGCTATAGCTCTGATAAGTCTGATAAGGAGATCCATTAGAGTAGGAAGAGTAGGGGGAAGCAGAGCCATACCTGAGCTGCTGATCATAGGCGGCTTTCTTCTGAGGATCCTTCAGCGTATCGTAGGCCGCGTTAAGCTCCTTGGTCTTTTCCTCAGCAACTTCTCTGGACACATTGCCTGCATCCGGATGATAGTACTTGACCTTGTTGAGATAAGCTGCGCGGATCTTCGACTGCTCCTCGGTATATTCACTTATTCCTAAAATAGAATAATAGTTCTCCATTGGTCGCTCTCCTGCACTGCCATATTGCTCCATATAGCTGCAGTTTCAGTGAAGCTGTTGTGAAGCCCCTGTAAAATCCCTTTCCGCTCTTAAGGCTAGATCCTTATAACGTCTCCGTTATCTGTCAGAGCTTCAAATACGCCGTTATTTATTATCAGGGCCTCTCCGAAGAGGTGCTCTGTGCGCTTTAAACTGCCGTTTTCGCTGCGTGTAAGATCTCCGAGTATAAAGGATCCGTCGGGGAGCACGAAGAATCCTCTGAAGTCTTCAGCGAGCCCCTCGGGCAGATTGAAGCTGTCTCTTCTTGCAATGTCCTTGTAAATGTGCCGTCCCAATAGCCTCTGCTCTGCATTCAGATTGTAGTGGGGCAGTATATTTGCCGTGGTTATTCCAAGCCCCTGTATCCAGCGCTTGTAGGTCAGGTCTCCCAGTTCGAGCTCATATTCGGGCTCGGCGTAGACCGTATCAGCCATGTTCATGCTTCCCGCGCTGATTCCCATGACCAGGCCTTCATAGCCCTGCAGCTTTTCCCTGAGTCCGATCTCCTGAAAATATGCATTCTGTGTGGGTACGTGGCCTCCGGCGAGTATTATCCAGTCGGCTTTGTTTATCAGTTCCTCTGCGCGGCTGTCCGACTGACGGTCAAGGATATCGTATTCCACGATATTGATGCCGGCTGCTATGAAGCTGTCGAGAAGCCTCAGCCAGTACATCTCCGTAAGCTCCCGCTCGTCAGGCTCCGAACATACATAGAGGGCGTGCACCTCTGAAGGCAGCAAAGCTCTCAGAAAACCGATAAAACCGTTGTCAGGTATCACTTCGTTCCGCTCATCGTAAAGCGGACTGCTGGTGAGTATATATTTCATGGGGTTTCCTTTCTGCGTCAGATGGGGCTAAAGCGTGTCGGAATCCAGCAGTATTGTAAAGGGCCCGTCATTTAGGAGCTCCACCTTCATATCTGCGCCAAAGATGCCTCTCTGCACTCCGGGCACATACTTTTCCGCCTCGTCACATATGTAATCGTACAACGGCGATGCCATATCGGGCTTTCCGGAGTCGATAAAACTGGGTCTGTTGCCCTTTTTGCAGTCTGCATAGAGCGTAAACTGGCTTATGAGAAGCAATTTTCCGTCTACATCTGCCAGCGACAGATTTGTCTTTCCGTTTTCATCTTCAAAAATGCGCAGTCCGCACATCTTTTTCACCAGTCTGTCTGCGATCTCCTTTGTGTCGCTCTGAGCTATGCCTATCAGCACCATAAAGCCCTGATCTATCCTGCCGGTCACCTGACCATCAATAGTAACACTGGCATGCTTTACTCTCTGGATAACGAATCTCATTTATTTCCTCCGCCTGTATTTGCTTATGCGTTCATTATACTATGAAACCGATATTTATCCAATGCAATTCACCATAGAAAATCAAATGGCATATTGACTTATTCTTTATATAACCTTATATTATGTATATACAACCTAGAAAGGAGCATTTGTATAGTATGATCAGATTTGCTGCAGCCGGCTTCGTTTGCATAGATCACTATGCCCAGTTTGATGGAAGAAGCTACGTTACCGGCAACGGAGTCGATGTATTGTTCAACCTGCTGGATATGAGGGATGACATTGAGCCTTCAGTAGTGGCTGCGGTCTCCGATGACTATTACGGGCGCTGGGCTGAAGATGAATTCAAAAAGCGCGGTTTCGATATGAGCAGGCTTGATATCATCCCGGGCGGCGCAACTACAGTATATGAACTGCTGCTTACAGAAGAAGGGGACCGCATACATCATCATATGGAACCCGGGGTTTTCAGAGATTATGTCTTTCCGAAGAGCAGTATTGAATTTCTTAAAGGCTGCGACTGCATGCATACAGACTTTACAGGCAAGCTGACCGATCACCTTCCGGAGATCGCAGCTGCAGGAACTAAGATATTTTTTGACTTTTCCAAAAAAGCTCTGACGCATCCTGATACCAATCGGGTCCTTCCGTATATAGAGTGCGGTCTGGCCTCTTTCGAAGATGACATCGAAGCCGGTATCGCTTTCGTGCAGGAGGCTGTAAAGGCCGGGGCAAAGCTGATGATCGCTACGTTCGGGGAGAAGGGCAGCATTGCCTTTGATGGCAGACAGCTATACAGAGGAGGGATCTGCATAGCAGAAAAGCTTGTAAATACCGTGGGCGCCGGAGATTCCTTCTTTGCGGGCTTTATCGATGGCTATCTGGATGGAGATGCAGTGGACCGCTGCCTGGAAAGGGGCGCCGCAAGATCCGCAAAGGTGATACAGACCTGGAAGCCATATCTGGAATAGTGCATTGCTTGGATGATAGAAAAGGAGCAGAAAAAATGATCATCGACATTCACGCTCATCCGGTGCTCTACGATGTGATAAACCCGGATGATGAGACGCTTAACTTCAGAAAGCAGCAGTTCGGTGTCTTTAAATCAGGCAGGGTCCCTCTGGATTTTGCGATCCGCCTTATGGACGACGCCGGAATAGATAAGACTGTGATACTTGGAGAGGATTATTCCTCTGAAGGCTGCAGACCTTTGGTGTCAAACTCTGAGATCAGGGCTGTTGTAAATGCTGCGCCCAACCGTTTTATCGGCTTTGCAGGAGCGGACCCAAGGCGGGCGGATGCCCCGGAGACACTGGAAAAAGCCTTCAGCGAGCTCGGACTTTCAGGCTTGTATCTGAATCTTTCCAGACTGCATATCTACCCAGATGATCCCAGACTGGAGCCTCTGATGAAGCTCTGCCGGGATATGGACAGGCCGGTCATCTTCAACGGAGGCTACAGCTGGATACCGGACAGCCCTGCCAGATATTCCGAGCCGGTCAGATTTGAGGATATAGCCTGCAGTTTCCCTGAACTGAAGATATGTCTGGCCCATCTTGGCTGGCCATGGCACATGGAAACTATAATGATGCTGATGAAGTACCCCAATGTTTATACGGACACTTCACTCATCTATATGGGTACATCCACACAGTACTACGAACAGATATTCTGCAGAGAGATGGATATAAACTGGCTGCAGAATTCCTTTGCGGATAAAGTGATGTTTGGTTCTGATCTCCCGCGATGGAGACAGGTCCGCAGCATGGAAGGTCTGAAGAAGCTTCCCGTAAGACAGGATGTGCTTGAGAAGATACTTGGGCAGAACGCAGAGGAATTTCTGGGATGGAGGCAGAGAGATGAACGTTAAACTCTACGAAAAGCAGATCGAGTCACAAAAGGAGTTCGATCTGATACTCATCACAGATGAAGTAAGGGATGCTGTAAAGGAAAGCGGAATACAGAACGGTATGTGCGCAGTTATAACCCAGCATACCACTACAGGTATTATCGTGAACGAAGGACTTCCCTGCGTGGAAAAGGATATTGAAATAATGCTTGAGCGCCTGGTGCCTCATGACTATCCTTACGTCCACACACACATGCTTCCATCCTATGGGACCTGTTCCGGCAACTCCCCGGGGCATCTTAAATCACTTATTGCAGGCAACCACTGCCTGTTCCCTGTGATAGACGGCAGGCTGGTGCTGGGGCATGCTCAGGATATCTACTTTGCAGAGTTCGACGGATTGCTCAGGCGCAGGTATTATATCCACATCATGGGTGAGTAGGGCAAATGAGATTATGTGAACGCCTTCACAAAAAATTGCTTCAGCTTCAGAATTTTTATCCTAAATCATATTGACAAAGTCATAATATATCATTATATTATGTTTGATGAAATAACAGCTGTCTCTGATAAAGAAAAAGGATCAGATAACATGAAGAAAAAACCAGTAATAATCATAGCTGCGGAGGATGTCAACGATTCCTTCGGAAACGTATTCATCATGAATAAAGAATACGCAGACCGCATCAGAATGGCAGGGGGTATAGCTCTCGGCGCCGGAGACTACAGAGCCATCAGCGCTTATGCGGAGTCTGCAGATGCGCTGCTGATTCCGGGCGGCCCTGTCATGCATCCTGCAAGATATGGCGGTATAGTCACCAATTTTATGGAGATCGCCGGGTTTTCAGCCACGAGAGACGATTTTGACTTTGCCATTTTCGACGCTTTCTTAAAAGCCGGCAAGCCTATCCTGGGCATCGGCCGCGGCATGCAGGTGATAAATGTGGCTCTTGGCGGCACCTTGATCAGGGACATTCCGCAGAGACTTACAAGCGAAAATGAAATAACTGATTATTCCAACAGAGAATTCGCTGTTGTGGATGGCACACCCGGAGATTTCTCTCATCACTGGGGAACCCACCGCATAAGCATCGCTAAAGGCTCCGGTCTTGAAAAGCTTATGGGCAGCGAAAGCATAGTAAACAGCTTCCACAGACAGGCTGTGGATAAGCTCGGCGCAGGTCTTAAAGCTGTCGCTTTCAGCGAGGATGGCGTTATCGAAGCTGTTGAGCACGAGAGCCTTCCCATCATGGGCGTGCAGTGGCATCCCGAACATGCTTCCGAGGACTACAAAAGAGGCAGATACGAACAGGATCCGACCATTTTCGAGAGTTTTATAAAGATGATTCAGGAGGGCTGCAATGAATAAACCGTTTATCCTTATAAATGGAGGCCCCGCCTTTGACAAGACCTTTGAGGTCGACAGCTGGGGAATCAACAAGACCTATGTTCAGGCTATCGGAGCCGCAGGCGGCGCACCGGTGCTCTGCGCAGACGACTACAGCGCGGAAGATTACGCAGCAGTATGCGACGGACTTATACTCACCGGGAGCTTCTCTTACTGCCCCAGACCCGAGCTTAGGGACAGACTGAGCCAGATCGGTCAGAGCATAAGAGTCGAGTACGACAGAAAGCTGTTCAATGCGTTCTACGCTGCAAAGAAGCCTATCCTTGGCATCTGCCTCGGCCATCAGATCATAAATGTATTCCTTGGCGGAACACTCTACAGCAACTTCAAGATGCGCGACGGCATAGAGCATATGCTCTCCGCTCACAAGGTCAGGACCGAGGAAGGCTCTGTGATCAGAGATATCTTCGGAGATGGTTTTTACGTCAACAGCCGTCACAATAACGCAATAGAGACTCTTGCTCCCGGACTTAAGGTGACTGCCTGGTCTCCCGATGGTGTGATCGAGGCGATAGAGCACGAGACTCTTCCCATCTGGGCCTTCCAGTTCCATCCCGAACGCATGAGAGGCGATCTTCCCGATCCACCCATGGGTCCGGATTCCACAGATCTGTTCAGATGGTTTGTGCAGAAGTGCAGATAAACAGTTAACACACATGTTCTTGAGGTGAAGAAATGGATGAATCCAAGATCCTGCTGGAAACAGTCGATCTGAAAAAATACTTCGAAAACAAGAAATTCCTCAGCCCAAAAACTGTTCTCAAAGCAGTAGATGGCATTGATCTGGTAGTGCATCAGCATGAGACCGTCGGTCTGGTTGGCGAGTCCGGATGTGGCAAGTCTACTCTGGGCAGAGCTATTCTCAAGCTGCATGAGCCTACATCGGGAAAGATCATATTCAAGGGCAGCGAGATACAGGATTACAAGTTCAATCAGATGCGCGAGATACGCAGGCAGATGCAGATGATCTTCCAGGATCCATTTGCATCCCTGAACCCCAGATATAACATTCTTCAGGCAGTCCGCGCGCCTCTGGATGTAGCCCAGATAGGCACTCCTAAGGAAAGAAACGACAAGGCTATGGAAATGCTCAGCTACGTAGGCCTCAATGAGAGCTTCGCTGAAAAGTATCCCCACGAAATGTCCGGCGGCCAGCGTCAGAGAGTGGTTATAGCAAGGGCTATGATAATAGATCCGGATTTTGTGGTCTGCGACGAGCCTGTATCCGCCCTGGACGTTTCCGTAAGGGCCCAGGTGCTGAACCTGATGAAGAAGGTCCAGAGCGAAAAGCAGGTGTCCTATCTCTTCATATCCCATGACCTTAGCGTGGTCCGCTACCTCTGCGACACCGTGAACGTAATGTATCTTGGAAAGATCGTGGAGTCCGGAAGCAAGGAAGACATTTTCGATCACCCCCGTCATCCCTATACCAAGGCTCTGCTTTCAGCGATCCCCATCCCTGATGTGGCAGAGCGTCCGAAACGCATAGTTCTTGAGGGCGACGTTCCAAGTCCCCTCAATCCTCCTTCAGGCTGTCATTTCCGCACTCGTTGTCCATATGCGACAAAGGAGTGCGCGGAAATGGAGCCGGAGCTTAAGGCCGTGGAGGGCAAACACAAAGTGGCATGCCACTTTGCGGGCAAAATTTAACTAAAGATATATATCCGAGCGATCGGTGTATATACATATTTCTATTTTCCAATTTCAATTTAAATTGAGAGGTAAAATCAACATGAAAACAGCAAA
>JAEEGL010954324.1_pt1 | contig 21764 bp, 23 predicted proteins | sample 9134231 | NCBI WGS metagenome assembly JAEEGL01 (sample SAMN16246548, study PRJNA631951) | gut metagenome | biome: gut microbiome; feature: rumen; material: fiber-attached | host: Bos | place: Iran: Karaj | collected 2018-10
AATTGAAGTGGTGATAACATGCAAATAATTGAGTATGAAGAAAAATATTTAGAAGATGTAAAAGATTTGTTGGTAGAACTAGAAGAATACATATTAACTATAGATATAGATCACTTAGATCAATTACATCCAGAATATCGTGATAAGATGGCTATATTAGATTTAGAAGAAGTTAAAAACAATAATGGTAAATGTTTTATAGCTGTAGAAAATAATAAAGCGGTAGCAGTTATCATGGGAATAGTTGGAAAATATGGTGAGTATGATTATTTAGATTATAAATGCCCAAAAAGAGGAAAAAATTACTGAATTAATAATGTCAAAAAAGGTAAGAAGTAGTGGCTTGAGACAACAATTAATGAAAAAGATGGAAGAATATTTTAAAAGTATAGGTTGTGAATATGTTGTGATTGATGTTTTTGCTTATAATGATTTAGCCATTAATTTTTATAATAAGCAAGGTTATCACACAAGAATGGAAACAATGATAAAGAAAATATAGTATTTGACAAATTAGTAAATCATGTGTAGAATATATGACAAATTTAGTTTATTAATTGGAAATTACGGTGGAGGAGGTAGTTGTTTTGCTTTCTCCTTTTTTTGAAAGGGTGTGTGAATATGTGTAATGTTAGTATTAGATTATTAAAGGATATCGAAGAAGACTATAAACTGCTTGAAAAATGGTATCAAGAGGAAGAAATATATTCCAGTTTTGAACAAAGAAAATTAAATTATAAAGAAATAAAAGAAAAATATTATCCTAGAACATTAAAAATGGCAAAAATACCTGTTTATATGATTGAATATAAAAATAAACCAGTTGGAATTATTCAATATAAATTAGTAGAAGAAGAGGATAAAAAATTGTATAAATTAACAGGCAATAACATTTATGAAATTGATATATTTATTGGTGAATTAAAAGAACATAATAAGGGAATTGGAAGCAAAGCAATAAATATATTGTCAAATATATTAGAAAAAGAAAAAAATGCTGAGATATTAGTAATGTGTCCATTAGAAAATAATACAAAGGCTATCAATTGTTATAAAAAATGTGGCTTTTATATAAAAGACTACTTTGATACGAATGATACAATAGGAATACTTCAAACATATGCTTTAATGGTAAAAAAGCAATAAAATAGTTTTGTTGGGGGGATGATGTGTAATCATGAAAATTAAGAATATAACTATGTCATTTGTGACGCAAGTAGTATTTGAAAATATAAATCTAAATATACCAAGAAACGAAAAAGTTGGCGTATTTGGAGTTAATAGTGCAGGAAGCTAGCAAGAAGTGGCGCAGAATGATATGCAAGAAAAAAGATTAAAGAATTTAATAGAAAGTAAGGAGTGATAAAATGAAAAAGAATTTAGTTACTATAGTATGGGGAGATAGTATAGTATATGGATGGCATGACAACGAATTAGGTGGATGGGTAAATAGATTAAAAATAAATCTAAGTAAAAAAAGTAAAGGTAATTTTGTATTTAATTTAGGAATACCAGGACAAAATTCAAATGACATTTTTAAGAGATTTGAGAAAGAATTGACAGATAGATTTAATAATGAGGATAATTTTAAATTGATTTTCGCATTTGGAATTAAAGATTCATTAATGATTAATAAAGATAAAAAGTATTTAAAAATATTTGAAAATAACGTATCACAAATAATGAAAAAGGCACAAGAATTTACAAAAGATATATGCTTTGTCGGTCTAATAAAACCAGAATTAACTATAAGAGAAGAATACAAATTAGATAATGTTCTGTTAATTGATGATACTATAAAGAAGCAATGTGAATTAAATAATGTGAAATATATTGAAATGAAAAATATAATAACTGAAAAAGATTTGGCTGATGGATTACATCCGAATCCTATTGGATATGAAAAAATTACAAATGCAATTTTAAAAGAATTTTAAAACTAAATTAAGGGGGAAAATGTATGAATAAAATAGAAAAAATAAAAAAGTTAGAGTCAATAGCAAAATATGTTAGAGCTACTGCATTAGATACAATTATGAAAGCAGAGAATGGACATATAGGTGGAAATATGTCGTCTGTAGAGTTATTAACCACATTATATTTTGGTGGGCAATTTAATTTTGATCCAGAAAATCCAAAAAATGAAAATAGAGATCGCGTATTAATAAGAGGCCATGAAGGACCATTGCGTTATACTATTTTCTCTCTTTTGGGATATATAGAACCTGAAGAATTAGATACATATAGAAAATTAGGAAGTAGATTACAGGGGCATGAAGATATGCACATAACTCCAGGTGTTGATATTACGCCAAGTGGATCATTAGGTATGCTTTTAAGTTATGGAGTTGGATCATGTATTGCAAACAAAGACCAAGGTATAAATTCAAAAACTATAGTTTTTTTAGGAGATGGAGAAGAGCAAGAGGGAAATGTTAGTGAAGCAGCTAGGCATGCTACAAACTTAGGTTTAAACAATCTAATATGTATTTTGGATAAAAATAAGAAACAATTATCTGGCCCTACATCTAACCCAGATGGTAATACTGATATTAAGAAAGTCTGGGAAGGATATGGTTGGAATGTTATAGAAATAAAAGATGGTAATAATATTGAAGAAATTTATAATGTTTATGAGAGACTTCAAAAAATAGAAAAACCAACATTAGTAATTGCTAACACAATCAAAGGATTTGGAGTTAAAGGTGCAAAAGAACATTTTAGTGGTTATCATACATTATCTTCAGTTTCTAATAAAGAAATCGTTAAAGAAAGTTTGGAAGCTATGAAGGAAATGCTAAAGAATGAAAAATTGTCATTTGATGGTATAAGTATGGAAGCAAAACAATTGGTTAGTAGACCAAAAACAACAATGATAAATAAAAAATATAATCAAGATGATGTATTTGATATTAGAACAAATATTTCAGGAATAAATTTAGAAGACGCAGAAGATAATTATATAAAAAAATTAAGAAGTCGAATTATAGAAATGAAGAATAAACCGGATTTTTATTTTATTACTCCAGATTTATTAAGAACAGACCAATCAGATTCAATTGGTTTTCCTGGATTTGCAAATTATATGAATATAGGCATAAGGGAACAACACGCTATTGCGATGAGCCATGGAATATCAATAGAGAATCCTAACGCTAGGATTTATGTGTGTTATGGAGACGCTTTCGCGTATCGTTCCCTTGATCAAATAAATGCAGCTGCAACTGGTGGTAGTAATATTCTAATTGTTGCAGAGCCACCAGGAATATTTCAAGGAAAAAACGGGAAAACACATCAATCTGTAGGACAACCTATGGGAGTAATGTCTATACCAGAAGTTGATTTCTATGAACCAGCGGATGCGGTTGATTTATATAATGTTTTTTCTGATGTATTATCAAAAAATACCGGAGTTAGTTATGTTAGATTGCATCATGGGGAAGTAAATATTGATAGAGATGCTTCAGACTTTAGAAATAAAGAAGCATATTTTATCCATAAATCTGACAAAGAACCTAAATTAGTTATTATAAATACTGGATTCATGGCAGAAAATGCTGTTAACGCTGCAAAAATGTTAGAAATAGAATATAATTGTCCTACAAATGTTATTAATGTTGTTGCTCCAGGAATGTTTGGAAAACATTTGCCTAATTTATTAATTAATGAAGCACCAATTTTAACACTTTATAATGGTGATCCTTCCATATTAAGAAAATTTATTTCAGAAACTATTTTATCTGATCCATATATTCCAAGACCAAAGTTTATTGAATCACACGGTTTTTTAGAAGGAACATCAGGATCGGTTGATGATTTAATTAGATATTACAAATTCGATTCAGAAGGAATAAAAGATACTGCTGTTGTTAAAGTCTTAAAGAGAAAATAGGTTTTAAAATATGGGAAGTTTATATTTAAAGAAAGAGATTAATGAGTTTTTAATAAAGAGTAGCGATATAAATTGGAAAAAAGTTATATCAATAATATTTAAAGACAATAAATATAATTTTTGTCTAAATTCAGAACTAATCGATACAGATGATAGGTTTCGTATTATAAAAATAAATAATAAGACTTACATTATCAAGAAAACTACACTTGATAAAGCCAAAAAAGAAAGAGAAAATGCTTTAAAACTTAAAAAAATACTAAATAAAATAATTATAGACGGTTATAATATAGAACCCGTTGTTCCATTAGTCGTAGATAGTAATCAAAACGGTTACATTGTGAGTGAGTATAAAGGATATACATTACAAGAATCTTTGTATGACAAGAGGAAAAGTAAAATTTTATCATTTTCAATTTTTTCAAAAATAGTAAATCTATTGTTAGAAAAAAGAATTCTTTATAGAGGATTTATACCGAGAAATATTATTATAAAAAAGAACACTATATATTTAATAGATTTTGAAGATATTATTTTAAAAGATAATTGTGATTCTATTAAATTAAATACTCAGTATAAAACAAATTTTATATTGAATTGGCAGTATTTCTATGATATTCAAGATTTAGATACAATTATGAATAAATACAATTTTTCATGTGAAGATAATATAGAATTATTAACATTTGAAAAATACTATAAATTAGTAATGGGAGTAAATTATAATAATAAAGATTTGAGAGCACAAATATTAAAAACTGTTACAAATGCAGAAAAACCATATTTAGTTAGAAAAACAAACTCATATAATATTTTGCCAACAGATTTAGTGCATTTATTATCAGATTTATATGGGTACTATTTGGATGTAATAGTAGATTTGTTTTTAAAAAATTTAAGAGATAAAGATGAAACTGATTTTATTAATTTTATGATGTTGAATAGCTACATTATAAAAACATATAACGGAGATCTATATAGATTAAAAACTGAGTTGTTTGATTTATTAATAAAAAGTATAAAACTTTCTTTAAATAACGAACGAATTCATAAAAGCAATATTAATAAAGCCTGTGTTGAAAGTAATGAAATTGTTTCTTTGGTAAAATTATTTTTAAATAGTATAGAAAGTAAAATAGACGAGAATACTGAACAACAATTAGTGTATACATTAAAAATGATTGGAGGAGAATATGGAGTATTTTGATTATTTTTTAAAAAATAAGAATGATCTTGATGAAAAGTTTATTACAATATTTAACGAGCTGGACAAAAACGTTAGCCGATATGATTGTGATAAGCCAATATTATCTGGGAAAATTCAAAAATATAATAATTTTTTAAAGAAAAAACATCTCTCAGATAAAGGAAAAGATTGTTCACAATTAATGAAAGAGTTTTCAGAACTTTTTCAAAGAGCAGTTGTTTGGGAACATCCAGGAACTATGATTAATATAACACCACCATCAAATATAGTTAGTATTGTTGCAGCTGCGTATACTTCTCTTTATAATCCTAATTTTGCACAAGACGAATCATCTGGGTATTTAATGACTTCAGAACTAATAGTTTCAAAATATTTATCTGAAATAGTTGGATGGAATTTTAAAAAATCACGTGGAATTTTTACATTTGGTGGAAAAGGCACAAATATGTATGCTGCAAAAATAGGAATAAAGAAGGCTGTACCCAACTGTGATCAGAACGGAATAACTGATAATGTAGTTATTTTTTCTACCGAAAGATCTCATCCGTGTCATTCAGAAATATGTGATTGGCTAGGAATAGGAAAGAATTCATGTAAAAAAATTAGCGTATTAAAAGATGGTAGAATAGATATTTCTAATCTAGAATTACAATTAAGAGATTGTATCGAAAATAACATAAAAATAGGATGCATAATTTTGAATGGAGGAACAACCAACGAATTAATAATAGATCCAATTAAAGAAGTAGTTCTATTAAGAGATGCTTTAGTAAATGAATACAATTTATCGTATGTTCCACATATACATGTAGATTCAGTGATAGGATGGGTATGGTTATTTTTTAAAAAATATGATTTTTCATCTAACCATTTAAATATGTCAAATATAGAAATGTTAAAGATAAAATCGATGCAAAATAAAATTTCAGAAATAAAATATGCTGATTCATTTGGTGCTGATTTTCATAAAACAGGATTTTGTCCATATGTTTCTAGCATTTTTATGGCTAAGGATTTTTCTGATGTAACTAGTCTAGGTAATAAAAAGAATAAAGAAACTGAAACTATGGTTTTTGGTGAATATTCTCCATTTGAGTATACTTTAGAATTAACAAGATCATCTTTAGGACCAATATCAGCATATATTGCATTAGAATTATTTGGTGTTGAAGGCTTTCAAAAGATAATATATTCATTATTTTCAAATTGTGAGTACATAAGAGATCTTTTAGATCAAAGCCAACATTTTGAAGTTATTAACAAAGAAACAGAAGGAATAGCCACTTTATTTGTGGCGCTACCTAATGAACAAAAACATTATAATGATTATATTTCATCTTCGGAAGATATAATAAATGAGTATGTTGAATATAATCACCAATTTTATTTATTTTGTTTAAAGATGCTAGAGGAGGGTAAGGTAAATTTTAAGATTACTTTTTCTAAAAGCTTTAAACCTTTTGGAAGCAATTATAAAACAGGTGCTCTTAAAATATATCCAATGTCACCTATAGTAGAAAAAAAAGAAATAAGAAGCATTATTGATGAAATAATAAACACAAAGATTGAGTTTGATAAGAATATAAAAACAAACAAAATTATAGAAGATAGAAATCTTCCTATGGATTACGTCTATAGGGATTAATAATACATTGCAAAAATAGATCAATAATTAAATTATATTTCGATATTTGTTATGGTTATAATGATTATTAGTGAAGAAAAAGAGAAAAGAAATTAACATTTTAAATATATAGATAAACTAATGTTAGATGAATTAAAAAATAATTAAGCATAAAAAAGCAGAAAAACTGTTAAATATAAAACGAAAAATATAGTTTACTTAGTACTAAAATAAAAAATTTTATCGCCTACATTAGAAAGCGGCAGTACAAGCTGCAATTAAAGCAGGAAGTAATAAATAATAAAAGTATAAAAGGCTAGGTAGAACTAGCTTTTTTTATGATATAATTGATATGTGAGGTAAATAATATGGAAACTGAAATTAGATTTTATTATTCATTAGATAGTAAGGATGATATCTTAAATTACTTAAAAACTTTTAATGAATTGAATTTTAAAGGTAGATTTTACGAATGTACTGATCAATATAATCATCCTATGAAAGAATATGATTTTTATAGTAAAGAAATTGATGGAAGATTTAGAGTAAGAAAAACTATTGGTGATAATGTTTCGAAGTGCATGATTACATGGAAAAGAAGATTAAAAGATAATGTTGAAGAATTGATACATAAGGAAGAAGAAATAGAAGTTTCAATTAGTCCAGAAGAGTATGAAAACTTATGTTTATTATTAAGTAATGTATTGCATCTAAGTATGCTCGAAAGTTATGAGAGATATCGTTCAATCTTTAGTAATGAAGATATAGAAATAGTTGTAGATGAATATCCTTTTGGATTATGTGTAGAGATGGAAAATAAAAGTGAAGATAAAAATGCTGAAGATGTAATAAAAAACTGGTTAGCCAAACTAAACTTTAATATAAACAATGCATATAGATTATCGTGGGATGATAAATATTCAGAACTATGTAAAGAACAAAACAAGAAGATTGAAAGCATCATAAGATTTGATAAAGATATGCCAAAAGTTTCAAATAAATTTAATATTTCAAATAATGAATAATCATTTTAGTTTATTAGTACCAAATATATTCAGGTATATGCTACTGTAATAGAAGGAATGTTTAAAATACAAAAAAGTATTAAAAATGGTATAAATTTCACCATCCCGAATGGAGCAGTTGTACAAACTGCTATCAAGCAAGGAAGCAAAAATTAATTTCTAAGAGATTAAGTGAAAACTTAATCTTTTTCTATGGTATAATGAATATAGTTAGGAGTGATATCATGATAAAATTAGAACAATATAGAGATATTTGGTTAAGTGAAAAGATGGATGAAGTAATAGGATTTTATCCAAGAGAGTTTTATCCATTTGATAATTTTTCATCATTTAAAGTAGAATGGAATGGATATTTATATTCATCAGTTGAAGAAGCATATCAAGCTGCCAGTTTTATGGGAAGTGATGAGGAGTTAGTTGAAAAAGTTAAACATTCACATTCTGCCGATGAAGCACAAAGAATAGCATACGCTAATAGGGATAAACAAAGAAAAGATTGGAATGAAGTTAAAGTCGGAATTATGGAAGAATTATTAAGATTAAAAATAGAACAAAATCCATATGTTAAGAAAAAACTCTTACAAACAGAAGATTACATAATAGTAGAAGATTCACCAAAAGATTCTTTTTGGGGATGGGGTCCTAATAGAGATGGTAATAATCAATTAGGAAAATTATGGATGAAATTAAGAGAAGAATATAGAAAACAAGAAAAATAATTCTTAGATTAATTTCATATAACTTTTACTCCCTTCCATGATGGAAGTACAAGCCACAATTAAAGCAAAGAATAAATAAACTAGATAAAACTAGTCTTTTTTATTGGTAAAAGAGTACATAGTATTAAATAGTGTCAAATACTATTTAACAAAATTGTCTTTAGATAAATAATGTGATAATATTAAAATGTGTAAGGGTGAGAATAGTGAAATATAGAATATTGAAAGTAACTATATTAATAATTTTAATGATCACATTATTTTCTTTTGGTATAAATAATAATACATTAAGATATGATACTAAACCAGTACTTGCTTATTATGAAGTCAATAAATCCACTGGTAATAATATTGTGTCAGTTGCAGATAATAATCCAAATTTAGATTATGAAAATTTATGCTCTACTAATAGTGGTGTATCTAAAACATTTAGAATATTGGGATATGTAGTATTAATTAGTAAAATAGTGGGTCCTTTAATAATAATATTTATTGGAATTTTAGATTTGTTTAAAGCAATGGTAAGTAGTGATGAAGATGCTACTAGTAAGTCTATTATGTCACTTGGAAGAAGAATAATATCAGGAGTATTAATATTTCTTATTCCCACAATAATAATATCATTATTAAAACTATTAGAGTTAACTGGAGGAATAGAAAAAGATAGTAGTTTTGTTGCATGCACTACATGTCTTTTTGATGTTGATAATTGTAAGGTAGTAGAAGAAGAAAATCCATTTATAAATCGTGGAGGAAATAATAAAAGTAACAGCAATACTACTACTAATAATCCTACAGATTATCCTGAAGAAGATACCAAAAAAACAGGAGACTATGAAGGAATATTTACATCTCATGATTTAATAATAGTTAATGGAATACCTAGGCCTATAACTGATTTTGTTGATGTTGATGCAATGAATAAGTTGCTTGCTGAAACAGCTGTTAAATCAGGACTATATACAAGAGAAGGATTAGTAAATATTGCTAGAGCCTTAATTGAAACATTAGAAAATGATTATGATTATTCAATTCCGTATGAACTTGGTGGTATGTATCATAGAGGTGATACATGGGGATTGGATTCTACTTGGGGAGAACTAGTCAATGGACAGGTTCAAGGATTAGATTGTCGTAATTTTGCTAACTGGTTATTTAAACAAGATGGACTTGCCTTAAATAGAGGTTTTGGATATGAAGGATCAACATCAAGAATTGGAGATAATGTTTATAAAAATATTGAAGATGGAAGACCAGGTGATGTTGTTGATATGGCTGGTCATATAATGGTAATTATAGGTAAGACAGAAAACGGATTTGAAATTGCAGAATCAAGTGGAAGCGGAAGAGTTAGAATACAAGAGTACACATATAGCGATTTAAGAAGAGATGGTTATCATGCCTATAATATGGATAATGTATATAATGATACAGGAATGTATTCAACAGGTAAAGCATATAGTGCCTACGCAGATTCTTTCCATATACCAGCAGAACAGTTACCTGATTCTTATAAAGAACTAATTGAAGAAAAAGCTATTAATGATGAAAAAACAATTGAAAAGAAAACGGAAGAACTGGTAAGCAATCCTGCAGAATTAGTAAAAGAACAAGTATCTAGTGTTATTAATAATTCAGTATTTACTAAACTAAAGTTATTTACTGGGAAAAAAAATAGTAAAGAAACTGAAAATAGTACAACTAAAGAGACGGAAGAAGCAGGTAAGAAGATAAATATAACTAAGGAAAAAGAAGACTAGACTATCTAGTCTTTTATGTTATAATAAACAACTATATTGGAAGTGTTTATATGGAAAAAATGATATTCAGGGTTAATCCAGTTATTATTCCACCTAAATGTATGGAAGAAAATGGTGTTCAGGGAGATTGCTTTACGTGTCCGGATAAAGATATATGCGAGTCACCTAGAAGTATGTGTATAAGGCCATATAAAGGTCATCCCAAAGGATGTCCTAATTTTGGTAAACTTCCAACATGTCCGCCTAATATACCATGCAATTATCATGAAATGTTTGATATAAGTGAAGTATATGCTATCGCAACTGTTTTTAATAAAGAAGCATATTTTGCTCAAAGAAGAGCTAATAGACCTGATTTACCAGAAGGGCAAATTACAAATTTAAGAAATTGGCAGCCAATAACTTTGAAAGATAATGATAATGCAGTTGCCGAATTTTTTAGAAATCATCAAGAGTTACGTGAATTTGTTGCAACGAGATTACTTGAATGTATGAGTGTTAATGTTGTGAAAACTATGGAAGAGCAGGGAATAAATTTAGAATTTCCTACGAAAGAAATTGCCTATCGTATTTCTTTTGCAGCAAAAGTATACGAAGATGCATTAAGAAGATATGGCTTTGAAGTAGGAGAAGAAACTAATAAAGAAAAAAGAGGTATGAGGACTCTAGTACTAAGTAGAACATTGACAAAGTGCAAAAAATAAGTATAATAAGAGCACTTGAACGGAGGTATAATATATGATGTATATTAGACCAAAAAGATATGAAGTAAATCCTAATCTTAGCCAAGAAGATTTATTACATAAAGGATTTTCAATGGGTGGTGTATATGATTATACTAATCCATCAAAAGTTATTCATTACTGTAAAATAAATGGCAATGATATATGGCTATATATTGAAATATCATTTGATGAAAATGGTATGTCAATGTTTGATGATGAAAGAGATATTCATATACTTCATGGTGATTATATGGATACATATTTTCCATTTTATTATGGTGATTCTGAACGTAATCTTTTTGGGGATTATACTTTATATAAAACAATTACTAACTATAATAAGAAAATGGATGCTTTAGTAAGTAAAGGAATATTCTTTCCTAAAGGTATGTCTTTAGATAGTAGTTTTAGAAAAAGATAATAAAATATTGAGATGTTTCTCAATATTTTTTTGTGATATAATATAGGTGGAGAATAATTATGAATAAAATAGATGAGGAACTTAGGAAAAATCTAGTAGAGTGGTCTGAAGGTAATGAATACTTATATAGTTTATTGTATTTATCATGGCAACATGGTATTAAAACTGGTGCATGTTGTGGTGGACACGCAGATCACAAGAATAATGATCCTTACATAATGTTTATTGTTGATGATAATAGTATGTCATATATAGAAAGTATGATAGGAGCATTAGAAGAAGTTCCAGATATGCATATGGTAGTAAGTTATCGAACCAATCCCAGAATCCCCGATGAAGAAAAATTGACTTTTTGTGTTCATGCTAATATGTATAATAGAATGAGTGTTTTTTACAGATTAGCAGATTCAATTGTTAATAGGCGTGAAATAAAAACCTTAAATGGAAAATCTTTTTATGATTATATTAATAGATTACTTCATAGAGATAAAACTGAGATAGAATATGATGTTAAGAGTGGAATAATAGTAAGTCGAACATTGTCGACAAATTCAAATGATTATATAGATTATTCAAATAATAAGAGAAAAATATTATATCGTTTAAAACAAGCATTAAAACAGGCTAGTAATTATAGCAAGTTTGATATTAATCAAGAAAAAATTGATGAAAGTCCACAAATAAGGTATTAGAAAGGAAAATAATATGAAGAATGACAAATTATTAATAGTATTTGGAATAATATTAATGATATGGGGAGGATTAGTTGTATTTGGTAGAGATAATAAAGAAGATAAGGAAGATCCAGTAAAGATAAATGCTAATTTAAATAATGAATTTTATTTAGATATGGTTAAGGTAGTAAATGAAAGGGAAACTGGTAATTATCTAATAAGTCCTTATTCCATTGAAATAGCACTTAATATGTTAAAAGAAGGGGCAGAGGGAGATACATATAAAGAAATAGATAAGGTAGTTGGGAAAAGAAACATTCCTTATTTTGAAGTAAAGGATAGAATATCTGTTGCTAATGCTTTATTTATTAAAGATAGTGAAAAGGATAATATTAGCAAAGATTATATTAATAAATTACAAACAAGTTATAGATCCGATTTAATATATGATGTATTTGATACTCCAGATAAAATAAATAATTGGGTAAATGAAAAAACATATAAAATGATTCCCAAGATATTAGATGATATGTCTAAGGACTTTGTTTTAGGTTTAGCTAATGCTTTAGCAATTGATGTTGAATGGAGAATGCCTTTTGATTGCTCTAAGACAAATAAGAGTGATTTTACTACATCAAATGGTACAAAAAAAGTAGAAATGATGAATAATACTTATGGTGATATATCTTATATATTAAGTGATAATGAAGAAGGTATTATTATTCCTTATATGAGTTATAAAAGTAATGGAGAAAAGGATTATGACAATACTAGTGATTCTACTACACTAGAGTTTATTGCTATTAAACCTAAGAATATTGATATAAGAACATATATTAATAATTTAAATAATGAAGTATTAAATAACATAATAGACAGCAAGAAGAAAACAAATGAAAATGAAGAAGTAATATTAAAATTGCCAAGATTTGAATATGACTATAGCGATGATTATTTTATGGATGATCTAGAAAGTTTAGGTATTAAAAGTGTCTTTGATCCAAATTTAGCTAATTTAAGTAAAATGAAAAATAAAGATTGTGATGATGATTATTACGTTAATGAAGCAATTCATATGACACATATATCTTTGAATGAGAAGGGTACTAAGGCTGCAGCAGTAACTTATTTTGGATTAAATAAGGCATCAATTAGTATGGATGAGATAAAATATATTAACATTGAATTTAATAAACCATTTATGTATATGATTAGAGATACTAAAACTAAAGAAATATTATTTTTTGGAGTAGTAGAAAGTCCAAATGAATGGAAGGGAAATACTTGCTCAGAGTAATGGAGAATATATATGATAGAAATTAAAAATGTAACAAAAAAATATGGAGATAAAATTGCAGTAGATAATGTATCATTTACAGTTAACGATGGTGATATATTTGCGTTTATCGGTCATAATGGTGCTGGTAAAACAACTCTTATTAAAGGAATTGTAGGTATTCATGATATTGATTCCGGAGATATTATAATTGATGGTATAAGTATTAAAGATGATCCAGTTTCATGTAAAAAAATAATGGCATATGTTCCAGATAATCCAGAAACATATGAACATATGAAAGCAATTGACTATATTAATTTTATATGTGATATGTATGATATAGATGAAAAGACAAGAGAAGAAAACATAAATAAGTATGCAACAATGTTTGATATGAAAGATAAACTTAATGATACTATTGATAGTTATTCGCATGGTATGAAACAAAAAATAGTGTTGATATCAGCTCTTGCTCATAATCCTAAAATACTTATTATGGATGAACCATTTGTTGGATTAGATCCTAAAGCAGTATATGATATTAAAGAAATATTAAATGAAATGGTTAAAGAAGGTAAGATAGTATTTTATTCTACTCATATTCTTGATGTGGCAGAAAAATTATGCTCTAGAGTAGCTATTATTAAAAATGGTAAATTAGTTAAAAGTGGTAGTATGAAAGAAATAAAAGGGGATAAATCTTTAGAAAAAGTATTTATGGAATTAGAGGATAAATAATGAAAAAGATTATATCGCTATTAAAAGCTTGTATGACTAGTGATATGAGTTTATTTAAGATAAGTACCAAGAATAAAGGTAAAAGAATAAATAGATTTCTTCCTCTTTTTATAGCATTATATTTAATGTTTGTAATATGGGGTAGTGCTAATAGTATGTTTGAAAAAATGTCATTATTACATTTACAAGTAATAATGTTATCTTTAATTGCATTTGCTACTTCAATAATGACATTTATGGAAGGAATATATAAATCTGGTTCTTTATTATTTAATTCAAAAGATGATGATTTATTATTATCACTTCCTATAAAAAGAAGGACAGTATTATTTATAAGAATATTTAAGTTTTATGTTTTTGAAGTGTTATTTAATTCATTATTCTTATTACCATTTATGATTGCTTATATTAGATGGGCAGAATATTTAGATTGGTCATATCTACTTGTAAGCATTGTAATGTTATTATTTTTACCAATAATACCTATTATATTATCATGTATAATTGGATCAATAACATCAAGTTTATCTAGTAGATTTAAATATAAGAATTTAACTCAAATAATATTATCTATGTTATTTTTATTATTAGTATTCTATGCATCATTTAATACTAATAGTATTATGGAATATTTAATGAAGAATGCTACTAGTATAAATGATTTGATAATCAAAATTTACTATCCAGCAGGTATATATGCTAAATTAGCATCTAATTTTAATATTATAGATTTATTAATATTTATATTAATTAATATTGGATTATTTATTATATTTATTTTTATACTTGGTAAATTCTATTTTAAAATTAATTCTAGAATGAAAAGTATCACAACTACTAGTAGTAAAAGTAAAACAAATAATTTAGTAATTAAAAGATCTACTCCTATGAAATCACTTGTTAAAAAAGAATTAAATACATTTTTTAAAATACCAGTATTTATTATTAATGCTGGATTTGCTCTAGTATTATTTATAATACTAATTGTAGTCATTTCTATTAAATTTGATAGTCTTATACCAATTATTACTAGTGAAGAAGCAGGATTTGGCATAACAAAAGAATTAATTTTTAATAATTTATCTATATTTGTTTTAATACTTATTTTATTTGCTTCATTTATGACATCAATTACTAATTCAGTAATAAGTTTAGAGGGAAGAAATATAAGTATTTTAAAATCATTACCTATAAAAGTAAAAACAATATTAATGAGTAAAGTATTTGCAGCATTAATTATAACTACACCAGTATTATTACTTGGAGATATAATACTATTTATAAAGTTTAAACTAAGTGTTATAGAAGTAATCTTATTACTGTTATTATCTATAATAGTACCTCTTATATCTCATTTAATTGGTTTAATTGTTAATTTAAAATATCCTAGGTTTGATTGGGAGAATAGCACAGAGGTTGTTAAACAAAGTACAAGTTCTTTTGTGGCTGTTATGATTGGAATGTTACTTCTTATTATATCAATTGTAGGTATTATTAATGCAATTTCATTTATTAATTCTTTATTATTATTGTTGATAGTAACTATAATATATGGATTAATTGATATATTATTATATATATATTTGGTTAATAAAGGAGTTAAAATATTTAATAGTTTAACTATTTAGACTGAGGTTATTTATGAGTATTAAGTTTAAAAAAATAATAAAAAGAAGAGCAACATATATTCCTAAAGATATAGAAAAGCATAAACATGATTATAGTATTAAATGTTTATTAGAAGTAACTAATGATAATATTCATGCATCTGGAAATTATTATAATAATAAGGAGTATCATGAAGTATTAAAATGTAAGTTATGTAATTCTTTTATTCCAATATCTAGCGAAGGTAATTATAATGGAACAATATTTGATGAAGATAAGATAGATAAAAATATTCCAGTGATAAAGGCTAAAACAAACCAAAAAAATCCGGTCTATGATTTTTGCAATTTATATGAAGTAGTATTTGAAGGAGAGAAAAATAATGTTGGAAGGAAAATATGAAAGTAGATTTGAAGCATTAAATAAAGAAAGTAATGAAGAATATTTAAGCGGGTTTATAAAACTAGTGGGAGATTTATTTTATGAAAGAGTAGCGTTTGTTAAAAATTCAACGAATGATGACAAAAGAAAAGAGTTTTATGATTATTTAAAAGAATATATAATGCATCTATATAATGAATATAAGGAAAAAACAAATAGTAATATTAGTTTATCAGATTATTTAACATATATATCTCATGGACATACAGCATTAGCATTTAAAATAGGTAATGATGTTTTAAAAATTACTAAGACAAAAGGGCCATATACTCTTAATAAAACAACATTTAGTTGTTATATTCCAATATTTTTTGAAAAGAGTTTTGAAGTATCAGAAAGCGAATATTATACAATTCAAACATGTCCATATGTAAATACAGAAAAAGTTGAAGAAGAAGATGTTTATAGCTTATACAGAATTATTAGATCTGCTGGATATATATGGAATGATCCAGCACCTAAAAATGTTGGTACAATTATAGAAGATATAGAATATAATGGAGTATCATATAAAAAAGGTGATCATGTAATATTTGATTTTGAAGATTTTGCTTATGTTGGAGAGGTAACATCAGATATTATTTTAGATGAAATTGCGACAATGTCTTATAATCCCAAAGTATATACATATGAAACGAGATATATTGAGGAGAAGAAGAGAGAATCAAGATAATTTTTATATATTTTACATGTCATAAATAATCTATATATATGAACTAAATAATGTGTGATATAATAAAAATATAATGAAGGAGTAAGAAGTATGAGAAAGAAATTTTTATTAGTTATGATAAGTTTATTATTATTAGTGTCATTAACTGGATGTGGTAAGAATAATAATAACATCAAACTAAAAGATGGTAATAAAGTAAAAATTACCTATAATGCTGCTAAAAAAGTAGAACTTGAAGAGTATGATAATGGTCTTGTTAAACTATTAATACCTAAAGGATGGAAAGTAGATGTACCACCAGTTGATTATATTCATTATAGTTTTAAAGTATATGATCCAAATAATCCTTTATACATGTTATTATTTGATATGAAATTAGAAGGATTTAATAAGAGTGCAGCATCAAGAAATTGGCAAAAGAAATATTATCCAGATGTAATGTTTGCGAAGACACCAATAATTGATCCACAAACAACAGAAGCATTCTTTAAGGTATGGAATGAAACAGCAGAATATGCAAATACTAATGATGCTAAATCAGAATATTTCCCTAAAATGGATGAATTTACAGTTGTGGAAAATCTAGGACAAAACCCAATTGGTGGAGATATATTAAGAGCAACATTTAAAGATAATACTGGTGTTAATGGTCAAGGATTATTTACAGCAAGTGTTAAAGATATTGGCTCATATTATGTTAATAGCGATATGTTTAACTTATTTAGTAAAAAGATTGACGTATGGCCACTTGTTGTTTATAACACAATATTAATGACTGCACCAGATGAAGAATTTAATAATTGGCAAAGTATATTAGATAAATGTTTAGCATCAATGGAATTTAGTCAAGAATTTATAAATGGATTTAATAAAGAAGAAACAACTCTTGCTAAAACAATTCAAGCAAATCAAAAAATATATAATGAAATGTCTGATATGATTATGGATTCTTGGGAGAAGAGAAATAATTCATATGATATTATGAGTCAAAAACAAAGTGATGCAACATTAGGATATGAAAGAGTATATGATACAGAAACTGGAGACATCTATAAAGCATACAATGGATTTACAGATGATTATTCTGGTGAAAGATATAAACCTATAACAGATGATATGTATACAAAAGCAACATCTGGTTACATAGAGAAATAAAATTGTTGACAATTAATATAATATAGTGTATATTATTGATGTTATTAAAAAGGAAAGCGATTGTATCCACATAATCCACCTGATTGCAAATAGCAATAGGTAAAGAGCCATGATAGTTTATAAATTATAACTTTCATTTTAAGTGGGTACATAGTACTCACTTTTTAATTATGTTGGAGGTGCTTTTTTATAGCAAAGACAGATGATCTATTAATAAATGATCAAATTAGAACGCCACAAATGATGGTAATTGGCCCTAATGGGGAAAAGATGGGTATTAAAAACTTAGATGATGCTAAGATGATAGCAAATTATGCTGGATTAGATTTAGTATTAATGAGTGGAAATAGTACGCCACCTGTAGCTAAAATTATGGATTATAATAAATTCAAATATGAGAAGGCTAAAAAATTAAAAGAAGCTCAAAAGAAACAAAGGGAGAGTAACAAAGATATTAAAGAATATCGTTTATCAGTAACGATTGATGTTCATGACTTTGAAACTCGTAAAAGAAACGCAAAAGAGTATCTTATAAAGGGTCATAAAATTAAGGCTTTCATTAGATTTAAGGGAAGACAACTAGCACATACTGAACTTGGAGAAGATGTACTTCTTAGATTTGCAGATTCATTAAGTGATGTATCTACTATTGAAGTTGAACCTAAAGTTGAAGGAAGACAAATATCACTATTATTAGCACCAAAAAAATAAAAGAAAGTAGGAGGAAAAATTATGGGAAAGCAAAAAACACATAAGGCAAGTAGCAAAGTATTTAAAGTTAAGAAAAATGGTACAATTACTTATAAGAAAAGTAATGGAAATCATAAAACAAGTAAAGATTCTTCTAAACAAGTTAGACAAAGAAGAAGCAAAGGAATTTTAGGAAAAGGAGAAGCTAGCAGGTTAAAATCTGTTATCTAGTTAGGGGGATAAATAATGGCAAGAGTTAAAGGCGGAAACGTTTCTAAAAATAGAAGACGTAAAGTATTAAAGGCTGCTAAAGGATATTTTGGTTCTAAACACAGATTATATAAGACTGCTCAAGAACAATTATTCCATAGTGGTACATATGCTTATAGAGATAGAAAAGCAAATAAAAGAAACTTTAGAAAATTATGGATTACAAGAATAAATGCTGCTTGTAGAATGAATGATATTAGTTATTCTAAATTTATCAATGGTTTAGAAAAAGCTGGTGTTGAAATTAACCGTAAAATGTTATCTGAAATAGCTATTAATGATATGGATAGTTTTGCTAAATTAGTTAAAACTGCTAAAGATGCTTTAGATGGAAAAGTTACTAAAGCTGAAGTTAAAGAAACAAAGAAAGTTGAAACTAAAAAAGAAGTAAAAAAAGAAGTTAAAGAAGATTTAAGTACTAAAACATTAGCAGAATTAAAAGCAATGGCTAAAGATAAAGGCATTAAAGGTTATAGTACAATGAAAAAAGACGAATTACTAAAGAATTTATAATAGTAATTCTTTTTTTATGCCTATATAATAACAAAATCTTGATATGTTTTTTATTTTTAGATATAATTATTTATGAACATAGGAGTGATATAATGCGTAAGATTATTGCGGGTTTAGATATTGGATCCTCTTTTATTAAATTAGTAGTAGGAGAAATAGTAAAAGACAAAGTAAATATTTTAGCATGTGTTGATGCTCCAGCAAGAGGAATAAAAAAGGGATATGTAATTAATAGTGAAAGTGCTACAGAAGCATTTAAAGAAGTTTTTTCTAAATGTGAATCAATTCTTGGATTAAAAGTAAATAAAGTATTAGTAAGTATTCCTTCACTATATACAGAATGTTTTCTATCTAGTGGAATGGTAACAGTAGATAATGAAGATAAAGTTATTGACAATAAAGTAATTGTTAGTGCTATGAAAAAATGTATTGAAGATAAAATTGTTGACAATAGAGAGTTGGTAACAATCATACCAACTAGTTTTAAAGTAAACGATGAAGTAGTTAATAATCCATTAAATATGATATCTGAAAGTTTATCAATGAAAGGTGTTGTTGTAACAGTACCTAAAAAGAATATTGAAGGTATCAGTTTATGCCTCAAAAATATTGGTGTAAATATTATAGACATTGTTATATCACCACTTGGAGATTATTATGAATATAGAAATAAAGAGTTAGATAAACAAATTGGAGCATTAGTAAATATTGGAGAAGATGTTACTAATGTATCTATATTTAACAAAGGAATATTAACTAATACAGAAGTAATTGATATTGGTGGAAGTACAATTACTAATGATTTAGCATATGTATATAAGATTAGTACTGAAGATGCTAGAATGGTAAAAGAAGATCTTGCTTTAGCCCATACTAGACTTGCTCAACCAAATGAATCAGTAACGTTAATGGACAAACATAATGAAATGGTTAAAATTAATCAATATGATGCATCAGAAATAGTCATGGGAAGGTTGACTGAGATTATTAATTTAGCCAAAAAACAAATAAATCTCTTAACAAAAAAGGAAATTAGTTATATAATGATATTAGGAGGAGTAGCAGAGACTCCTGATTTAGATATTTTAGTAGAAGAAACTTTAGGGGATAAAGGTATAATTGGTAAAGTTGAAGAAATCGGAGCTCGCAACAACAAATATGGTACTGCAGTAGGAATGATTAAGTACTATAATAGTAGATTGAAACTAAGAAATATAGAATATTCAATATTTAGTGTTGAAGAACAAGAGGAACTAGGTGGAAAGAAAATAAACGTTTCTGAGAATTCTATTCTAGGGAAATTATTTGGATATTTTTTTGATAATTAAGGAGAAGATAATATGAATGGATTACAAATGGATCAAGTAGCAAAAATTAAAGTAGTTGGAGTAGGTGGCGGTGGCTGTAATGCTGTAAACCGTATGATTGAAGAAGGAGTAAAAAGTGTAGAATTCTATGTAGTTAATACAGATTTACAAGTTTTAAATTCTTCTAAAGCAGAACACAAAATCCAAATAGGTAAGTCAATTACTGGTGGAAGAGGAGCTGGAGCAAATCCTGAAATAGGACGTGCCGCAGCCTTGGAAAGTAAAACAGAAATAGAAGAAGCCCTAAAGGATGCCGATATGGTATTTGTAGCATGTGGTATGGGTGGAGGTACTGGAACTGGTGCTGCCCCTATTATTGCAGAAATAGCACAAGAACTTGGAGCTTTAACTGTTGGTATTGTAACTAAACCATTTAGATTTGAAGGAAAGAGAAGAATGGAAAATGCTCTTCTTGGTCTAGATGAATTAAAGAAACATGTTGATACTTTAATAGTAATACCTAATGATAAATTAAGAGATATTATTGATAAAACTACATCATTTGATGATGCCTTTAAAGAAGTAGATAATGTACTACATAGAGGTGTTCAATCAATATCTGATTTAATTGCTGTAACTGGAGTAATTAACCTAGATTTTGCTGATGTTAAAGCTGTTATGGAAAAGAGCGGAACTGCTATAATTGGTATTGGCTGCAATGCTGGTGAAAATAGAGCAATTGAAGCTGCTAAACAAGCTGTAGCAAATTCATTACTTGAAGCAACAATTGATGGAGCAACAAATGCAATTGTTAATGTAACAGGTGGAAAGAACTTAACATTATTTGAAATAGAAGATGCTGTTGAAACAGTAAGAGAAGCTGCTAAGAGCGATGTAAATATTATCTTTGGTGCCATTAAGAATGATAATTTAACTGATGAAGTAATTGTTACAGTTATTGCAACTGGATTTGATGAAGGTTCTGGTGATACCGAAGAATTATATAGTCCATCAGAAACTCCAAAAAGAAGAAGTGTACCAAC
>JAEEGL011614617.1_pt1 | contig 21764 bp, 15 predicted proteins | sample 9134231 | NCBI WGS metagenome assembly JAEEGL01 (sample SAMN16246548, study PRJNA631951) | gut metagenome | biome: gut microbiome; feature: rumen; material: fiber-attached | host: Bos | place: Iran: Karaj | collected 2018-10
AGTCGAGCTTCGGCATCAACGCGGTGGAGCTCTACGACCTCGGCGGAGCCCTGCTGCTCAGCCAGGCGGCCTCGGGCCTCTGCCATACCCTCGACCTGCGGCCCTACGCCGCAGGCGTCTACATTCTCAAGGTCCGCACCCTCAACGGTACCGCCACCAAGAAGATTGTCAAGCAGTAACTGAAAACAACTACGCTTATGAAACGGATGCTTTTGTTTGTTGCCCTCGTGGCGTTGTTTGCACCCTTTGCACTTTGTCAGGAAGAAGACTCCTGCACCATCTCGATATTACGCACCGACCTGTATGACGACAGCTGGCACGGCGGCGGAATACTCGTGTTGCAGGACTCGAGTGAGGTGGGTTTTGTGGACTGTCCTGCCGGCATGAGCGGTACCACGGTTGAGTTTGTGGTCAGCGCCTCGTCGCCGGTCTATCTCGTTTTCTACAAGGGACAGTGGGCTAACGAGATGGGCGGTGCTGTGGCCGACGGCAGCGGGGCCGTGGTGTTCACCCTCGAACACATGGAGGAGTATATCGGCGGCGACACGATAGCGGTGGTGGAGCCGCCGTGTCCCACCTGCCTGCAGCCCGCCGGTTTCAGGGTGGAGGACCAGTTTCCCCACAGTGTCACCATAGCGTGGGACATAGAGCCGGGCCAGTGGGCCTGGCTGGTGCGCCTCGACGGCGACACCGCCACGGTGACGGAGTACGGCGCGAGCCACACCTTCGAGAACCTGCAGCCCCACACGCGTTATACCGCCCTGGTGGCCACCTACTGCGCCGAGGGCGACACGTCGCACTTTTCACAGTTCCAGTTTGTCACCGCTTGCCCCGAAGACGGCTGCGACGTAGATATTGTGATGCACGACGCCTATTTCGACGGCTGGACGGGCAACGCCATAGAGTGTTATCTTGACGGAGAACTCATCCTTCACGCCACCCTCGATTGCCAAAGCGGTGAACACATCCCTTTTTCCTCCCAATATGCCTGTTACGAAGACACGGCAACCATAGACTACTGCACCGGCGAGGAGCTGGCGCTTGTATGGCGGAGCGGCTACTTTAGCAACGAGGCGACGTTCACTGTGACGGTGGGCAATGTGCCGCGGGTGAGCGGCACGGGCAGCGACTACCAGGACGGCGATACCATCTATGTGGTGCATGCCTGCCCCAACTGTATAGTGCCTTCCAACCTGGTGGTGAGCAATATCACCGGCAGTACGGCCGATATCGCGTGGACCCCCCAGGGCAACGCCACTACGTGGAGCGTCACCATAGGCGGCGGCATAGCCACCACCCGTGTCTATGTCGACGAGCCCCACTACCATGCCACCGGCCTCACCACCTTTGCCGACTACACAGTAGAGATACGGGCCCACTGCTATGACGGCGACAGCAGTTACGCCCTCGTGGGTGCGTTCCACACCGGGATGTGCGACGACGGCACCGTGGTGGTGAACTTCGATTCCTCGATGTCTTCCGCGTACCACAACAACTTCCCCCTGGGGCCGAGCAACTACTGCAACAGCATGGTCCAGATGATTGTCGACGCCGAGCTGTTGTCAGAGGCCCACAATATAATGGCCATGGCCTACTATACCAGGGACGGAAGAGGCGGCGATATGTACAACGCCGTAGATGTGTATATGGCCAATGTGGATGAGGATTTGTTCTACGACCGGTTCTTGTTGCCCGACTCGGCCCACGAGTTTGTGCATGTGATAGACCATGCCAATCTGGGCTATTCCAGTGGCGGGTGGCATGTGGTATATTTCGACACGGCCTTTGTGTGGGACGGAGCCAGCAACCTGTTGGTGACGGTGGTGCGCAACAACGGGGCGTGGGAGAGCGGCAGCCAGTTTATGGGTCATGACTGTTCCATGGGCAAGAGTTGCATTGCGCAGTCCGACACCTATACTTTCGATATCAACAGCCAGCCACTGTCGGCGCTGTTCAGCACCGCCGCCGTGATGGGCGACCTGCTGTTCTACAGCTGTGAGCCCGATAGCTGGTGCGAGCCGCCTGCCATAGTCAGTGTCGAGCCTGCCACCCACAGCCTCACCGTCGGCTTCAGCAGTGCTGCCGATGCCGTGGAGGTGGCTGTGATGCAAGGCGAGTGGGTGACCCCCGCCGCCGGCATACCCGTGACGGGCGACACCTATACCTTCGAGGGCCTTCAGCCCTATACCGCCTACGCGGTGGGTGTGCGTGCTATCTGTGCCGAAGGGTTGGCCAGCGACTGGACAGTGAGCACATTAAGCACAATAGATGCCAACTGCCAGCCGCCCACAGGCTTCTATGTGGACAACCTGACCGAGGTTGGCAACGCAACCTTCCACTGGACCGTCGTGGACGGCACCCCCAACGAGTGGAACATAGCGATTGCCAACGCCGAGGGAGAGGCAGTGCAGACGGTCAATGTGGCCGGCACTCTCTCTCAACACTCCGTCGGCGGACTCATTGCGGGCGAGGAATACACAGCCCGCATACGGGCTTTGTGCGACTACGGCAGCAGCGAGTGGAGCAACAGCATCGTCTTCACCGCCGGCCAGTGTCCGCCGGTGCTCAACGTGGTGCTGAAGAAGGTCAACCCCACCACCATACAGGTGTCGTGGACCAATGCCTCGGAACATAATGTCTATATGATAGACTATGGTCCGCAAGGCCATGTGCCGGGCAGTGGTACCCTTCAGACTGCATATAGCTACGTCAGCACTATCTATAATCTGCAGCCGGACTCGACCTACGACATATATATTCGTGCCGAGTGTTTCGACCACAGTGTATTGCCATGGAGCGGCCCTTACACACTCTCGCTTGTGGGCATAGGTGGAACTGATGCGGACCATGTGGCCCTGCATCCCAACCCCACTGCCGGCAGGGTGACCCTTGAGGGGCTGGACGGCGGCTCCCGCGTGGAGGTGCTGGATATCAGTGGCCGCATACTGGAGGTCTGCACCACGGCTGAGAGCCGCCTGCTACTCGACCTCGGCTCGCTGCCCACGGGCACCTACTTCGTGAGAATAACTTGCGACCGCTTCACCGCCACCAAGAAGATTGTCAAGCAGTAGGCGGCGGGTGACGGGCGGTTTGGTTTAGCGCCGTGCATCGCGCCGAATGGGGGCGAAGGTGGATGGCGGGGGTCTGCTGTGCGGTCGGACCGACACGGCTGTGTCCGTGGACGGGTTTTATAATGGTTTGATAGTAAGTATTTTGGTGCCGTTTATGATGTTTTTTGAAAAAAAAACTCTGCCGTATTGGAAAATATATGTATTTTTGCACCTTGGAATAAAAGTGGAAATATTAACTTTAAAATATTCAAAATAGATGAAAAAAATCGTATTAGCTCTCTGCGCCGTGGCAATCAGTGTTGCTTCGTTCGCACAGTTCAGCCAGATGAATGGCAAACCCAGCCCTGCCACCAAGGCCGGTGTTGAATGGCATCAGATCAACAATCCGATGACCGTCATCGACTTCAACGGCAACACAGTCAATATTGCCGACACACTGGCTGCCGGCAAGGCCCTCGTAATCGACTATTCCGCCACCTGGTGCAGTTGGTGCTGGGTGATGCACACCAACGGCATCCTCGAGGCCATCAAAGAACAGCTTGGCAACGATGTGTGCGTGCTGTGGGTGGAATCTGATCCCACCACCACCAACCCCGCTGAAATCACCGGCTCCGGCTCTACCCAGGGCGACTGGACCAACGGCGGCACCGTGCCCTATCCTATCATCAACGATGAGACTGTCAACGACCTGATTGGTGACAATAATATCAACGGCTATCCCACTGTGGTCTTTGTGTCGCCCAGCGGCTACTGGTGCGATGTCTACGGTACCGATTGGGGTTTTGGCCCCTATGATGCCAGCGAGGCAGTGTCTGCCATCAGCAATCTGCTCGAGGTCTATCCTCGTCCCAACCATGTGCCCATTGTGACCATTGGCGGCAACACCACCGTGGTTGTCGGTGGCCCGGCTACCTTCACCGCCAATATCACCAGTGTCGACCAGGTGACCAGCATCGAGTGGAGCGTCGATGGCGGCGACCCCGCCACCGGCACAGGTGAAAGCTTCACCACCACTTTTGCCACCGCCGGCGACTACACCGTCACCCTCGCTGTTACCAATACCACCGGTACCACCACTGAGACCCTCAATGTCAATGCAATCGAACTCAACTGGGGTGACGATATGACCTACAGCATGGGTGAAGAGGAAGGCGCTCTCGGCACTGGTGGCATGATGTACTGGGCTGTCAAGTATCCCGCCAGCAAGATGGCCGGCCGCACCTACCTCTCTTCGGTCGACATCTTTATTCCCAGCAGCACTGTCGGCAAACTGACCATGAAGGTCTATCAGGGTGGCGACAATGCCCCCGACGAGCTGCTCTATAGCCGCGACTACACCGTCAACGCAAGCTTTGCCAACAGCTGGTACACCTGCTATCCCCACGAGCAGAGCATTGCCCTCGACGACACCAAGAACCTTTGGATTGTCTTCTCGAAAAACGGTGGCTATCCCGCTGCCTACAGCACCTATATCGGAATGGATGACGGTGACTACCTGAGCATAGACGGTAATAACTGGACAACCGGCGCCGCCGTTGATTATCCTGGCGAGTGGATGATAATCACCACCACCAAGAATTATGTGGGCGTCAGCGAGGTTCTCGGCAGCGAAGTGGCCATTTATCCCAACCCCTCTACCGGCCTGCTCAACATCAGCGCCGACGGCCTGCAGGAAGTCAGCGTGATGGACCTCGGCGGCCGCACCCTGATGACCGTCAACAGCAATGTTGTCAACATCAGCGACCTCAATGCCGGTGTCTACTTTGTGCGCGTTGTCAGCGCCAATGGTGTCAGCACCCAGAAGGTTGTGAAGAAGTAAGCTTCACTTTGTGATATGAAAAAGAGGCGTCCGCAAGGACGCCTCTTTTTTTGTTGATAGGTTGATACGTTATAGCGGCCCTCCGTATCAACCTATCAGCCTATCAACTAATCAACCCCGTGGCAGGAACTTTACATCGGCGGGGGCAATGAGGCCGAGGGCGATGGCTTTGGCTACACGGGCGCCGCTTTTGTTGACTATGTCGAGGCGGCGCGAGAGGTCTTTCTGCCGCTCTTGGATAGCTTTGTCGGTCTCGCCGAGGCGGTCCGATATTTCGGCGGCGGTGCAGCCTGCCGCTTCGAGCAGGAGCAGGCGGCGCTCGGTGTCGGACAGGGCAAAGGAGGCGTCGTGGTCGGCCACGAGGCGGAAGTAGCTCTCGGCAGCCTCTTTGAGGGTGAGCATGACGGGGTAGTTGAAGTAGCACTCCTCGCCGCGCTCGAGGCAGGCTATGGCGCGCAGTATGTTCTCGATGCTGAAGCCGCCGGTGGCGTTTTTGCTGACGAAGGCCGAGGCTCCGAGAGACAAGGCGTCCATCACCACGCGCCCTATGTCGCCGATGCGGCGCATGCGTTCGGCGGGGTCGCCACTTTCGCCGGGGTTGTCGAAGCGGCCGGAGAAGATGATGATCTTCACTTTGGGATAGCGCTCGTGGAGTCGGCGTGTGATGGTGAGGCCGCCGGTGGGCTCGCCCTGGAACTCCATGTCGACCAGCACGTAGTCGGGCAACTCGATGTTCTCCAAGGACGCCATCAGCGAAGGACCGTCGGCGAAGGTGTCGACCATCTCGACGCGGCGCATGACGCTGCCGTCCACGTCACCACTCTCGACCTGCACGGCGCGGGCGTTCATCTCCATTTTGACGACTTTGCGTATCAGGGGCTCGTCGTCGACCATCATTACACGGATGTTCTTGTTTGTTGGCATGGGTATGGGTGGTTTGTCTATGTTGCTGTTTTATCTGTCGGATGAGGCTTTTGCGGCTACGCGCACGTGCATGGTGGTGCCGGCACCGGGTTCGCTTTCGACCCAGAGCTTGCAGCCGCGACGGGTGAGGTCGTCGTGCTTCTTGATGATATAGCGGCAGAGGATGAGGCCGAAGCCGTGGTCGCCCTGCACCTCGCGGTCGGCTTTGAAGAGACTGTCGCACTGGGCGGCGGTCATGCCGCTGCCGGTATCGGCGACGGTGATGTCGACATATTGTTCGCCGTTTTCGGACTGCCACGAGGTTCCCGCCACCGTGACGCTGCCTTGGACGGTGTGCTGCAGGGCGTTGGTGACGAGGTTGCGCAGCAGTATGGTGAGCAGCAGCCTGTCTCCCCATACCGTGAGAGGGGAGGGGGTGAAGGTGAGAGTCACGTCGGCGCGGGGACGCATCACCTGTGAGCGCACGTCGTCGAGCACCTCCTGCAGGGCAAAGGAGGAGGCGTTGAAGGTGAGCCCGCTGGGAATGGAGAGGCGGGTCCAGTTCTTGATATTGTCGAAGGTGCGCAGCAGTTGCTCCAGCACCTCGGAGCGCACTTCGGGCGTGAGGTTGGGGCTGCGCAGGTATCCGATGAAGGGAGCTATGTCGTGGCGCATGACGCTGAGGCAGGTCTCCACGTTGGCGATGCGCTCCACGTCGCGCCGTTTGGCCTCTTCGAGTTGTTGCTTCTCGCGCCGCAGGCGGCGGGCGTTGACCCAAAGGAGTACGGTGAGCACCAGCAGTACCAGCAGCAAGACGCTCACCACCATAGCTGTGAGGGTCATCCAATGGCTGCGCCGCGTGGCGTCGGAGAGGGTCTGCTGGAGGGCGAAGTCTTCCTGCTCGTTCTGCTTGATATAGTCTTGCAGTTCGGAGTGGTATTCGTACCAGCGGATGGCTTCGGCGGGCGAGGTGGCGAGGCGGCTTCTAAGGAGCACGTCGAAGTAGCCGAGTTCCATCTTGGGGGCGGCAAAAGGCTGCCATGTGCCGTGGAGGCTGCGCCACGAGGAGAGTACGTTGTGGGCCATGGCGGTATCGCCGATGAGAAGGGCATAGCGTGCCGTAGAGGTGACGCCGCCGAGCATCTGGTAGGGATCGCCATAGCGGAAGAAGGCTTCCCGAGCACGGTCGTAGAGGGCCAAGACACTGTCGGGCGCAGTTATGCCGGGCAGGCTCTTGAGTGCGGCAGCGGTCATCTGGAGGGTGTTGGCATAGTGGAAGATGCAGAAGGTGCTGTCCTTCCGGCCACGCTCGAGGATGTCGAAGTTGAGGTCGCAGTAGTCGAGGGCACGTTCACTCTCGCCGGCACTCTGCCAGCCATAGGCGAGGGCATAGTTGAGGGCCATGTCCTGAGCGTAGTCGACCATGAGGTTCGGGCGGCGCCGTTCCACCTCGTCGAGGAGGGTGCGCACGTCGGCCTCTTTGCCGTCGCGATAGTGGAAGTTGAGCACCAGCATGGTGATGTAGTACTCGGTCTGGGCGTAGTTGTAAAGCAGGTTGTTGCGGTTATGCTCGAGGATGCCGCTATTGCCTATTTTGTAGAGGAGGCGGTAGGAGTCGGCAATGCGGCCGTCGCGCTGGAGGAGCCGGGCACGGATGAGGTGAGCGATGACCTTCTCGATGTCGCCATTGCGCATGCCGCTTTTTCGGAGTGCCACGGTCTTGTCGACATAATCAAGCATCAGGCCTGCATTGGCACGGTCGCTTTTTTGGTAGTAGGCGAAGGCCATGTTGTTGCGGGCGCGCAACTCTCCGTCGACATAGTCGGGCAGCGAGTCGGCGATATACTTCAAGGCACGCTGCGAGAGGGCGATGCAGCTGTCGGGTTGCCGGTAGCGGTTGACGAAGGCCTCCTTGTTGAGCCCGTCGGCACGCGAGCGGAGCAGGGGGTCGGGCATGGGGTCTTTGCTGCATCCGGCAAGCAGCAAAATTGCTGCCAAGGCTATTGTTATAAGTGTGTTTTTCACGCTGCAAAGATACGAAATGTTTTTGAATTGGCGATTAAAAATCACCAACTTACAGATTTTGTTGCAAATTTATTTTGTCAGTTTGGAAAAAGGTAGTATCTTTGCACCCGATTTTAGAAGAGAAAAGGTCGTTTGGCCGAGGGGCTAGGCACAGGTCTGCAAAACCTGCTACTCCGGTTCAAATCCGGAAGCGACCTCACAAGAAACAGGGCATCCATATCCGGGATGCCCTTTCGTTTTTTGGAAATTATATTTTGTCAGTTTATAAAAATTTTGTATCTTTGCACAGCTTTTTGAGCACGGCATATCCTGTCTGTGTACTGATGCTCAAGAGGTTGTATGAATTATAAGTTTAATCTGTGCCGTGACAGGTGGCACGCAAAAGCAAAAAAAGAACCCATACACATGGATTACAAGAATGTGCAACCGCTGGCCGACTTCGATTGGAATGCCGTCGACGAGAAGGCCGGTAAAATCAAACAACAAGAAGCTTCGGAGAAGAATGACGCTTATGAGAAGAGTTTCAACTCCTTCACCGAGCAGGAGGTGATCAACGGTGTTATCGTGGCCATCAATGACCGCGAGGCTGTTGTGAACGTCGGCGCCAAGAGCGACGGTGTTATCCCCGCAGGTGAACTCCGCTACAACCCCGACCTGAAGCCCGGTGACACCATCGAGGTCTACGTCGAGAGCCAAGAGGATGCCAACGGCCAGCTGATGCTGAGCCACAAGAAAGCCCGCATCCTCAAGTCCTGGGAGCGCGTCAACCAGGCCTATGACAATCAGGAAATCATCACCGGTTATGTCAAGAGCCGTACCAAAGGCGGCCTGATCGTGACCGTGTTTGACAACATCGAGGCTTTCCTGCCCGGCAGCCAGATCGATGTTAAGCCTATCCGCGACTACGACGTGTTTGTCGACAAGACGATGGAGTTCAAGGTGGTCAAAATCAATCACGAATACAAGAATGTCGTTGTCAGCCACAAGGCTCTTATCGAGGATGAGATCGAGGCTCAGAAGGCCGAGATTATCAGCCACCTCGAGAAGGGTCAGGTGCTGGAAGGCGTGGTGAAGAATATCACCAGCTACGGCGTGTTCGTCGACCTGGGCGGTGTGGACGGTCTGATCCACATTACCGACCTCAGCTGGGGTCGCATCAGCCACCCCAACGAGATTGTGCAGCTCGACCAGAAGATCAATGTGGTTATCCTCGATTTCGACGACGAGAAGCGCCGCATCGCCCTCGGTCTGAAGCAGCTCACTCCTCATCTCTGGGATGCTCTGGATGCTGACCTCAAGGTGGGTGACCACGTGAAGGGTAAGGTGGTCGTCATTGCCGACTACGGTGCCTTCGTCGAGGTGATGCCCGGCGTTGAGGGTCTTATACACGTCAGCGAGATGAGCTGGAGTCAGCACCTGCGCTCGGCTCAGGACTTCCTGAAGGTGGGTGACGAGGTTGAGGCAGTCATCCTGACCCTCGACCGCGAGAACCGCAAGATGAGCCTCGGCATCCGCCAGCTCATGCCCGACCCCTGGTTGGCTATCGCCGAGAAGTACCCCGTGGGCAGCAAGCATACCGCCACTGTGCGTAACTTCACCAACTTCGGTATCTTTGTCGAGCTCGAAGAGGGCGTGGACGGCCTTATCCACATCAGCGACCTCAGCTGGAGCAAGAAGATCAAACACCCCGCCGAGTTTACCAAGATCGGTGAGAAGATCGACGTTGTTGTGCTCGAAGTCGATGCTGAGAACCGCCGTCTGAGCCTCGGCCACAAGCAGCTCGAAGATAATCCTTGGGATGTCTATGAGAGCCTGTTCGTGGTGGGTAGCGTCCATCAGGGCAAGATTGTCAACATCAACGACAAGGGTGCCACCGTCATCCTGCCTTATGATGTCGAGGCCTTTGCTCCGATGCGCCATCTCGACAAAGAGGACAAGACTAAAGCCCGTCAGGGTGAGACCCTCGATTTCAAGGTCATTGAGTTCAGCAAGGACAGCAAGAAGATTATCGTGAGCCATACCCGTACCTTCCAGGATGGTCAGGACAGCAACCGTGAGGGCGACGACCGCAAGGAGCGCGCCACCAAGAAGACTGTCAAGCAGATCAACGACAATCTGGAGAAGACCACCCTTGGCGACCTCGATATCTTCCAGAAACTGAAAGAGGAGAAATAAAAGACACAGTCTCTCCGTAATGTGAAAGGTGAAAGGAGAAGGGATAACAACCTGCTGCCTTTCACCTTTCTCTATAATAAGTAGATTGCTATGGCAGACAAACACCAGTTGCTCAAGCGTTATTGGGGTTATGACACATTCCGCCCATTGCAGGAGGATATTGTCGACTCTGTGGTGGAAGGTCATGACACGCTCGCTTTGCTACCTACCGGTGGCGGGAAGAGCCTCTGCTACCAGTTGCCGGGCTTGATGATGGAGGGTGTGTGTGTCGTTGTCTCGCCGTTGATATCGCTGATGAAAGACCAGGTGCAGCGCCTGCAGTCGATGCATATACGTGCCAGATACCTTGTGTCGGGCATGACAAAGACCGACCAGTCGACGGTGTTGGCCAGTGCTGTATCGGGTACGTTGAAGTTCCTGTATGTTTCACCAGAACGCCTGCGTCAGCAGATGTTTATCGAACATTTCCGACACATGAAGGTGTCGTTGATTGCTGTCGACGAGGCACATTGCATTTCTCAGTGGGGATACGACTTCAGGCCGACATACCTGCAGATAGCCACCATCCGTCAGTATCATCCAGACGTGCCGCTTATTGCCCTCACGGCGACGGCAATACCAGAGGTGGTGGATGATATCTGTCGGCAACTGCTTATGCATAACGAACGACGTTTTCAAAGCAGTTTTGAACGAAAGAACCTGATATATTCCGTGCAGCAGGGAGCGAACAAGATGGTTTCGCTTATCCGTATGGCTGCAGAGAGTGAAGGCAGTGGCATTGTGTATGTCGGTAGCCGCAGGATGACAAGTGTTGTCGCCACTCAACTGGCGGGTGCGGGCATCCCGGCAACGAGCTACCATGCCGGCCTCGATATGCGTGAGCGCGATAAACGGCAGGAGATGTGGATGGCTGGAGTATACAAGGTGATGGTGGCCACAAATGCTTTTGGCATGGGAATAGACAAGCAGGATGTGCGTTTTGTGGTTCATTATGACATTCCCAGTTCGCTGGAGGCTTATTTTCAAGAGGCTGGCCGTGCAGGTCGTGACGGTAACGAAGCACGTGCGGTGATGCTCTATGATGAAGGAGACGATGCACGACTTGCGATATCGTTCGATTCATCGTTCCCATCGGTGAAGTACATCAGGAATATCTATCGGGCATTATGTAATTACTATCAACTGCCGATGGGGTTTGGGGCTGACAGTGCATACGACTTTGATATGGAAGCTATCTGTGCTGAATACAACTTGAAAGCGAGTGAGTTCTATAGCGCTTGCCGTTTTCTTGAGCGTGAAGGTCTGATCTCCATTCCCGACAAGGATGATACTTATTCTACCCTATATATCCCGCTGCACCGAGAGGAGCTATATCATTTCCAGTTGACACATGAGATGTTGGGTAATGTGCTGCAGGCGGCAGTGCGTCTCTATCCCGGCCTGTTCACCGCAGTCACTCCCATCGATGAGCAGAAGATTGCACGACGCTGCTTCATGGAGCCGTCAGAGGTGATGGGGAAACTGCGTCAGATGAGTGATATGAAGGTGGCGGAATATAATCCGCGTCCATTGAGGCCGCAGATTGTCTTTGCGGTGCCAAGGGTGGATGAACGTGACATATTGTTCAGCGAGCAGAACTACGAAATGGTGAAGCAGGCTGCACGTCGCCGTCTTGACGCGGTGCTGTCATATCTGCATTGCGATGACAGGTGTCGGTGCCGCCAGTTGCTGGCCTATTTCGGCGAGGATATGCCTCACGACTGCGGTCAGTGTGACGTATGTCTGAAGAATGCTGCGGCCACAAAAGATGTAGTTGCAGCCATCAAGGAGAGGCTCGGTCGGATGAAGATGCCTGTCGGGGAACTATGCAGCAGCCTTGAACGCGAGGGCTACAGCGGGGTGGGGGACGCAGTGAGAGATCTGCTCGATGACGGAACCGTTCAGATAGACGGGAACTTCTTCTTGAGTGTGTCGTAGAGGCGAGCCACCGGCAGACCCATCACGTTGTAGTAACACCCCTTTATACCATCAATACCAATCATTCCAATCCATTCCTGGATGCCGTAGGCACCGGCCTTGTCGTAGGGGCGGTAGGTGTCGACATAGTAGTCTATTTCGCTATCTGTCAAATGGCGGAAGCTTACTTCTGTGGCCTCGGTAAAAGTCTCGCGATGATGGTTCGACTGCAGGCAGACACCAGTGTATACTATATGTGATCTGCCCGAAAGGCTTTGGAGCATCTTCACAGCCTCGTCTCGGTCCTTTGGTTTGCCGAGTGCATTGCCATCAAGAGCCACCACGGTATCGGCGGTGACAAGTATATCGCCGTCCAACAGCTTCTCAAGTGGGAATGCGTCCGCCTTACGGCAGGCCAGATACTCCGCCACCTTGTCGACATGTAGTGGCTCGGCCAGATGTTCGTCGACATCTACCGAAACAATTTTTATCGGAAAACCAATGTGTGACAGCAACTCACGTCGCCGTGGCGACTTTGAAGCCAGCAGGAGCCTCATTTCACCTCCTTGCCGCCCTTGAACTTGGCTTTGTACACTTCGCGGCCGTTGTCATACCAAACCCACTTTCCGTCCTTCTCTCCGTCCACAAACTGTCCTTTCTCCACCATGCCGCCGGCCTCGTTGTAGCGCTCGTATTTGCCGTTAAGTATGCCGTCAATAAAGTTTTGGCGCAATTCGAGTTTCCCGTTGGGGAAGTATCGCACCTCTTCGCCGTCGCGTATGTCGTCGCTGTAGTGCATGATATAGCGCACCGAGCCGTCGTCGTACAAGCCCTTCCACTCGCCGTCTTTGCGGCCCTGGCTGAAGGTTCCGGTGTAGTCCACCTTGCCGTCTTCATACCATGCTGTCCACTCGCCCTCTTCCATATCGTTGACATATTCGCCTTCGTGCAGTTTCTTGCCGCTTTCGTACCATGTGGTCCAGGTGCCTTCGCGTTTGCCGGCGCGGTAGTTGCCTTCGCGCCATTTCTCGCCGGTCTCGTAGTAGTAGGTCCAGCGGCCGATTTCTTTGCCTCTGGCATAGGTGCCGACAATGCCGATGCGGCCGTTGGTGCGCCAGTAGAAGCGCCACTCGCCGTCCTGCTCGCCGTCTATGAGGTTGCCCTCCATGTCAATATTGCCGTTCTCCTGCCACCAGGTGCCTTTGCCTTGCAGTTCGTTGTTTTTGTATATGCCGCTGAATTTCAACTGGCCGTTGCGGTGCCACTGGTGGGTCTCACCCTCGCGGCTGCCGTTCACATAGTTCACCTCTTCTTCGATTTGGCCGTTGTCGTACCATGAGCGGTATTTGCCGGTACGGCGGCCGTTTTCGATATTCACTTCGCTCTTGAGGTCGCCGTTGCGGTACCAACTGCGTGTGGTGCCGGTGGTGTGGCACTCTTCTGCCAGACGGCTGCCGTCTTCATAGAAGAGGGTCCAGATGCCGCTCTTCTGGCCGTTGTTGTATGTGCCGTGCTGCGAGAGTTGCCCGTTGGGGTACCACCAGTTCCAGTCGCCGACGCGGTCGCCGGCCTTGTTGAGGGTGCCTTCTACCGACAGCTGGTCGCTGTCGGCATATTTTTTCTGGTAGTGGGTCTGTGCTGTAATCAGTGATGCCGGGAGCAGTGCTGCGAGGGCAAAGAGCAAGGTCTTCTTCATATTCGATGGTGTTATCTATTCGGTGTAAACAAATTCTATCCGTATCCGGTCACTGGCGGTGGAGGCTTGGTAGCCGCCGATGACGGCGTGCAGGGCTGAACTGCGCCGCGAGTTGAGCACCAGTATGGTGCCGTTGTCGGCACCGTTGCGCAGCATGCCCTGCAGGTGCTGGGTGACGCGCAGGCGGTAGCGGCGGGTGTCGGCATTGTATTTCCCGTCATATCCGGTGGCGGTATAGAGGTCGATGAGGTCGTTGATGTAGACCTCGTCGCCCGATGCGTTGCGGGTAAGTGCAATTACGCGGTCGGGCATATCGTCGGCGGCAGGGTCTGCATTGGGCAGCAGCAGCTCGGCATAATGGATGACGGCCATGGGGTGGGCTTCGTGGAAGGCACGCACCGCCTCGTCGAAGCTGACGTGCACCTTGTGACCGGCCAGGGGCTCAAGATAGAGGGCCTGTGAACCTTCTATGCTGTCGGTGCCGGCAAAGACAGTGCCGGTGTAATCGTGTGTGAAATGGTTGAAGTGCACCGTGCTCCCGTTCAGGGGGAAGACGTATGTGTTGGAGTCGCTCTCGGGGTTGTTGGCGTAGGTGTAGTACACCGTGATGCAGGTCTGGGTTGCCGAGAAGTTGATGCCCAGCATGCCGTTGTCCGAGTCGGGCAGCATACGTATGCGCAGACCTTTGGTCAGTTGTATGAAGTCTTCGGCCGAAGCCCGCTGCGAGAGCACATTGCCGATAGTGCCGCCCAGTTTGAGGCTCACCACTGTGTCGGCATAGCCCACGCTGACGGTGCTGTCGAAGAAGGTCGTACCCTCGTCCACCGGTATCGAGTCGGAGGCATAGTACGAACTGTCGGTCTCTATGGCCTGGCTCAGCTGCTTCACCTCGAAGTGGAAGTTGTAGGTGGCGGTGCTGTCGGGGTAGAGACGCTCTTTGACGAGGCTGAGCACCACCGAGTCTATAATCACCTCGTCGAAGTTGATGGAATTGGTGTTGTCGGCCAGTGCTATCTGGGTATACAGTTCTGACGTCACCTTGCCGAAGGTGGGGTCGTTGTATATGCCGATAATGCCGAAGCTGTAGCCGCTGGTGAGCAGCGAGTCGTCGGTCATGCTGTAGGCATCGTTGGCATAAAATGTCTCGGAGATGCCGTTGTATATGGTGTTGGGGTCGTTGAGGCCGAGGCCGAGGGCCGACTCCTCGTCGGCACAGCCTGTGGTGAACAGAGGAAGCAGTGCTGCCAGTGCGAGCAGCAGCGATGTTCTGGTTTTCATTTCTTTCAGTTGTCTATTTTCCCGATTATGCTGTCGAAGAATTTGTTGATACGGGCATAGAACTCTGCGGGGTCCGCTATATAGTCCAGCACGTTGCGTTTGTTTTCTTTGGCAAACGCCACCAGTTCGGGGTTGGCGTTGGGCGACCCGATGATGACGCCTTGCGAATAGGTGATGGCGGCTTTCATCAGTCCGAGATAGGTCGTGTCGCCGTAGAGGCGCAGGTCTTTGGCGGTGGCGCCGTCGGCTTTCATCTTGCGTTCCAGCTCGCCGCCTATCTTGCCCTTGAAGTTGTCGTCCATGAGGGTGATGACGAGTTTGGTGCCGCTGAAGAAGGAGTTCTCCTTGTTGATGCGGCGCAGGTAGAAGGGGATCATGGCCGAGAACCAACCTTGGAAGTTTATCAAGTGGGGCTGCCACGCCAGTTTGCGCACAGCCTCCAGGGTGCCGCGTCCGAAGAAGAGCAGTCGCTCGTCGCTGTCGGGGCCGAGGGTGCCGTTGGCTTCTGTGCTCTCGCCGTGGCCGCTGAAGTATTCGTCGTTGTCGATGAAATAGACCTGCATGCGGGCCGACGGGATGGAACCCACCTTGATGATAAGCTGATGGTCGCAATTGTTCACAATGAGGTTCATACCGCTCAGCCTTATCACTTCGTGCAACTGGTGTTTCCGCTCGCTCACACTGTCGAACTTCGGCATGAAGACCCTTATCTCACGGCCCATTTCCTGGGTTTTTGCCGGCAGATAACGGCCCAATGCAGCCTGCTCGCTCTCTTTCGAAAACGGCATAATCTCCTGACTGATAAATAATATTTTGCCTCTCGCCATACTAAAAAGTATATATTTATTCAAAATGCAAAGTTACAAAAAAAATCGGAACTGCAAAAAAAAATGCTCTCCGGTCAAAAAAAATGTGTACTTTTGCAGCCGGATTTGCCACATTTAGACGATGAAAGAGACCGACAAACCCAACGACCGCACAGCTGCGCTCCTCAACAGGGCACGCCGCTACTGCGCCCTCTCCGAACAGTGCGAAAGCGGTGTGCGACAGAAGCTCATATCGTGGGGTGCCGCCTCGTCCGAGGTCGACGCCGTTGTCGCCAGCCTCCGCAGCGACTCCTACCTCGACGATATGCGTTTTGCCCGCGCCTACTGCGAGAGCAAACTGCTGCACCAGCAGTGGGGCCGCCAGAAGGTGGTCTACCAGCTCCGCATCAAGCGCATACCCAGGGAAGTCATCGATGCCGCCATGGCTACGGTCGGCGACGAGCTCTACTACGACGCCCTGCGCCGTGCCGCCGAGCACAAACTGCGCGAGTCGGGCCACGACGGTGGGCTCGACGACCTCTCCAGGGAGTTGCGCCTGCGCCTGCTCACCTTCCTCGCCTCACGTGGCTATACCTTTGCCGAAATCAATCATGTAATAACAAATATCAACGAACAATGAAACGATTCTACACCATTTGCGCCGCGCTGCTTTTTGCCGCCGTCGCCACTGCACAGGATCAGGTCGAGCCCGCCAAGTCCGCCGGTACTTGGGCTACCAGTTCCACCCCCGCCCTCAAGGCCACCGAGTTCTTCTTCAACAACTGGTCCAAGAGCGGCAACTCCCAAATCGACGTCACCGCCACCTTCTTCGGCAACTACAAGTACACCCATCCCAAGTTCGTGTGGGACAATGTTGTCGACCTGGCCTACGGCTTTGCCTGGCAGGACCTCGACAATACCGATACCGTGGGCGGCCTCTTCGAAACCCGCCGCAAGAGCAACGACAAGATCGACCTCACCAGCGCCATCAGCTGGAACGCCTACAAGGGCTGGGGCGCCAGCTTCACGGCCAACCTTAAGACCCAGTTCGGCGCCGGCTATGAGTACGACGGCATAGGTGCCGCCGCCGAGGCCACCAAGCGTCAGGTCTCTGGCTTCTTTGCCCCGGCCTACCTCACCACCGCCCTCTCGTTCGAGTACAAGAAGACCGACTGGTCGGTGTCGCTCTCGTTCCTCACCGGCAAGACCACCTTCGTCTGCAGCGACAGCCTCATCGCCAACGGCTACACCTATGGTGTCATCCAGCCCGACGACTTCGACGCCACCGACCCCACCACCTTCAACCACGCCTATTTTGCACTCGGTAGCTATGTCAAGGCCCAGTACCTGAAGAAAGACCTCCTGCCCAGGCTCGACCTCTATGCCCGCGCCGAGCTCTTCTACGACTACTGGAAACCCACCAACATGGCCTGGGACAACATGGTCGACCCCGCCACCGGCGACATTCTCAGCAAGTATGCCCTTGCCGAGGGTGAGACCTACGACGACCTTGCCGCCTATGGCTGGCTGAAGCGCCGTGCTTTCGAGACCGACCTCGACATCGAGCTCAAACTCGACTACCGCTTCTCCGAGCATATAGCCGCCAACTTCGCCCTCAACATGAAGTGGGACACCGACTTCAGCGGCATGGGCAGCTGGGGCCACTGGCAGATCTACCAGATGGCCGGCGTGCAGGTCTTCTTCAACTGGAAGAGCCCGAAGCAGTAATCCCGTCAGCCCCATAGCGGCGACGCAATACTAAAGGGGAGCCCCGACCACCATGGTCGGGGCTCCCCTTTACGTCATTCTGTCCCCCTGCCGCTACTCCTTGAATTTCAGAAGCACCGCTTCGTTCACGCGGAGGCCTATGTATTGCGCCATGCTGCTCTCTTTGATGGCCAGCTCGAGCATGCCGGTGGCCGACACGGTGAGGCGCAGTTTCTGCATGCGGCTGCCGCCGGCGGGCTGCTGGTGGTACGACACCGAGAGCTCGGTCACCTCCTGGTCCCTCACCGTCATCGCGAAGGGGCGCCCCTGGCGCAGGGTGTTGAACTCGTCGTAGCTCATCCCGAGGTAGGCGTTGCCGTAGCGGTCTATGTAGTGTATGTATATGCGGTAGTAGTCGCCCTGCGGCATATAGGTCACGAGGGTGCGCTGCAGCAGGGCGGTGTGCTGCGGCCCTATGTCGCGCATCGTGGCGCCTGCGGCCAGCTTGCGTACCACCCCCACAAAGAGGTTGTAGGCCGCAAAATTGTAGATGCCGCCCGGCTGGGTGGGCAGCACGCTCACGTCTTCGATGTCGCTCCCGAGGGCCATGGCGGGCAGCCCGTTGTCGACACACAGGAAATACTGGCCACGCGCTTTCACGCACACGAAGGGGTGCTCGGCGCTGTAGGCCGACCCCACATCGACAATGTGCACCGTGCCGGGCGGGAAACCCAGGCAGGCATGCCGCACCACAAAGGTCGCCGGCAGTATGTTGTAGGCCTCCAGCTCGTGGGTTATGTCGACCACCTCCACCCCGTCGACAAGGCTGTAGAGAGCCCCCTTCACCATGCCGGCGAAGAAGCCCCCCGAGCCCCAATCGGTTGTGAGTGTTACTATTGGCCTTTTCATATCGCGGTGCAAAGATACACATTTATATCCATTCGCCGAAAAAATATTTGCAACCCATTGTAATGCAACCCCCTCGCCACGGCTGTCGCTCGCCACCCCCCTGCATACTCCCCTCCAGCGCCGCCCTAACTCCCACATTTCTATAGTACATCCATAGTCGTTCTATAGTATTTCTTTAGTGGTTGACTATAGAACTACTATAGAACGGTCGGAGAAATGTCGGACCTGGGTCGGACCTGATACGGAGTCATCCTCTCCCCATTTTGGACCGCCGGCATCCTGCCGGCAAGACGGGTTATACCCGATAAAACACAAGCTTGATTATGATTTTTTTTTTGTGTGTATAATTTTATTTCGTATATTTGCATCGTACTAATTAATTAAAACCAAACTAAATCATGTACTGTAAATTGCTGAAGAATAGTTTTTTAGTTCTATTTGCCTTGTTGCAGGGGACGGCTTTTGGCCAGTTCTTCATAAAGGAGACACAATGGGTTAAACATGATTACTCTATTGTCAGGCAGGCAGGATATGACAGTTTCCTTGTTTATACCCCATATGAGGATGCTAATTTTGTTTTGTATGTCGACGGGAATAGCACGGCCAGTGTTTTGGTATTGCCGCAATTGCCAAATTTTGATAATTACAGAGTGAATGATTTCGAAATCTTGAATGATACGGTTTTCTTCTGTGGCAGTAGAAAAAATTCCCAAGCTGTTTGCCAGAGTGCCGTTTTTGGATATTTCCCGCTGTCCAATTTTCCTTATGGCAACGTGTATTTGGCTGAAAATGTCAAGCAGAAGGAATATAGAAAGATAGATGTGTTTGAGACAGCAGGCAAGGCCCATACGGTAATGGTGGGAAGCGTTTCTTTCGGGACAAAAGATGTGATAGTTGACGGAGTGCAATCAACTCCCAATCATTGGAATTTTCAGAGCGTAGAATTTGATGGTTTGGGGGTGGATTTGAACGATATTGCTGTTACGGACAGTTTTATAGTAGCTACTGGTTTTGGCGGTGCCAATAATCAGGGATGGTTGCATTATCTGACCAAACCGACTTCTTATATGAATGTCAATTACTTGACACTGCGGTCTTTCAATATAGGTTATGCCCCTGATTCTATAATGTTGATTGAGCACTGCTATGGTGATCATTTTGCTACAATAACCAAGGATGATAATAATCGGATTTATGTCAACAGGTACAATGGTATTGGGTTTGAAGATGCATTGCGTTATAGTGGAGATGCAAGATATGTTTACAGAGATTTCAAGTACAATATATTTACCGACAAACTTGATGTATTGTTAAGGCATGTAAACGGTACAACGAGAGAAAGCCTTATCTGTAATGTGGGTTATTCGGGCCCATCATATAATATAGGGTATGCAATGTACTATTATGCTTATGATGCGTATTTGTATTCATTGGATTATTTGACAACAAGGCCACAGTGGGATATTGTTTCTGGGGAAATTAGTGGGACTCTGGCTTTAGTACGCCACAGAAATGGTATGTGGCAATGCAATACACATTCTTTTTTCGGTTGGAGAAAGAAAACATATTATCCAGACGAAAAAGATCTTGGTGATCTTGGCGGTAAGGGTTATGTTATGAACGCCAGTGCCATTGAATGCGGGAAAGGTAGTGTCATGGTTGTAGATAATTGTATAGAGATAAGATAAAACAAGCAAATATGAAAAAAATAGTTCTATTGGCATTGCTGGTTGCAATGGTTTTGAAGGTTGCGGCACAGGACACGGTGTACTCCTTGACATTGAAGAATAGTTATTTGTTTGAAGATTGGCCGGCGTTCGACACTATTTCCGACAGTCTGACCAACCTTCGTAATGGAACAAATACATGTGGGTATATAGGCTTTGGATTTGAAGCAAAAGATTCAATCCATATATATGGTGTTGCGGTAAGCACTAATACGTATCTCTTTGAGGATTTTATCAATTTTGACGATGCTGGAAATGTCGATTCCTCAGATTTCATTGAGTATACAGCGTCGCAAATTTTCGACAAGAAAGATACGACAGAAGCATACGAGGAGTACGGCATAGGCTTGTATGACGCGGAGCACCACAACCTCTATCCGATAAGTGAGATGGTGCCGTTGAATATCTTTGAGGAACCGGACTATTACCATGCTATTGGCTGCCATTTGTACCATGCTACCATAAACGCTGGACAGTTGAAATATTTTCCTGTTTTTGAATTGTATTTTGACGAGCCGGTTAAAGTCGCCGGGGAATTCTTTGTGATGAAAACCAGCAGGGCGGCAACCAAGGCAAGGGAAATGGGTTTGATTAAAGCATATTATTGGTGGCCATCTTTGATTAATTGCGTGGAAACAATCGGTAGCAATACAACATTGATCAACCGTCCATTTAGCACATGTTTGACTTTTAATATTCCACCGGAAAACCACTATAACCGTTCTGTCAGGCCGAACAACCAAGGCCGTATTCGTTACTTTTTCCCGATAATAGAGCCCGACACCACGGGGCACTCCGGAGGAGGGGATGGCGGCGGCGACAGTGTGGCGGTGCGTGAAGTCGATGTGCTGCAGCGTACTGTGGCTTTGATGCCCAACCCGGCAAGCGATAGGGTGCGTGTGGTTTCGTCGTCAGGCCTTTCGCTGGTGGAGGCCTACGACGCGGCGGGCGTGAAGGTGGCGGAGCAGCGTGCCGCCGGAAGCGAGACGGCCCTCGACACCCGCGGCTGGGCCGCAGGGCAGTATGTGGTGGTGGTCCACACCCCGATAGGAGTGGTTTCCAAGAAGCTGTCGGTGGTGCGGTAGCTGTGTGACCCATAGAGGACAGACCGCTATTTTCCATAAATAATTATGGACAATTAGCGGTTTTTTTGTATCTTTGTATTTTCACTCTGGGTTGCAGAGTGCTATTATATATTTAATAATCAAACAACTGCAATATATTATGTCGCTACTTTCGATACGTAATTTGCATGCCTCTATCGGTGACCGCGAGATACTGAAGGGTGTCAACCTTGAGGTGAACCGCGGCGAGGTGCACGCCATCATGGGCCCCAACGGCAACGGCAAGAGCACCCTGGCGGGTGTGGTGGCCGGCAACCCCAAATACACTGTCACCGAGGGCGAGGTGATATACAACGGCAAGGACATCCTCGGCATGCCGGTCGACCAGCGCGCCTGCGAGGGTCTCTTCCTCGGATTCCAATATCCGGTGGAGATACCCGGGGTGAGCATCACCAACTTCATGCGCACCGCCGTCAACGAGCAGCGCAAGTACCACGGCCTCGACCCGCTGGGCGGCGCCGAGTTCCTGCGCCTGATGGAGGAGAAGAAGAAGGTGGTGGAGATGACCACCAACCTGGCCAACCGCTCGGTCAACGAGGGTTTCAGCGGTGGCGAGAAGAAGAAGAAC
>JAEEGL015281455.1_pt1 | contig 21764 bp, 20 predicted proteins | sample 9134231 | NCBI WGS metagenome assembly JAEEGL01 (sample SAMN16246548, study PRJNA631951) | gut metagenome | biome: gut microbiome; feature: rumen; material: fiber-attached | host: Bos | place: Iran: Karaj | collected 2018-10
CTGCTCTCCCTCACATTCGCCCCAATCGATGTTCCACTTCTATAGATTTGCTTCGACTGCACATATTCCTTATACTCTGCATCCTCAGTCAAGAACTGGAACAACCGAGTCATCCTGCATCCAAAATCATACGACAACTCATTTATCCCCGCAGACTTCTTAGATTCTTCAGACATCAACGGTGCCAACTTTCCTCTCTTCGTCGCTTTTTCCTTCATATTATTCATTAACCTTTAACCATGAACCATGAACCAAAACTAGCCCTTAACCATGAACTCCTAATCATGAACCATGAACCAAATATATCCCCGCCTTCTTCTTATCTTCCTCAGCCATAAGCTTCGACAGCGGTCCCCTATTAGACTTATAATCCTTATTTTTTGATCCTTCCTTCATACTATACAAATCTCAATAATCATGAACCATTAATCATTAACCATGAACCAAAACTAGCCCTTAACCATGAACCCTAAATCGTGAACCATGAACCCTCAACCATTAACCCTGAACCATGACCACTGAACCATGACCACTGAAACCATAATTATTCCATTTCAGTATCATAATCTATTATTCTTTTTCCAATAAAGCCTTCCCCAACTCCGTCAGATAATACTTCTGCGTCGGGCTCTTCGGAGAGTCAGGTTGTGTCATAGCCAACACTCCCATCTCTACTAATGGAACAATGTGTCTTTGTCTATTGTTATATTGGTTCGAAATACCAATTACATCCATAATTTCCAGTGCTGAACGTGGTGACGCACAGAATGTAATAATACGATTTTGAGAAGATGTTAGCTTCAATCTAATATCATCTACTTGGTTATTTACTTGGTTACTTACTACCCCATCTTCCGTTCCATCCACTTCCTTCCTCCACATCACCACCGTGAAATTCTCATCCTGATGGAACTCAGGTTTACGTAGGCCAAGTTCAACACACCTGTCTATCACATCATTCGTACCCGTGCCCACCTGCTCAATATATCCTGCCAGATACACATCCGTCTCTGCCACCTCCGTCAGGTAGGCCTACTGAGCAGGCACATCCTTTGCTGGCAACTCCTCGAACAGGAAAGGATCGAAGAAGCGTCCCATCACCGCATCCTGCCGGATATACGCTGCTATCTCCCGACGCTCCACTTCAAACTCCCGCTGTACGCTGCTTATGAAAACTTTTACCATATCCTTGTATTGTCATACTCTACTTTACAACCGAGATTATATTATGCAAGAAATGAACTTTTCACCTTCAATTCCTCATATTCATCAAAGAAAACCCTCCAATCATTTTCTATATATAGCTTTGGCGCACAGCACCAGTTGCTGCACTTTAATAAAACGCCCTTGAGTGTACCAATATAATGACTGTATGGCACATCTCCTGTTGGAAAACTCAATACGATATTTTTATATTTCTCACCTTTGTCATATCGTGAGTCGCAACCGAGCAGAAGCAACAGTTTATCGTCATTAGGGATAAGGCTTATAAACAAGCAGTTTAGCGGTTCAATGAAGCTGTTATCCAAAATATGCTTCTCCAAATCTGCCTCATCAGTCATACAATCAGATGCCGCGATGTCAATTCGAGGCATGGCTATCATACGAAAAAGATAGTTTTCATCCCCTTTGCCGTTAATTGCATTCCAAAGGTTATTCACCACTGCATCCATCCTGCGAATAAAGATTTGTGAAATATTCTTATTTACATCTTCAAAATAAGGATTCAATTTTCTTTTCTCGTAAATATGCAACCGTTGTTCCTCCTGATGCCGCACAGCACATGTTGAACGAAAAGCCAACAACAAACAGTCACGTTTGGACTCTGGAATGCTGTTCCGTTGCTCTAATTCCTTATATAGGCTATTATCATGCTTTTTACAGAGCAATTTGTATTGCAGTGCCTCTGAAATACCGACATTGTGCTTTTGGTAGAAATCCCAATTTCCAGACCTTGGATCCATGCGGTTATCCACCATCTGAAGCAAACTGTTTTTTTCATCACTTATTGACTCCAGTATCGGATGCTGCTGCAACAGATGTGACTTAATAGCTTTCTCATTACAACCAGGGCAACAGCATCGGTAAGGGTATGTCTTCGCGTACTTCCAAGCATCCACGAGGTCATTGGAGAAAGCGTTTAAATCAAAGTTCTTTTTTGCCATTTCTCTCGCGTATCTTCCTTAAAATCGAACTGAACTGTGACGCGCACATCGCGTTCAAGCTTTCCGTGTTCGTCCAGTCAAGATACTTCTTTATAGTCGGGAGCAACTTGATAATCATCTCTATCTGCTCTAACTTTTCTTCTTCTGGCTTTGACAAATCATAGCCTAAATCTTTGAGAGCATCTACCTCTTTTTCCTGCTTCTCTTTCTCATTTATCCAATACTCAGCCAAAATCCTATAATACCGCGTTTCTCTGATATCATCATCAGCTACCACAGGTAATATCCTCTCAAAAAAATCAGGATGTTCCATTACCCCAGAGAGTTCATACATACAATTTAATGACCCAAGATAGACTCTGCTGAATACTACAATCACCATCTTTCCGGCCCTTATTGCATCCATAAACTCTTTGATATTGTCCATATAGGTACAGTCATTCCTATCTCTCTTGAAAGGAATACTATGATTTTCCAATACCGAACACAAGTGTTCTACAGACCTTATGGAATCGCTTTTCCAACTATAGGATATATACACAAACTCCTCCTCCGGCCAAACCTCTTTCACGACCTCATCCTCATCCACCATCTTCATTGCTTCTTTAATATCACCGATTCCGGAATATGCCGCATAATACTTATCCTCAAAGGCTATTATATACCTGTTTAAATACTGAAACTGCTTTCCTTTCTGCGTCAGCAACCCCAATTCATTTTTAACCTCAAACAGCGAGTCCTTATCTTTAGTGGCAATCCTCTCCAACGAGGTCAGAATGCTGTTCAGCATGAAATGAGCCTCCATCTTGTGCTTATCATTATACTCTATAAAGTAGCACAGCGACGGCACGGCATCCGTGTCATCAAAGTTGAAATGGAAGTCATCTCCATCCCTGATAATATCCGTATGAGAGGACAAGTAGTCCAATGCCTCCATACTGCCCATGCTCAGCAACTGTTGTACTGCCCGCTTCCGTGTGTACCCTTCATAGGTCTGAAACTCTGCTTCCAACCGTTGCTTCACCCAATCGCCTTGCCCGGCATCTCTCGTTAGAAACAGATAACAATACAACCTGTCCGAAACTGGCATATCTGCGGCACCGGCCTTAATCTCTTCTATCTTGATGCCATTCTTGACCAGCATTTCCAGTATGTTGCTCGACAAGCTATACCCCGCGAATGCAAACTTCAGAGCCATATCATAGCCATCCTCCACACCGTTCTCTACAATATATTTTGCGAATGGATATGATAACCGCGTACCCTCTTTGTCAACGCATTTTCTTAGCCTTTCAATAATCAGGGGTGAGAGTTGCTCTACTCCCACATGCTCTGTGATGTAGTCAAATACTGAATAATCCTTGCTATAGAAATTACCTTCATATTTCCTCGATATATGAATGAACCCGTAATCAAGTAGGTTCACCAGTTTCTCTGTCGGAATTACAAAAGCACCCTTCAGCATTTGCTTAAGCGAATCTTCATAGAAAAACACCGGATATTTGCCTTCACAAATCTTCAGCACATTATTTTTAGCTGTCTCGCGGCATCTCACAACAATATCCTCGCTTATCGTTAAGTCAGGATCAGGATGTTCAAGCATACCGACAATTTCCTTCATAAAGAAGCTCTCATAGACATCCCTGTTCTTGATTCCTTTAATAATCTCGTCTGTGTCGCAATGCTCCTCGCCCTTAGGGTAATGAAGGAAGAAACGGAAAGCATATTGGTTATATCCTTCTTCCAGTTCTCTGAGCCGCTTTCCGTATGCCCTCCGGGTTGTATGTTCGTCCATTCCTGAAACCATCTCCAATACAATCTGTTTGAAAACGGCATATTCAGCGAAGTCTTGAAACGATTTAATGCGCCGCTCCCGTCCTCTTGTATTTCTGTCCGGCTTGGGAAACTTCTCATCAAATAACCGACTGGCATACTGTGCCACCTCGGGAATGGGAATTTCTCTATACCAACTGGCCTTAGCCCAATCGTATTCATTCGTGGAGTCCATCTCGCCAAAATCCGCCTGCACATCCTCCGCAGTCATCCACAATGCTGCCAGCGAAAATATCTGATGCAGTTCGTCCCACTTGGATTCTTTATCTTCTCTTGGCCTGAATATTTCCCCAGTTCTTGCATTGAAGTCATCCCGCCCCTTTTCTCTCAGTCCGGCATTTAAATAGCAGGTTCTGAACTCCTGAAGCAATTTCTGAGAGTGCTGGTCACGGTCAAACTGATAATGATAGTCCTTAAACAGGCCAACATAATAATTCTCCAGAATTCCGGCAAGTTCCTCATCGCCATTCTTGATATACTCACACACCTTGCCCAAAATGGCAATCATCATCTTCCCATACTCTTCCTGCTCATCACTGTGAGCATAACGCGAATCGAAAAAACGATGTTGCAGCACCTTCACGACTCCATCCCTCGACTTCACCTTCGAGAGCGCAGTAAAGATACTTGTTCTGGACACAACCAGCGTGGTCGTACCCTCTTGCTGATTATGTACATAGCCTTCTTTCTCAAGGATATAATCCAAATACTCATTCACCGCATCAGCCAAGTCTATGAGTCTAATCATCGACTTAATGGCCTCGTAGTGGTTGCTATCCTTAACGATGGCATATATCCTTTCAAGGTATTCTTCTTTAGTGAAGAACTTGTTGTCGAAGTACAGGAACGACAGGTCGTGCGAGCTTTCAATTTTCAGAGCTTCCTTGGTTTTCTTCTCCAAAGCTGCAAACAACTTCTCTGTCAATTCTCTGTTTCTCTTTTCCCACACGCTCCATTCTAGGAAATAACAGAGACACATCAAATCCGCATAATAAGCTGTCCCCACTTCCGAAGCAGCAATCTCATCAGCCATAAATTCTAACGTATCTTCCGACTGTCCAAAGGTGAGCAAATTGGTGTAATCTTGCGACAAGATATTTGCCATCCGAATCCCCAACGATTTGTATTCAAGCAGTAGTCCCTTAAATACATTGTTGCGGGTATTCTCATCCAGCATATCCCTGTCAATGTATATCACAAGATCAAGGCTCGCATTCTTTAACCAGTCCAGAATGGCAAGCACTTCCTTCTTTTGATCTTTCCCATACATCGAAACCCATAGCATGATGATATTATACCATTCGGGTTTTATCCGGCCATTGGGGTGCGTGGCCATCTGTTTTGCCTTGTCAAGGCCCTCTCTGCTCAGATAGTGCGCCACCAACCATTCCCTGAATGAGTTATGTTTGAAGGAGTACCTTTCTTCATCCTCCTTTTGCAACAGGTCGTATCTGAGGCATTCCTCCAGATTGGCATCATCATTTTTCAGACACACCTTTATCTCGTTCCTGTTGAGCGTCTGCACATTCATCAACGACATCCCAAGTGCCACTCGTTCCAGCAAGAATACAGACTCATCAAAACTGTGATACGCTACCGGCTGAACATTCTTCTCCTGTTTTTCCTTTTTATAGCTATCCTCAATGAATAATTGATAGATTTCTGCCTTAGTATTGGGCAGTTTACTGCTGTCTGCCTTATAGGCATCAATCAACACATTCAAAAAGAACGGATTCTTGGCAAAGTCATGAAGTTGGTTTTCTATGATTAGATTTGTCAGTTTTCTCCCTTTCGCCTTGCCCAACTGTTTGTCAATATGCGCTTGTGCATCACCACCGCCAAGTTCTTCCAGATAGAGGTCCTTAAATATCTCCAACTGGCGTTCTCTTCGGTAATTGCTCCTGCACGACAACAACACCTTCATCTCGGGATGGTCGTAGGCATAACCGCCTATCTCCTCTATCAAGTCCTCATATTTCTGCCCGTTCACCTCGTCCAGCGCATCTATGACCACCACTACTTCCTTCTCGCCATAATACTGGCAGTCCGGCAGATTCTCCCTCTTCAGTTTGGTGTTGTTTCTCACCTCATAACTGAAAGGGGCATAAAGTTCACTCTCTTGCAATTCCCAGCAGAGTTCTTTCAAGTCCGTGGTCTTTCCCGTCTGAGCACTGCTATAAAGGATAAACTTGTTTGTCGGAGAGCATTCAAGCCCTACCACATAGTCTGCCAATATATGCCTTTCTTTCTTACCGAGAGCATAAAACAGAAAGTCGCTATCCGAATGGTCAGATGTGCAATATCTACGAATATACCCGGAGACAGGTTCGTGGCATATTCTTCCTCTGCCTCCCGTTGTGGGCTTTTCAGATGAAGGCTCTTCCCCCAAAAATGCAATGAGCGACTTCAGGTGTTCATCTGATTCTGTCGCATCAAATTGTTGTATATACTTTACACAATCAAAATCCTTTTCCAGCTCGTCTGCCCACGCTTTCACGAAGCTCTTGACCGCATATTTATATTGCTTCCAATCTTCACCTGCATAGCAAACTTGCAACTGACCTATGGTTGGAAACTTTCTTTGGGCAATACGCTTCCTGACGATGCTATTTGAGCACCATCTCTTCATTGCCTCCTCAAAACATATTTCAACGTGATCCAGAAGACTTTTCTTATCAACGTCAGAACGTATGTCTTTCAAAGAAGGCTGCTTTCCTGCTATGCAAGATGCTATAAACCCTAATGTCAATTCACTTATTTGCATACAAACAACTTCATAGCCGTTTATTATTTGCATTTTATCGTTAGACTTCTCAAGCCAATTGAAGGCAAGGAGAAATACCCATTGGGCTGATTAAATAGGTCTCTCTGGTCGTCGCTCTTATGTTTCTCTTGAGTTTCCTTTTGTTCCGGGACAATTTGATAGCGCAATTCAGCATCACCTCCTGTTTCTTCCAGCTCTACAGACAGTGACGGAAAACTATATGCAATACCACACCCATTAATACTATCGTCTGCTTTAATAGTAGCATTGGGACGATTGAAATCTTCTAACGTGTCAGCAAGTGCAATAATAAATGATAAAGGATCTGCGTTGAAATCCAGACGAGCATACCCAGACCCTCCTCTTTTATATGCCTTTAACATATCATGATTCAATATTGCCATACTACTCCATTCCTGACAAAACGCAATCAATCCTGCCGTCGATATCCCATCTGCCAAACGGAAAGCATTGTTATATGCCCAATAAGCTAATGCCCCTGGCACTCCATGCGAACTATGTAAGCTTTCTTCAAACACTTTTCTGTTAATGTTTGCTGATGTTAAACCACCTCTTCCATAGTCATAGAATGGTCTAAACATTAACTGTTCTTGGTGTTCATCGATATATTTATTGACAACTGGGTTAATCCGTGCCGGGTCGTCATCAAGATTCAGTCTGCCGCATAGCAAGATATCATCCTTCAGGAAGTCGTGCATCCGCTCAATAAACTGCCAAGGGTAACCTAAGTCGTGATACATGGCTGTAATAATGGCGGTCTGATAAAACACCTGTTTCCATAATTCTCTATTACTATTACCTTGAAGCAACGGTGACCCAGCATCGTAATGTTGAAGTCTGTCGAGCAAATATTTTGCATCCACTCCCGTTGTAATGGCGTCAAGTGCTTTATTCAAAATCGAAACTCCGCTTATTTGGAATGCCTTCTCAGGTACACCACCGCCCAACAATTTGCTGACGATATAAGCTGTTAAGGGCTGATGCACTGAATGGTCTCTTCCAAATCCTTTATGAAAGTCTACAAGTGACAGCCAATCCTCGCAAGCCACATCCAAAAATAGCAGACCATAAGCAGGGAAAACCTTCTGCCCATATCCTTGCGACAAAGCTTGCGCTCTTCTGAACTTAGAATAGTATTCTCCTCCCATTCTTTTCTCAAGTGCATCCATAGTCTTGCGAATATTCAGATCTATGGTTTCCGCATCAGAAGGGAATTTGGATTGATCGACACACTTCCATGGCTCGAGAGGCATTAGGGGAAGCCATGAAGGATCATCAGCATAATGATTCGCGAAATCATCATAAGTAAACTCCATCTTCATCGTCTACAATCCCCAATTATTCACAACACGATTCAAAACCTCCCTGTATGCAGCCATATAGTCCGAGTCTCGCAATTCGCTATACATTCGCTCTTTGGCTTGATAGTAGTCATATCGTTTTTCTACAATCTTGTGATTCAAAAACTGCACAAAGTCAACATCCGAAGAAAAACTGCCCTCATTGTTTATGGTTATTGTGCGTATCAGATTTATCATCGTCTGCATGTCTGAGCCCAAATCTATCAGTCTGCTTACTGATTGCTTCAGAGTTGTCACAAACTCATCGTTGTCAAACATCTCTCGCAGGGACCCATCGCATCCCGAAACTTCAGGGCTAATCACAAAGGAAGCAAGCGACTTTTCTTCTCCATTATACATTGCATAGCTGTCACTAATTGAGATCATCCAGTCATACATTGCATTGTTCACTATATTAGCCCAGTGTTCTTTGCTTTCACCCCATGGCGCATCGTTATTCCAGCCACGTTCATTATTCCAAAGGATTTTGTTAGAGTAGCAGAAACTCAATTCGCAAGCTATAGAAGCCACTGCAGCAGCCAACCATACTCTGTCCTGTTGCTGTTCTCTCGCGTAATCTCTTCCTTTGCTAACCATCCCATGAAAATACTCCATTTCCCTTTGCATTCGGTCATTTTTTGGCACATACAGTTCAAAACCTTCTGCTGTGAACCCCATTCTCTTCATCACATCCATCAACCTGCGTATGGGTTCCATTGGAGACCACTCCTGCCTGAATTTCGAGGCTATCACCTCATACCCGCAGGCTATCAGTGCGCCTTTCAGTGCATCTATCGTTTTCTCAAAACTGTTAGCTCTTCGCAGTAATGCATAAGGAAGGGTCTCTGCATTTAGGCTGTCAAGCCCTTTTATTTGTCCTTCTATCGTGCTCAGTCTCTTCTTCAGTGCTGTCTGGCTTGGTTTCTCCCAGTTTCTCTTCTCCTCAAACACACCATAAAACTGGGTCAAAAGCACATTGTCAAACGGCACCAAATAATCTTTGATACGTCCGTCATATAGCGCATTAAATACTCCTTGAAGCTTTTCTGTCAAAAACCTTTGATAATCGTATCTCGTTCTTCCCTCTATAATACCCTTTGCAACCTTGTTTATAATAAGGCCCTGATAAGATGGCAGATTTGCCTCATTCTGCGCCTGTTTATAATATGTATACTCGGTATCTCCTGATAACATCACCTGGGCATAGAACTTTTCATCTCCCTTTTGTGTTTCCGGATAATGGGCGCCATTCAATTTGTCTATATATTCTTGATGTAAAGAATAGATCGATTTCAAACTTGATTCAAGATCTTGCACGTCAAGCGAAGAAACAGTAAGAAACTTTGCCCTTTCCGGACCAATATCTGTCATTATATCGTGTACTGCCTTTCCAATCCCTACGAATCCCGGTGAATTATCCAGAATAATTACACACGGCTTCACATCATCAAAGCATAACTCGAACCTTTCACACACTCCAGTAATCATCTTGGTAAGCCAATAGACGTGAAGATTCTCCAACAGCAGCGACGGGTCATACATTAACAATGCATCTTCACCATAAAGCTCTGATGCGATTACGTTAATGCCATCTTGCTTAATCTGTATCTTATTAGGTTCCTGATTGAGAGAGAACTCAAACAAATCTTCCCCTTTTAGGTAAGTGTTAGCGAAATACTGCAATAGATTGATTGGCTTATCATCCTTTGTCAACAGCACAGTATCATTCATCCAGAACCGTGAACTCTGAATGGCACTAATGCTCGTTCCTGTTATATCAATATCCAGCAATAGGACATGATACGTCTCTTTAAGAATATATCCAAGGTTAAGTGCAGCTGTTGTCTTGCCGACGCCACCTTTTCTTGATTCAACGCTAATAAGTTTGTAGTTGCACATACTAGTCCTTTTCTTCATCATTTCTTTTACATTACAAGGTAATCTCCCTTCAAGTCAAACCTGACAAAAATCACTCTCCCCTCACCGCTGCATGCAGCCCGCTCCTCAGCACCCCACTAAAGAACCTTATCGAGTCCAGAGGGAATGTCCTAACGTGCCAAAGCATGTCGCTCAGTCGTCCCCAGAAAGATACGACTTTTCTCCAGAAATAACCCTTCGCTCGGCTTTGCCGCTTGGCTTGTCCAAGAACTACCTTATTGTGCCCAAAGTTTCCCACCTCCAGCACAAACTCCATAATCCTATCCGCCTTCTTGTCAAACCCAGAATCTTGAACCATGAACCCTTAACCCTGAACCTTTAGTCACTAACCATTCCCCCTGAACCATGAACCTTTCACCATGAACCCTGAACCCTTAACCTTTCACCCTTCACCCTTAACCATGAATCCTGAACCCTTAACCTTTCACCATGAACCCTTAACCATGAATCCTGAACCCTTAACCTTTCACCATGAACCCTTAACCATGAATCCTGAACCCTTAACCTTTCACCCTTAACCCTTAACCCTTAATCCTTAACCATTACCCCTTCACCATTTCAATTACATCTACGTATAAGTTCACTAACCCACATAGCAAATCTTAGACATCGAGATAATATTACATCAATGCCAATCTCTAGTGCTAAAAGATTTCCAAAAAGAACTTTATCGTAATCAGGAACAATGGCCAGAATACGTTTGGATGGAGATGTTTCGGGAGAAGAGTTTATATCCTCTGGATTATTGAAACTATTAACTATGACTTCAGTCCGAGAAGCTTGATCTTCTGAAAAATATTTTTCAAATCCGATATTGGAGGAAAAGACTAAAGCTTCAAACTCGTGACGTTGTATATATGGATAAAAGCGCCTATCACCGATAGCCTCGGCTAAACACCCTTCCAACAATTCTACTTGTGCAATGGTACTCGATAGCAATTGAGCATTATCGTAACCAGGCATATTGGTAGGAATACGGAATAAATCAATAAAAGTGGTTACAATAATTTGAGTATCTTGTGTTTCCTTTAGCAAACCATTTATCGTATTTGTCAAATGTGTTGCATTTACATGCCCTCCTCTTCCGTGCTTGCTTGTCTTAATTAGAATAGGAGTAACACTAAATATCCCTTTGCCATTTAAATACGGCGAAAGTGTGGACTTAATGAACTCTTGTTCAGATTGTCCTTCTACTACAATATATAAACGCTTCATTAGATTTGACCTCCTATCAAATTCTTTTCCCAAACTTCGCTCAAGCTATAATCATAATCGTCAAGCCAAACTGATAACCGATTTGAATCTAACCGATTAAATACGGTTTGTCCATCTTTTCGATCGACAACAATAACATCTTCAGGTTCAAAGCAATTTACAAGGTTTGATGATTGCGTAGATATAATGAGTTGAGAGTGGAGAGAAGCCCGCTTGACCATAGCAGCAAATTTGTTAATCGCAGCTGGATGGAGTCCTAATTCTGGTTCGTCAATAATAATTATCTGAGGCAGGTTTGTTTGCAGTAACAAGGTAGCCAATGCAATGAAACGGATTGTGCCATCTGAGAAGCTATATCCATTCTGGTAAAAATCAGTGTCATTCTCTAACCACTCTAATGATATTTGACCCATAAGATTTCTATCAGGTTTTAGGTCAAAACGTTTGAAATAAGGAGCGATTGAACGAACTGTAGCTTCGATTAGATCAAATGCCCTCTTATCTGCTTGGCTCAATGAATAAAGAAAAGCAGCAAGATTTGAACCATTCTCTCGTAGAAAAACATTATCTCCTATTTGGCAGTAGCCACGCATGGGAGATGTGTTGCTTGTGTCATGAAAGTGATATACCGTAAAACTATTTAAATAGTTTTTTAGATAGCTTGCCCTCCATTGATTATTTGTAATCAATGATGATTCATCGACATTCTTGTCCCATAACTTTTTACTCCAACTACCATATGCTTTGTTATTTTCGTGATTTTTATTGAAATAATCACAAGTATATGATATATAGCCAACACCAGACTGTTTTGGTCTAACCAAGAACTCAAACCCATTAGTATTCGCAAAGTCAATAAAACCAAAAATATGATCAGAAACTTTACGACCTTTGTATAGAAGCCGATCAATACCTCCATGGTCCATAGTATAGGCACCTAATCGCTGTTGGAAAATTGACTTTAATAGTTCAAAGAAAGAAATAAAGTTAGTTTTACCAACACCATTAGTTCCAATCAAAACATTCAACGGACGTAATGGAAGTGTTACATCTCTAATTGACTTAAAATTCCGAATGTGTACACTTTCTATCATAATTCATATTAAACTAAGAAAAGCTTCGCTAGAGCTAGCCACACAATTACCGCGACCACCTCAACATCCGCCTACATTATGCGGCAAAGATAGGAGAAAAAAATGAAAGAACAAAATAAAAAGGAGAAAAAATATAATAATGGATTTATTAGGAGGTTAATTATTGATTATTTGCATTATTTAATCTCATTTTTATCAAGCATCTTGAGTTTAGTCTCTCTTATTTATATCATCCATTCCCAATTTCTGCTCACCCCACTCTCCTATTGCTACCATTCCCCATCTATAATGATAAAAAACGCCCCCAAACTCATGGAGGCAGAAAAGGCTGGGCCAGAATATCCATCCGGATTCCGTAGGATTGACCGCTCTAGAGTTATAATCAACCATGAACCATTAATCGTGAACCATTAACCATGAACCAAAACTAGCCCTTAACCATGAACCACAACTAACCATTAACCTTTAATCTTGAACCATGAACCAAATATAATCCTTTACCAAAGTCAACCATGAACCATGAACCCTTAACCATGAATTCTTAACCATGAACCATGAACCCTTAACCATGAACCCTCATCCCGGCCCATAAATATGTAACTTTACAAAGTAAAGTATCAATAGATGTACCGGATAGAAAGCATAAAATGCATACTTCCACACCTTCCCTCTCACAAACCCCCTCTCCCCATTATAGAACCAGATGGGTATAAACGCCATGCCGGAAAATATCGTGCTTGGCAATGCACCCGTTCCTACAATCGACATCAGCAGCTTATTATTCCTCAGCAGATAGATCATCAGGATAAAACCGAACCCTGCACATCCATAATCAGCTAGCATCACGATGGATAAGAGGAACAATGGAACTAAATATTTCGCGAGATTCTTGAAATCCTCCTTGTATCTCTCGATGACACATAGCCCTAGATAACCTAAGAACAGTGTGAAGAACACATTCTGCCCACTATACAAGAACTTATTTGCATGCACCAAGTCATAGGGAATTTCCGAGAGTAAGGCGAATCCCAACAAATTCATTCCATACTTCTTTCTATCATGTGTATGCAGGAAACCTTCCACAATGAGAAATGCAAATATAGGGAACGCCCATCGCCCAATCACACTCCTCATGATGAAGAAAGGCGTAATCTCATGATGCCCTATATGGAAGAAGACGTAGTATGCCCAGTCCATGCCTTTGAACACATGGCCTGCCATATGGTCAACAAGCATCGACACACAAGCAATCAACTTCAGCCAGCTACCCGTAATTCCTGTCAAATTATAATCGAAAATAAATACAAAAAAAATTTCTCCTACTATCTCATATAGGTCAACCCTTTACCTCCAACCAAGTCTCTTTCGCCATAAGTAATGCCAAATACGGAATGGAACATTCCATAGAACCTCACTAGGGAAATACCTTAAGAACTTTATATTATGCTTAACTTGCACCCATAGATTATGAAAACCAAGTGTGTTACCACCACTTTCTCTCTTCTTGTCATAACGAAAGTCTAGCTGGCCGAAATTGCCTCCTAACATTATTTCATCTAGAATGAACTGACCCAGTTTTTCCTCTGGTTCACACAAGAAATAATCTTCATGAAGAGCAAATACCTTATTCTGAATATACATTATTGCAGCCGCAAATCTCTCTAACCCTAAAGATCGTATCATTTTAATTGCTTGAAAACGGTGCTCGCAATCTTCTTTGTATGAATAGATTAATACATAATAAAAATCTAAAAACTGTCTCAAACCAATGCCCTCATCAAGCAAATGTCGAAAAATATGAACTAAAAGATAAACTAAATTAAATTCCAAAGAAGGAACATAGAAACCTTTATCGCATAGCTCTTTATTCTCCCATTGTTCGTCAAAGAAACATTGAAGTCTTTTATTTGCAAAAGGAGAATACATCCAAGATGGAGTAAAATGTACTTCAACGGGATTTTTTTTGACAGGGAAATCCATATGATGATATACTGTATGCTGTTCACCCACCAAGGAAACGCAGAACTCATGCACTTTCAACCTTCGATCTTCTAATGAAACAGCTAACACTTTAGGACATACCCAAATATCTACATCACCAGGTGTACGAACTATATTATTTTCATAGAGAAGATTTACACCCTGTCCTTTTAAAATGCAAGTATCAAACCCAGCTTCAGAAAACTTATTTGTTAAGACACGACAATCCTCATCTAACTCGGCATTCTTTTCACGAAACATTTCGAGTTTTCCTATTATTTTCAGGAGAAGCCTTTTATCAAAATCATATTCCAGTTTTATCAGTTTAAGAATGGCACAATAGGCAATTCCAATCATTGAATGATCACATGCAATTTCAACTATCTGCCCCCATTGATCATGTGACGGTGCAATAGACAATCGCTCACGATTACCTATTGCTACTTGTAATAACTCATAAAAAATATTCTGTTCTTCTTTTATTTCCATGGGAAAACCAAGCAATAATTAATAAGGTCAAAGAAATTCAAAAACAATTCAGAATTTATGAAAAACAAATATTGTCGCAACAAATAGTTGATGATTCAAGAATAGCATAAGCGAGTCACATTTCTTATCGGCACCTACTGTACATAGTACTTGATTCCAACCATATTTCACCATTTGAGAACAAAAAGATTTACCATAAGAACAACTCATTAATCTTTGATTCTAAATTGAATCGAATGTTCAAATAATCTCTTAACCCTTCAAATTCCTTTAGCTAGTTGTTTAATACTTATGAAATGAAAGATAAATACATATATACACCCTAAAAAAATTAGGCCTTTGCCTAGTTAGCAAAGTTGAAATCAATAAAAGTTCCATGAATCCCCTCTTCAATGACAAGGAACGTGGAGCCTGAAATCATTAAGGACGATAGGATTAATGGAACTTTTAGACTTAACTAAAAATCAATAATATTAGAACAGTTAGAATATCCTCTTTAATAAACAAAGATTAAGCTAACAAGAAATTATTGTTTGATGAAATCGCAGTAATAATAATCAAACCAAATTAATGATTATAACAAAATCCTAAGATCCCTTAAAATAGACAAAACTATTTCTAGCGTAATAATCTCTTAAAGAAAAATGATAATTATAATTCAACGTTTGCTCTACGAGGCTCAAAGCAGCAACAGGGACGAAGTGCGACGATACGCACGCCACTGGCACGCTGAGGACCGACCTTAGCGAAGGTGGCCAATACGCTAGTCTTGCCTCCGAGACCTAAGGCGCCTGTATTTGATTGATTTACCCTTTCGGTAATAATCTTCTCAAATTCGGTTTGTATATCGTAGTTGCCCTTAACCATGGCTTCCATCATCAGACTGGTAGCTTCAAACTGCGAACGACCAATACCAATAGCCAATGTGCATGGAGAACAACCGAGCTGAGAAACAGCAGGAATAGCTCGATTAACAATTTCGTCAACTACTACATTCACACTATGCTTATGGAATACCCTTTGAGTAATGCCACGAATAGCGGGTCCGCCACCGAGCATCAGGATGGTCAGACGTAACACATCTTCATCTACGGGCTTAATGATAATCGGTGAAGATGCCAAGGCTCCTGAGTCGGGATTCAAACCGCCACTTTGGTCGATACGTTGGTTATCATCACCCATGATGGCCATCGGGCGTCCAGGAAGTCGTCGAAGTCCTTCAGCAACACCTTCCTGAATCTGTCGCAGCAATTCGCCAGTAACCTGACGATTGGGACCAACCTCCAAGAACAGATGTGGAATACCTGTGTCATCACACAATGGACTGTGTCGTTCTTCGGCTACCAGAGCATTGTCGAGCACTTGCTGCATCACCCAGCAACTGCTCGTACCTGGCTCATTTGCAATAGCTCTGCGATATGCCTCTTTCTGATCTTCGCGAAATGTGGAACCAGCTCGAACCAGGCAATCGGCGACTTTATCGATTACATCAATCATATTTCTTCATTTCTTAAAACACGTATATCCATGAATAAATAACGAATTATCATGAATAAATACTTTTTCCTTGAGCTGCAGCGATGATGGCTTGGTAGCCTTCTACTTTGATCCTATATAGTGCTTCCATACCCAGTTCTGGCCAAGCTATGCACTCACGCTCAAGTGTCTGACTTTCCAATAGTGCGGTGACTGGTGGGATGATAGCAAACACCGCATTGTTTTTAGCGAGGGCCTCCACGGTTTCTGGCTTGATGGCTCCCTTGCCGAGATGCATTTTGATACCACCCATCTTTGAAAGGGTTTCAAAGCTGCCTTCTATCTCTAACTTGTTGCTCGAAGTGGGTCCCACTCCCGCAGGACTGACTGCAGTGTGGAAGATGACACCACCATGGAGGTCAATGCCTCGCTGATCCCAAATACCAGCTTCCAATTCCTTACATATACGAGGTAATACGGCATCACGGCCACAGAAGATATAGCCAGAAATGCTCACTACATCACCTACCTTCAATTGGCTGATGTTCTCCTCTCTAAATGGTGTAGACAATTCTATCATATTCATGAACTATTGAAACCTTATAATCCTTGAACTATTCCCATTATTTTTTCGAGACCGAAGTCTTTTTCCTGGACTTCTTTAATCACCTCAACACAAGCTACCTTTGTCAACCCGCCAAACACTGCTAATTCTTGAAATTTTGCTTCAAGTTCATCTTGAGAGAGTGGATTCTCCGGCTCACCCTTTGGATAGTCTACACGTTTTGTCAGTGTCTTTCCATCCGATAAATGTACGGTCAGTATAGATGCACGCTTCTCAGGACAAAGGGCTGTCAACTCTTCATCTTCCAAGACATTAACTTTTCTCGTCAATTCGAGTATCTTGTCATCAGAGATAGTTTTTTCAGAATAAGATGATAATCCAGCACTTCCAGTCACAAGCGATACTGCTACACCAAATGGAATACTCATTTTGGCAGAGCTAACGCCCTGTATCTGAGTATGGTCATGACCCGCAACTGCCAGACGATAAGCCCGAACTTGTAACTTTTCTATTTGTGCCAAATCAATTTCATTTCTCAATGCAAGAGCTGCCTCGATGGCAGGATGTGCATGGCGACAAGCAGCATAGGTCTTCTGGTAGATCTGCTCAATACACAACGTATCGCTATTGAAATCGGTCAGGAACTCAGGATGTGGTGTATCAGTCATCACCTTCAAGAAACCACGCTTACCACCCAATGGATCATTGGGCCCACCAAGTCCACTTTTGCCAATATAAGCGGCTGCCACCGCGTCCATGGCTGCTCGACCAACATTATAGGGCTTCAGATCTGAATCATCTTCCTGCATCTCCAACACTCCCGCAGCACTTGTCACTGCTGCCGAAAGTGTAGTCTTCATCTGCTCTTCGGTAAAGTGAAGCGCTGCGGCAATACCAAGGGCTGCCCCTACCGTCCCACATGTTCCCGTTGCATGATAACCGCGAAGCTTGTTGCCAGGTTGGATAGCACAAGCTAATCGGACTGTGGATTCGTAACCAATGATGGCGCCCAATAAAAAGTCTCTTGAAGAAATTTTTTCTTTTTCTGCAACAGACAGAAGAGCTGAAAAGACTGTGGCACCGACGTGAACGGCTCCTTTACGATGGCCATCATCAAGTTCAATCAAATGAGCGGCATAACCTCGAAGCAAGCTTGGGAAGGAACTGCGAATAACCGAACAATCAAAGTTTTTTTGACGAACAGCTGCCATTCCTGCAATTGTAACCGACAAATAGTCAAGAAAGGCACTCTTAGCTTTCTGATACACCCGATCAGGAATGCAGGATTCCTGGATAGAATATAAATTATGGATAAACTGGTCTGTCATCACAATTTCAAAAGCTTAGATTGAAGTTCATCTGCCTTACCTGAATCGAATGCCAAGATATTCTCTACAGCACTCGCCATCATCGAACGAAATGTCTCAAAAGAAAGGCCGGCAATATGTGGTGTCAGTATTACATTATCCAACTTCTTGAGAGGATCATTTTCCGACATGGGTTCTTCATAATGGACATCAAGACCGGCAAAGGCAATCTTACCAGATTCTAGTGCCTCATAAAGGGCTATCTCATCAATCAGTTTGCCTCGAGCGGTATTTACAACAATGGCACCATCTTTCATCAACTCGATAGTCTTGGCATTTAGCATTTCTTTACTACTTGCAGTAAGAGGACAATGGAATGAAAGAATATCGACCTGAGACAACAAAGTTTCAAAGGTGGGAAGATAACGGATACCAAACTTTTCCTCTATCTCAGGGGCTTGCTGGTAGATATCGGTATAGAGGACATTCGCTCCAAAAACTTTTAGGTAGGTAGCAACTTGCCTACCAATAGCGCCCATACCAACCAATCCTACGGTCTTGCCATACAATTCGTGAGTAGATGTACCCGTTTCCTGCTTTTTCCAAATACCCCTACGCACCTGATGATCTATGGCAATCAATCGTTTCAAGCAAGCCAAGATCAGGGTCAATGTATGTTCAGCCACACTACGACTATTGACACCCTGATTGACATACACGGGAATGCTATGACGCTTGATGGATTCCAAGTCCAACATCTCAGTTCCTACACCTGTTCGCTGGATCATCTTCAGCCGAGTAGCAGCTGAAAGAATCTTCTCGTTGATAGGCAGACGGCCGCTGACCAACAGATAGTCTGCATCGACACATTGGTGCAGAAGGCATTCATAAGTGGGTTCCTGCAGCGTTTCAACCGCAAAAGTTGCAGGTACTACACTTTTTAGGATCTCCCAGGGTTGTCCCGTATAACGATATGTATGTAGTATCTTACGCATTTGTTTTAGAATATAAAAAATGCTTTTGCACTCTGTAACACGCTATCGATATTAGGACGGTTACTGCCAAAACTAAAATAGGCATCAAATATAGAGCAACATTATTATTATCCATATGCGTCAAACGGTATAATCCTTCCATTGTGTGCCATACTGCAGGATGCAAGATATATACATACATAGAGCAATTCTTGCCTAACTGTTGGATGTAGCCTTGATGACGTGTCGGATTATAGATGGCATAGACAAATATGGCTACAACTTGTGGCAATGTACAAATATTTACACCGAAATCTCTACCAAGCAAATATCGCTCGGGTAAGCATAGCAACGTTGATGCTATGATTACGAAATAGAGCGTCTTGTTGTCTGTTGTGACTGTTGACTGATTCTCATGAATCCAATGCCCAAGCATAAAATAGGCAAAACCTTCTACCAGCCAGTTTCGATAGATATGATTTGGCACATAAATACCTGCGATGTGCATCCCTTGAGCAAGCAGGTAGTAAACAACAAACATTATAGCAGCAAAACTATATGCCCATTTTCTTTTACCATTAAGCTCGAATATGAAATAAAAACAATAAGTATAAAGCAATGCAAAGAGAAACCAATACTGACCCGCCACCCAAAAAGGACAATTGAACAATAACCAAAGATACAACTGTTGGAAGCTTAATGATAATGATATACCCCCTGAGATATGTTGAAAAATAAGATATGAACAAAAATAGAAAAGACAGGCATAAAGTGTAATCTTTCCTATATGTTTAACCTTACGATAAGAATCATTTTTTGTTATAGCCTCATTTTTATAACAATAATAACCAGAAACCATGAAAAACAAGGGGACACAAAACCTACTGACAGCTTGAACAATAGTACCTAGTAGCCCAGGAAACTCACAATGCATAAAGACCACAAAAATGCAAGCTATACCTTTGACAAAATCTATACTAGAATTATATCGCATTTTCTTACTCATTTCGTACCATCAAAAAGTAAAATCCACCGCCAAAGTCACCCTTGGATGCTCCTTGAAGAAATCATTACCCCAAAGGTAAAGGCTATACTGTTTGTAGACATAGAAGAAACCAGCGGCAAGATCGGCATCATAATCGAACTCCCATGAGTGCACAACTCCGATATGAGGCCAGATACTACTATTCTTGGTCAAAGGAAGATTGCCCGCAAGATACCACCACTGTTCTAAAGTATCATCTGCATCCTTGTTAGCTGTATGCCAAGTATTCGAAGTCCAAAACAATTTGCCATCCTTGGTAATGTTACCATTCATGAATAAGCCTGTAGTATTGTAGGTGAACCGATGACTATCTTCCAAATCGAACGAAGGTGTCATCTGGATACCAGCACTGAACCAATCGTTGAACTTCTTTCCGACTCGCCAATAATAACCGATGTTACGTTCGGATGGACCAGTGGTCAAATCGGTACCAATCGAGAACCAATCATTGATACCATACTGTAGCGTAGTATAGGTTCTCTGGTTATTCACACCTGGACGGAACTTAAAGGAGTGATATCCAAAGAGTCGATGTTCGCCTACAGTTGCGCCATAATAGGGCACCTGTGCGAATGATGTAGCAACACAACACAACAAAAGAAATAGAGTAAGAAAAGAATTAGTTTTCATTATATTTATGATTATTAATTAGAAATTCATTCCCGAAGCAAACTTGTCTTTATAATGCAGTTTGCAACGTATTCCGAATACGACACCAATAATTGCCCAACCGCCAACTATCACCCATTCCTGCCAAGTTAGCGAGCAATTGGTTCCAGGTACAATATACATCAGCACCATCACTCCTGACATAATGACAGCGGCAAAGCCCATCGACATGCCGTGCTTGAGCCTGAAGGGTCGTTTGAGATCGGGTCGGCGTCTGCGGATAACAATATATGAGAACGCAACCATGCAATAAGCAAGGCAGCAAGCAAAGTTGGCAGCATCAACTATCCACACAAGCATCACACGCCCAAGCAAAGGTGCCAACATCGACATTGCACCCAACATCAACAAAGCAGCTACAGGAGTCTTGTATCGCGGATGCAAATGCGAGAATAAAGACGGAATCATGCGGGAATTAGACATGGAATACATCACACGACTACCTCCAATCAGAAATGAGTTCCAACTAGTGACTATTCCGCAGAGACCACCCAAGATTAATACCTTGGCCATAAACTTACTGCTGAATGCCACGGCCATTGCATCTGCTGTAACCAAACCCGTTTCTTTCATAGATGCCTCTATCTGCTGGCTATTCATAGCATATCCAATGGCTATCACTACCAATGCGTAGAAGGCAACGGCTAACCCGATAGACAATACCATCAGTCTCCCAAGTCGTCTTAATGGCACCCTGATTTCTTCAGCAGCTTGTGGAATCACATCAAAACCAAATAGGAAGAACGGTGTCATAATAGCAACTTTCATAATGTTGCTGATAATAGAATAGGACGATTCTCCGACGAATGCTTGTTGACGGATGTTCTCTACGTCACCTGTAACTGCAGATGCAGCGATGAGAAGAATTCCTACGCCAGCTATAGTCAAA
>JAEEGL015362396.1_pt1 | contig 21764 bp, 17 predicted proteins | sample 9134231 | NCBI WGS metagenome assembly JAEEGL01 (sample SAMN16246548, study PRJNA631951) | gut metagenome | biome: gut microbiome; feature: rumen; material: fiber-attached | host: Bos | place: Iran: Karaj | collected 2018-10
ACTTACGTCCCCACTGACTCCCCTCTGACTTCTCATACGATCCGCAACGTAGATCCGTTATCCCTTAGCCACTTGCGGCACTCCTTATAATTGGGACATAACTTTGCAACTTCCGCCCAGAAAGCGGGAGAGTGGTCCATATGGAGCAGGTGGCATAATTCGTGGACAACCACATAATCCAGAACAGCCGGTGGAGCCAGGATAAGGCGCCAGTTAAAGTTAAGCCCTCCTTTTGAGGAACAGCTCCCCCAACGGGTCTTCTGATCCCGGATGGAGATGGACCTTACCGGCTTGCCGATAAAGGGCTGATAATATCTGACGCGATCGGTCAGCACTTCTCTTGCTTTATTGCGATAAAACGATTCCAGCAAAGCGGCTTTTTCCGGAGGGAGAGCATCTTTGGAAAGAGCATCTGTCTGTTCTTGGCGCTTAGCGGCTTTTTCCAGCGCCTTAAAGATCCAGGCAGCCTTCTCCTGAAGAAAAGACTCGATCCTGCGATTGGATAAGCGGTAAGGTGCCCTGACAATGATGCGACAGTCAGGACTGATCTCTACGGACATGGTGCGTCTGCCGGAGCGGATCAGGGTATAGGTGATGGTACGGTTCCCGACGGGAACGTGAAATACGTTATCTTCGTTCATAGCATTTATTATCATAGCGCCTTTGAGAGATCATTGCAGAAAAACCATACAGATCCGTCCCGGGATGCAGGCAGTAAAGCAGATGAACACGATCATATCAGAGGGAAAATAAAAAAATATTTCAGGAGCCAAATTACGGTAAATGAATATTCATGCATAATTGTATACAATGATTCCCTGGCTTTTTCGTTTTTATCAAAGATCGTTGGGATATTTGCCGGACATAGCGGGATGAATCTTGAATTCGCAGTAAAATAAGGGCAAAATGAGAAAGGAGCGAAAGAAAAGGCTCCGAAATCCAAATCATCATTAAGAGAGATAAAAATGGAAAATACAGGAAAAAACCGTTGCATCCTGGTGTGCGCGGGAGATTTTACACCGGTGGAGATCGAGAAAGCGCCCGGGGATCTTGTCATCGCCTGCGACGGCGGATACGAATATTGCAATATGATCGGCTTACAGCCGGACCTGATCATCGGGGATTTTGATTCGGTTTCGGAACATGTAAAGAGCCAGATCCTGTCCATTCAGGAGGAAAAACTGGCGGAGGTGATCAGCCTTCCGGTGGAAAAGGACGATACCGATACCATGGCGGCTCTTCGCATCGGGATCGAAAGAGGTTTCCGGGATTTTCGGATCTACGGGGCTCTGGGCGGAAGAGTGGACCATACCATGGCCAATTTCCACAGCCTGGTATTCTTGCTGGATCATGGGGCAAAAGGCTATATTTTAAGCCACGATACCATGGTTACTGCCATTCGGAACGACACTATGCGTCTGCATAAGGGGATGGAGGGAATTGTCTCACTATTTCCTTTGGAGAAAGAAATCTCTCACGTTACAATTCGCGGACTTAAGTATACAGGGGAAGATATGACGATCACCAACGGTTTTCCTATAGGTGTAAGCAACGCTTTTATCGGGGAACCCGCGGAGATTACGGTAGGAAACGGGACTGCTCTGGTAATTGTCAGTTGGTAAATTTATCACTTCAATGCTTTTAATTACGAAAACTTATACATTCGAACCTTAAATTATCAGAAAAAATAGTTGACATTATATTAGTCTTCATGTAATATGAAACTACAACAAAAACAGGTACAAGAAATACTGATCTGATTCCCCTCAGATCAGGGCGAATATTTCTTCTTCCTGTGTTGTGATCGCACTATTTCAGACGTAGTTGCGATTATACCCCGTTTAGCTGAGAAGTAAATCCCCGACATTTACAGCAAACCCCTATTAGGCTGCAAATGTTTTACTTCCCAGAAATTTCATTTTCTACCCTTCGAAAAGTCTTCCACTATTGCGGCGATCCCGGATAGTGGAAGATTTTTTGTCCATAAAAATATGAGAAACGGGCAACTTTTTTATGCAGATAAAAGATTGATAAAACCTTGACATGAGTATATAATTCAATCGTTGTCACAAAGTGGGTGTTTATCCACTTCTTAATAGATTGTTTGAACCATTTAACATTTCAGAAGGAGAATCCTATGAAGAAACCTACAGTACTTATGATCCTTGACGGCTTCGGCATCAATCCGAAGACTGAGGGAAATGCGATCGCAATGGCTAAGAAGCCCGTTTTAGATGAGCTCATGGCTACCTGCCCCTGTGTAAAGGGTAATGCTTCCGGTATGGCAGTTGGTCTTCCGGAGGGGCAGATGGGTAACTCTGAGGTTGGTCACTTGAATATGGGTGCCGGCCGTATCGTTTATCAGGAACTGACCCGTATCACCAAAGAGATCCAGGATGGTGATTTCTTCAAGAATCCTGAACTTTTAATGGCAGTTGAGAACTGCAAGAAGAACAATTCCGCACTGCATATGTACGGCCTTTTATCCGATGGTGGTGTGCACAGTCACAACACTCATCTGTACGGATTACTGGAACTGGCTAAGAGAAATGGCCTGGAGAAGGTATATGTACACTGCTTCTTAGACGGCAGAGATACCCCTCCCAAGAGCGGTATCGAGTTCATCGAGCAGCTGGAAAACGAGATGAAAAAGATCGGCGTTGGTAAGATCGCCGTGATCTCCGGTCGTTACTATGCAATGGACCGTGATAAGAACTATGACCGTGTGGAGCAGGCTTACAAGGCACTGCGTTACGGCGAGGGACTTACTGCAAACAGTGCTATGGAAGCAATCCAGGCTTCCTATGACAGAGATGAGACCGATGAGTTCGTTAAGCCTACCGTGATTCTTGAAAACGGCAAGCCTACCGCAACCATCAACGACGGTGATTCCGTGATCTTCTTTAACTTCCGTCCTGACCGTGCACGTGAGATCACCCATGTATTCTGCGATAACGAATTTGATGCCTTTGATCGCGGATCCAGACCGGATGTCGTATATGTTTGCTTCTCCGATTACGATCCCCTGATCCCTAACAAGGAAGTTGCCTTCAAGAAGGTGCAGATCACCAATACCTTCGGTGAGTGGCTGGCTGCCCGCGGTATGAAACAGGCACGTATCGCTGAGACAGAGAAATATGCTCACGTTACCTTCTTCTTTAACGGCGGCGTAGAAGAGCCCAACGAAGGAGAGGACCGTATCCTGGTCAACTCCCCCAAGGATGTAGCTACCTATGACTTAAAGCCTCAGATGAGCGCTTATGAAGTTTGCGATAAGTTAACCGGAGCGATCCGCAGCGGCAAGTATGATGTGATCATCATCAACTTCGCTAACCCTGATATGGTAGGTCATACCGGTGTGATCCCTGCAGCCGTTAAGGCCATCGAAGTAGTAGATGAGTGCGTTGGCAAGACCGTAGAAGCCCTTAAGGAAGTAGGCGGTCAGATGTTTATGTGTGCTGACCACGGTAATGCAGAGATGATGATCGATTATGAGACCGGTGCTCCCTGGACGGCACATACCACCAATCCCGTGCCTTTCATGATCGTCAATGCAGATCCTTCCTACAAGCTCAGAGAGAACGGCTGCCTGGCAGATATCGTTCCGACACTGATCGATATGATGGGACTGGAGAAGCCTGCTGAGATGACCGGTGAATCTCTGCTCATCAAAGGATGATCGGAAACTGATTTAAAAAAATAATTTCCGCAGACAACAGCCTGTATTCAGGAATCATGCATAAATATGCGAAAATCGGTAAGAACAGGTGGCTTGACACTTGTATGATTTTTATTTATGATACTTAAAGTGCTGTTGCTTAAGTACATAATTCAGATGATTTACAAAGGGGTAACGGTATGTCCGTTATCCCTTTTAAATTTTTAACTTTATCGCTTTAATCCTTTAAAGCGGTTATGGGATAAAATAAATTTATAAACTTGCATAGCAGCATAATATTTTAAGGTGGGATAGAAAATGAGCAGATACATTGTGAAACGTGTTTTGCTGGCAATCGTTACGATTTTCATCATAACCGTCATCACGTTCTTCACCATGAACGCCATCCCCGGAGGACCTTTCAATTCAGAGAAGGCTTCTTCCCCTGAGGTGCGTGCCGCGCTGGAGAAACGTTATAACCTGGACAAACCCTTAGGAGAGCAGTACGTCATCTACATGACGGGCTTATTCCACGGTGACCTTGGCATCTCTACGAAGACCGGTCGTGATATCGCACAGACCATTACCGAGTCCTTTAAGATTTCTGCCAAGCTTGGTGGTATGGCAGCTGCAGTTGCGATCTTCTTCGGGATCGTCTTCGGAAGTATCGCAGCTCTTATGCGTAACAAAGTACCCGATCGACTGATCGTGTTCTTCTCGACACTGGCAACGGCGGTTCCCAGCTTCGTCCTGGCGACCATGCTCCTGTATGTGTTCTGTATCCGGATGGAACTGTTACCGGTATGGTCTACGGAGCAGCCCAACTACGTGTTGCCTGTTATTTCCCTGTCCTTATATCCGATGGCTTACATCACCCGTCTGACCAAGACCAGTATGCTGGATGTCCTCAATCAGGACTATGTGCGTACTGCACGGGCAAAGGGCGTTATGCCCTGGAAGGTCATTTTCAAGCATGCCCTTCGTAATGCCCTGATCCCGGTCATCACTTATGTAGGCCCCATGCTTGCTTCCATTCTGACCGGTAGTATGGTCATCGAGTCCATCTTTACCATCGGCGGACTCGGCAGCAAGTTTGTAACCGGTATCAATAACCGTGATTATCCCATGATCATGGGAACCACCATTTTCCTGGCGGTCCTGATGGTCGTTATGAACCTGATCTCCGATCTGGTTTACAAACTGGTAGATCCCAGAATCAACTTTAGTTAAGGAGAAGTCTGATGAGCGAAATTGATAAGATGCCGAAAAAAGCACCCTTCAGCATGCAAATCGACTTGTCCAAGTTCGAGAAAGCCACTGAAGAAGAAAAAAGACAGCAGGATGTAATGAGTGAGTCTACTACCTTCTTAAAGGACAGTATGCGCAAGCTCTTTAAGAACCCCCTGGCTGTATTCAGTATTGTTGTTTTAGTCTGTATCATCCTTCTGATCGTCATTGCACCCAAGGTTGTGCCTTACGGATATTCCGAGATGCTTGCCGTAAACGGTGTCCGTGATAAGACGGCCCAGAACCTGGCGCCCATGACCTATTCGGAAAATGAGATGGCTTATATGGAAGAGACCGGGGAGAAACTGTTCCCCCATATCTTCGGAACCGATGAGCTGTGCCGTGATTACTTCATCCGTGTAGTATACGGTACCAGAGTTTCCTTATCCGTTGGTCTGTTTGCAAGTATCATCGTTCTGATCATCGGCGTGCTCTACGGCAGTATCTCCGGATACGCCGGCGGAAGAGTGGACCTGATCATGATGCGTGTGGTGGATATCATTTATTCCCTGCCGGATATGCTGGTCATGATCCTTTTATCCGTAGTATTAAAGGAAGTTATGCCGGATATGCCCGGTGTCCTTGGCAAGCTGGGATCCAACATGATCGCGATCTTCATGGTATTCGGTCTGCTGTACTGGGTAGGTATGGCTCGTCTGATCCGTGGACAGATCCTTTCCGTTAAGGAGAATGAATACGTTCTGGCAGCCCGTACCATCGGTGCCAAGCCCGGCCGTATCATTCGCAGACATATCCTTCCCAACTGTCTGAGCGTTATCATCATCACCACTGCATTGCAGATCCCTTCTGCAATCTTTACCGAGTCTTTCTTAAGTTTCATCGGCCTTGGTGTACAGGCTCCCATGCCTTCCCTTGGTTCTCTTGCCAATGCAGCAAGAGGCGGTCTGAACAGTTATCCTTATAAGCTGCTGTTCCCCGCTTTGATGATCTGCCTGATCGTACTTGCACTGAATCTGTTAGGCGACGGTCTGCGCGATGCGCTGGATCCCAAGCTGAGAAAGTAAGGAAGGTGAAGAGATGAGTGAGAAAATTCTTGAAGTAAAGAATCTGCATACTTCCTTCTTTACAGACTCCGGTGAAGTAAAAGCAGTAAACGGCGTTTCCTTTGACTTGGACGCCGGCAAGATCTTGGGTATTGTAGGAGAGTCCGGTTCCGGTAAATCCGTAACCGCATACTCCATCATGCAGATCCTGGCATCTACCGGTAAGGTGGTAGACGGTCAGATCTTATATCGCGGGGAAGACATCTTAAAATATGATGCCAATCAGATGCGTCAGTTCCGTGGAAAGAAATGTTCCATCATTTTCCAGGATCCCATGACCAGCTTAAACCCCACCTTTACCATTGGCTCTCAGCTGATGGAAGCAATCCTGCTTCATACCAGCCGTAATAAACAGGAAGCCCATGACCGTGCGGCAGAGATGCTGACACTGGTAGGAGTAAATGAGCCTGAAAAGAGATTAAAGCAGTACCCCCTCGAGTTATCCGGCGGTATGCGTCAGAGAGTTATGATCGCTATGGCACTTGCCTGCGAACCGGATATCCTGATCGCCGATGAGCCTACGACCGCACTGGATGTTACCATTCAGGCGCAGATCCTGGAACTGATGCAGGAACTGCAGAAGAAACTGGGTATGGCCATCATCCTGGTTACCCATGATCTGGGTGTTATTGCCGGAATGTGCGATGAGATCATCGTAATGTACGGTGGTCGTGTATGCGAGAGAGGAACTGCTGAGGATATTTTCTATTCTCCCAAGCATGAATATACCAAGGGCCTGCTCCGTTCCATTCCCAGCACTTCCAATCAGAAGGAAAAGCTGGTACCCATTGGCGGAACCCCTATCAACCTGTTAAATATGCCCAAGGGCTGTGCCTTCTGCGCACGTTGCTCCGAGGCAATGAAGGTCTGTCTGGAAGCCGTTCCCGAAGAATTACAGCTTTCCGAAAGTCATTACGCATCCTGCTGGATGAACGTAAAGGACTTAGTAGAAAAGGAGGGAGGTGCTTCCCATGAGTAATGAAGAAAAGAATGTTCAGAAGCTTGTGGAAGTGGAAGGTCTGAAGCAGTATTTCCCTGTGAAGACCGGCTTCGGTAAGACCATTCCCCTTAAGGCAGTTGACGGTGTATCCTTTGACATCTTACCCGGTGAGACCTTAGGTCTTGTAGGAGAAAGCGGTTGCGGTAAGACCACAGTCGGTCGTTCTCTGCTGCGTCTCTATGAGCCTACTGCCGGTGAAGTCCGCTACAACGGCGAAGTGATCACCAAAAAGAATATGCCGGAATTCCGTAAGGAAATGCAGATGGTATTCCAGGATCCCTATTCTTCCTTAAATCCCCGTATGACCGTTGAGGACATCATCGGAGAGCCTCTGGATGTACATAAGCTGTACACTTCCAAAGGAGAGAGAAGAGATAAGATCCTGCATCTCATGGAACTGGTCGGATTAAACGCAGAGCATGCAACCCGTTATGCGCATGAGTTCTCCGGTGGTCAGAGACAGCGTATCGGTATCGCGAGAGCGTTAGCCGTTGATCCCAAGTTCATCGTCTGTGATGAGCCGGTATCCGCGCTGGATGTTTCCATTCAGGCGCAGGTTATCAACATGTTTGAAGAGCTTCAGGAGAAGCTGGGCGTGGCATATCTGTTTATCGCTCATGACCTTCTGGTAGTTCATCATATTTCCAACCGTATTGCGGTTATGTACCTTGGCAAGATCGTAGAGATCGCCGATGCGGATGAATTAAACGACAATCCCATGCATCCCTACACCCAGTCACTGCTTTCTGCGGTTCCTATCCCGGATCCCAAGATTGCCAAGTCCAAGAAGCGTATCGTCCTTGAGGGCGATGTACCTTCACCCTTAAAGATGCCCAGCGGTTGTGCATTCCGTACCCGTTGCAAGTATGCAACCGAGCGCTGTGCGCAGGAATGTCCCGGTCTGGTAGACCGCGGAAACGGTCACAAGGTTGCCTGCTTCAATAAATAAGAGTAGGAGACCGCCCACATGAGATTAACAGGATTTCCTGTTAATACTATACACATGGCGAAAGCCAAATTTTTTAGGAGGTAGTTTTATGAAAAAAGTTACAGCACTCGTACTTTCTGTTGCTTTAGTTCTCGGACTGACCGCTTGCGGTTCTACAGCTTCCGATAACGCTCCCGCAGCAGATAGCGCAACATCTGTAGAAACTACAGCAGCTGACGCTTCCAGCGCAGATGCAGCAGATTCTGCAGCAGAAACCACCGGTGCAGCACCCGATTGGACCGGTTATGACGCACTGATCGCTCAGATCAAGTCTGAGACAGACTTCGCAAAGCGTGAAGCTCTGATGCACCAGGCAGAGGATATGCTCATGGCAACCGGAGCAGTTATCCCCATCTACTACTACAATGACATCTATATGCAGAGATCTAACATTGACAACATCTACTGCAACCTGTTCGGATACAAGTTCTTCATGTATGCAACCGGTACCGACGGCAAGCTTTCCTTAAACCTTGCTTCCGAACCTGCATATCTGGATCCCGCACTGAACAGCTCTGTTGACGGTGCTTGCCTTGCAGTTAACTCTTTCGGTGGTCTGTACACCTATGATGCAAATCAGAAGCTGGTTCCTCAGTTCGCTGACAGCTATGTATCTTCTGATGACGGTCTTGAGTACACCTTCACCTTAAAGAGCGGCCTTAAGTGGTCCGATGGTTCCGACCTGACTGCAAACGACTTCGTTTACAGCTGGAACCGTGTAGTTGATGAGAAGACTGCAGCTGACTATGCTTACATGTTCGACATCATCTCCAGAAACGATGACGGTACTCTGAAGGTAGAAGCTACCGATGATACCACTTTAGTAGTTTCCCTGGATGCACCTTGTGCATACTTCCTTGACCTGATGGCATTCCCTACTTTCTACCCTGTAAAGCAGGAAGCTGTTGAGTCCGCTGCTGACTGGGAGTCCAACCCCGGTGCATGGGCACAGGAAGCTGGCTTCGTAACCAGTGGTGCTTACACCTTAAAGAGCTGGAATCACGAAGAGTCCATGGTTTATGTAAAGAACCCTTACTACTATGATGCTGAGAACGTAACCGTTGATGAGTTAGACTTCATGCTGTCTGCTGATGATACTGCAATCTTTGCAGCTTACAACGCAGGCGATGTTGACTTCATCGACACCGTTCCTACCGATGAGATCAAGAACCTGTTAGGTACCGACGAATTCCACATCATTGAGAACCTTGGTACTTACTACTGCGCATTCAACGTAAACAGCTCTCTGTTCGACGGTATGACTGTTGATCAGGCTGCTGCATTCAGAAAGGCAATCACCCTTCTGATCGACCGTGATTACATCGTAACCAACATTGGCCAGACAGGTCAGCAGGTTGCAACTTCCTTCATTCCTGCAGGTATGCTGGATGGTAACGGCGGCGTATTCAAGGAGAACGATGCTGATTATACTTATCCCGATGAGGCTTCTGCCGGATACTTCCCTGCAGAGTACTCTCAGGCAAGCGTTGATGAAGCAATCGAGCTGTTAAAGAGCGCAGGATTCGAGTTTGATGACAACAACATGCTGTCTGCAAACACTCCTATCAACTTAAACTACTTAACCAACGATGGTTCCGGCCACATTGCAGTTGCTCAGGCTATGCAGCAGGATCTTGCAGTGATCGGTATCAACATGGAGATCTCCTCCGAAGAGTGGAACGTATTCCTGGATGACAGAAAAGCAGGTAACTTCGATTTCGCTCGTGAAGGCTGGTTAGCAGACTTCAACGATCCTATCAACATGCTTGAAATGTGGACCACCGATTCCGGTAACAACGATTGCCAGTTCGGTAGATAATTTCCCAAAAGGAGATTTGATCCATAAGGATTACCCAAGGGACATCGCTTCGGCGGTGTCCCTTTTTTAAAGAAAACATTGAAATCAGACAGATCCTATGGTAAGATATCAGATGTTGCAGTTCTTATTTTTTGATTGGAGATGCGAAGATGGAAGTTTTAAGAATCGTATTAACCGTTATTTTTATTTTAGGATGTATTGCACTGGTTGCAATTGTACTTTTGCAGGAAGGTAAATCTCAGAATCTCGGAGCTATCAGCGGTATCGCAGATACCTACTGGGGCAAGAACAAGGGACGTTCCCTGGAAGGCAGACTGGTCGTGATCACACGTTGTCTGGCCATCGGGTTCCTTGTACTGGCCGCGATTCTGGATATGTCTGTTTTCTAGACTTTGATTGAAAATAGGTCTCCTGCAATTGCAGGGGGTTTAAGAAGAAGCACTCTGCTACAGAGTGCTTCTTCTTATATCCGGGAAAATCAACAATAAGTTGTTTGAATATCCCGGGCTTGGAGTTTATTGTTTGTTTACAGAAAAAGGAATGAAAATATATGAAGAAAAAATATTCAGAGGATGAGCTGAGGAATTTAATGACCGGCGATGATCAGGACATTCCGACACAGCCTCTCATGTCCGACGAGGAAAAGCAGCGTCGGAAGGAGATGATCTGTCAGCTGGTGGAAGATGACATCTACATCCCCATGAAAGAAAAGGAACTGGCAACCCTCCTGCAGGTGAAAAGAGAAGATCGTGATGCCCTGCGTCTGGTACTGGATGAACTGGTACTGGAAGGGAAGCTGGAACTGACCGCTAAGAGAAAGTATGTGAAAGGTTCCGGCGCAGTCATGATCGGAACCTATATCAGTAATGCCAAGGGCTTTGGCTTTGTCAGAGTCGAAGGTCAGGAGGGAGATTATTTCATCAATCCCGACCATACCGGCGGAGCCATGGACAAGGATACTGTACAGATCCATGTACTGGTACCGGATCCCAAGGCAGGTCGCAGAAAAGAAGCAGAAGTAACGGGTATCGTTTCCAGAGGGATCACTCAGGTAGTCGGTGTTTTCCAGAAGTCACGTAATTTCGGCTTTGTGGTTCCTGACAATGTGAAGCTGGACTGCGATATCTTTGTTTCCAAGAATAAAACCCTGGAAGCCAAAGAAGGGGATAAGGTCGTCGTTAAGATCACCGATTACGGCACTGCGGATAAGAATCCGGAAGGTGAAGTGATACAGGTTCTGGGTAACATGAATGCTCCCGGTGTGGACATCTTATCCATTATCCATGAATATGAACTTCCATTGGAATTCCCGGCAGAAGTAGAGAAACAGGCAGCGCTTTCCGCGAAGAGCCTGCCGGAGGATAATGCCTCCGGACGCAGCGACCTTCGGGATGTGATGATGGTCACCATCGACGGTGAAGACGCCAAGGATCTGGACGATGCGGTATCCCTCACCAAGGATGGAGACATGTATCATCTGGGCGTTCATATCGCCGATGTCAGTCACTACGTGAAGGAAGGCACGCCACTGGATAAGGAGGCATTAAAGCGCGGTACCAGTGTGTATCTGGTGGATCGTGTGATCCCCATGCTGCCCAGAGTCTTAAGTAACGGCATGTGCTCCTTAAACGAGGGACAGGACCGTCTGGCTCTTTCCTGCCTGATGGATATCGATAAAAACGGTAAGGTGGTTTCCTATCAGATCTGCGAATCCATCATCCGTACCAACCGGCGTATGACTTATACCGCCGTAAATAAGATCATAACCGACCATGATCCCGAGACCATGGAAGAGTATAAGGAACTGGTTCCCATGTTCCTTGATATGAAAGAGTGCGCAGATATCCTTCGTAAAAACAGGGTAAAACGCGGCTCCATTGATTTTGATCTTCCGGAGTGCAAAATCATCCTGGACAAAGATGGTAAGCCCGTGGATATTCGCCCTTATGAGCGAAATGCTGCGACGATGCTGATCGAAGACTTTATGCTGGCTGCCAATGAGACCGTAGCAGAAAACTTCTACTGGCAGGAAACGCCTTTTGTATACCGTACCCACGAAAACCCGGATCCCGATAAGATTCAGCAGCTTTCCATGTTCATCGGTAATCTGGGCTACGGTATCAAGACCAAACAGAAGGAAGTGCATCCCAAGGAGATCCAGCAGTTATTAGCTAAGACCGTGGGAACCGATGAAGAGGCACTGATCTCAAGGCTTGCGCTTCGCAGCATGAAACAGGCGAAATATACCACAGAATGTACCGGCCATTTTGGCCTTGCATGTACCTATTATTGCCATTTTACGTCTCCCATCCGCCGTTATCCGGATCTGCAGATTCATCGGATCATCAAGGAGTCCCTCCGGGGCAACCTGAAAGAGGATCGTTTAAAGCATTACGAAGCGATCCTGCCAGAAGTGGCTTCTCACTCTTCACGAAGAGAGCGTGTGGCTGCGGATGCAGAGCGGGAGACCGATAAACTGAAGAAAGTTATCTACATGAGCGAGCGCATCGGAGAGACCTTCGATGGCGTGATCAGCGGTATCACCGGCTGGGGCGCTTATGTGGAACTGCCCAATACCGTAGAGGGTCTCATCAGCGTATCCAGTCTGGTGGACGATTACTACCTGTACGAGGAAAAGTATATGCGCCTTGTAGGGGAGCGAAACGGTAAGGTATTAGAGCTTGGAAAGCCTGTCCGCATTAAGGTGCGAGGAACGGATCTCCATGCCCGTACCATAGATTTTGAACTGATCGATATTTTAGACACAGAGGAATAAGACCATGGCAAAAGAAGGCATGAAATTAATTGCCAACAACAAAAAAGCCTATCATGATTATTTCATCGATGAGACCTACGAAGCCGGCATCGTTCTTGCCGGAACGGAGGTTAAGAGTCTGCGCCTTGGAAAGTGCAGCATCAAGGAAGCCTATGTACAGGCGGACCACGGGGAGATGTTCATCTACGGCATGAATATCAGCCCCTATGAAAAAGGCAATATCTTCAACAAGGATCCCCTGCGGGTTCGCAAGCTTTTAATGCACAAGCATGAGATCCGCGTCCTTGCCGGCAAGCTTTCCGAAAAAGGCTTCACCGTAGTACCACTGGAGGTTTACTTTAAGGATGGCAGAGCCAAGGTGAAGATCGGTCTTGCCCGTGGTAAGAAGCTGTACGACAAGCGGGAGACCATCGCCAGGAAAGACCAGAAGAGAGAACTGGAGCGGGAGTTCAAGGTTAGGAACCTGTAAAGGCTAAACTCTAATGGTTTGTACCAATAGTAATTGTGTGAGGGAGAAGATAGTCATCTGCGGAAAGACTATCTGCAAAAAAGATTGTTGAGTATTTTAAGAAACAGAAGTAGCAGAACGGTAAAAACCGGAAAAAGACTGCTGGCAGGAGGCCTTACGCAGATTCTGCTGGCAGTGGCTCTTTTTGGTTCATCTTTATTGATAACGACCCTGCCGGTTCATGCAGAAGGTGTCATTGTCTGCATCGATCCCGGACACGGCGGAGAGGATCAGGGCGCTTCCTACAGCGGCTACGATGAGAAGGATCTGGATTTCCAGATCGCCAGTGCCATGTATCAGGAGCTGTCCCAGTATGAAGGGATCACCGTTTACATGACCAGATATGGCGACGATACCCTGTCCTTAAAACAGCGTGCCCAGATCGCCAAGGGTTACGGAGCAGAGTTTCTTTACAGCATTCACATCAATGCCTGCAATGATCACAGTATGTTCGGAAGCGAAGTGTGGATCTCTGCTTACGATAACCATTACGCCAAAGGCAGAAGCTTCGGAGAGATCGCAGAAAACGAACTGGAAACCCAGGTAGGCGTTTACTCCAAGGGCGTAAAGACCAAGCTATCCGCCAACGGAAAACAGGACTTTTACGGCATCATCCGTCACAGCAGAAGCTGCGGAGTAACCGGCGTTATCATTGAGCACTGCTATATGGATAATGATCACGATACCGGCTATGCTTTTGATCCGGATACACTCATCGCCTTCGGTAAGGCCGATGCAACGGCTGTCGCCAAGTATTACGGCCTTAAGAGTACGGCACTGGGGAAAGATTACTCCGGATATAAAAGAGCCGTATATAAGGCTCCTAAGGCACCTGTGATGCAGGATGTTACCCCGCCGGAATATGTGAAGATCGAATTGACGGAATATGACGCGGCAGGTGCGAAGGCATCCTTCCATGTGTGGGGCAAGGATCCCGAGACCAAGATCATTTATTATAATTACAGCTGTGACGGAGGAGCAACCTGGTCAAGGCTTCATGGCTGGACCGCCGAGACAGAAGGGTATCTGACCATTCCCGTTACCGGAAACGATGTGGTGATCGCATTGTATAACCGTTATTGCGGCGGTACCCAGAGTAATCATGTGATCTTGTATTAACTTGGAAATTGATTCACTGACATAAAAAATCCCATCTATACCGATTGGCATAGATGGGATTTTTGCGTGGATTAGGCGGGAGTCGAACCCGCGTCCAAAGACCCATTCCCCGTCCTTCTACTATCATAGTTTGTTATTTCGGTTGCCCTCATTCCCTCCGGATGCAGGAAGCAAACACCCCACATCTTTTAGTAGCTTCATGATACGCCCTATTACTCAAAGCTTTGTAACAGTCGTTTCCTACGAAGTCGATGCCTGAATCCTAAAGCGTAGGTGCTCTAGGTCAGACAGCTGCCATTAGGCAGCGTATGCTAAATTATCGTTAGCGTTTATATTTTGATTTACGATTTGACGCATCGTCTGCGGATAGCTTCTCCGGCTGCAAGACCCCTGTCGAAACCTTGACTAACCCTTGAATGTATACACATTCTAGCGAAACGGAGAGAATCCGTCAAGATGATCCGATACAACTTATAGTTTAAAAATGACTCCTTAAAAAGTTGCATATCTGGTCACTTTTTCGCAACGATTACAGTTGCTGTGAAAATCCGGAGTATGAGAAGATAAAACCATAGGCTATGCCTATGGTTTTCTTGTTATTTACTGGCTTTTGAGACGACGTATAAGGAGAACGAGACAATGGCGAAAGCATATCCCAACCAGTTTGCACAGATCGGTGTAAGCGATGAACAGGTAAGAGAAAAACTGCAGAAGTGTTTTGATACCATCTTTTTTGATCCCGAGGAGAACTTCTATCACCAACACGATACTGATCCGGAAAGCGCCTGTATGGTGGATACCGGTAATAACGATGCCCGTACGGAAGGCATGAGTTATGGCATGATGATGTGTGTCCAGATGGATCGCCAGGATATCTTTGATAAGCTGTGGCAGTTCTCCAGAAGATATATGTATCTGGAACAGGGGAAGCATGCCGGATATTTTGCATGGTCCGTACAGTTGGACGGCAAGCATAACGCAGAAGGCCCTGCGCCTGACGGAGAAGAGTATTATGCCATGGCTCTTTTCATGGCGGCCGGCAGATGGGGCAATAAGGACGGCATCTTTGATTATGAGAAGGAAGCCAGAGAGATCCTGCGTCACTGCGTTCATCAGGCCAGCATCAATGAAGGTGGCAGAGCCATGTGGGATGAGGAAAATCACCTGATCCGTTTTGTTCCGGAAGTGGACTTTTCTGATCCCAGCTATCATCTGCCTCATTTCTATGAAGTATTTGCAGAGCGGGCAAATGAAGAGGACCGTGCGTTCTGGAAGGATGCTGCAGACAAGAGCCGTCAGTATCTTCAGATCAGTGCAGATCCAAAGACCGGTATGAGTGCGGAATACGCAGAGTATGACGGAACACCAAAGTTCTTATTTGGAAAGGACTACGGTTATTATTCCGATGCGTACCGTGTAGCCATGAACATCGCCTTAGATACCCTCTGGAACGGGAAAAAAGAGAGCCTGGCTAAGATCCTTACGAACCTGCAGAATTTCTTCCACGGGATCAAAGAAGAGGACTATATGGCTTATCAGATCGACGGTACGGTAACCGATGAACCGGCCATGCATCCGGTAGCCATCACTGCAGTTCTTGCAGCCGCATCCATCGGAAGTGGCAGCCCCTATAAGGATGAGTATCTCAAAAACTTCTGGAACACGCCTCTTCGTAAGGGCAATCGCCGCTACTATGATAATTGCCTGTATTTCTTCTGCCTGTTAATGTTGTCGGGAGAATATTGCATATATTGATCCTGAATTGCAGATGTAATGAAACGACGCAATAAAAGAACAGAGAAAAAGAAAACTATGAATGAAAAACAGCAAACGGCAAAAAACATCAACCCCATCACCTGCATGGATTATCCCGATCCGGATGTGATCCGTGTAGAGGATACCTACTACATGATCTCCACCACCATGCACTTTTTTCCGGGTGGAGAGATCCTTTCCTCAAAGGATCTGGTGAACTGGGAGCATGCAGCCTACGTCTATGACCATCTGGATGACCTGCCTATGCGGCATCTGGAAGGAGAAGAGAACATCTATGGCCGCGGTATGTGGGCTGGGACCTTACGCTATCATAAGGGGCAATTTTACGTCCTTTTTGTAACCCTGGAAACCCATTCCACCTATCTGTTTACATCTCCTTCCATCGCAGGCAAGTGGAAGCGGATTCCCATCGAGGGATTCTTCTATGACGCATCCCTCCTGTTTGATGAGGATAAGGTCTATATTGTTCATGGTAACAAAGAAGTGCGCCTGACCCGGTTAAAGGACGACCTTTCCGGAGCCATGGAGGGCGGCTTTGATGAAGTGATCGTAAGTGATAAGGATAATCCCATGCTGGGCTACGAGGGCGCCCATATGTATCATATCGGGGATTATTATTACATCTTCTTTATCCATTCCCTCCGTGACCAGTGGAAACGGGTAGAGGCCTGCTTCCGCGCAAGGAATGTGGAAGGGCCCTACGAAGGAAAAGATATCTTAAACGATGACATGGGCTACCATGATCAGGGCGTTGCTCAGGGCGGCGTCGTAGAAGACGGCAAGGGGAACTGGTACGGTATCCTGTTTCAGGACCGCGGGGCCATCGGGCGTATTCCCGTGCTGATGCCCATGCATTTTGAAGAGGGCTGGCCGCACCTTGGAGAAAACGGTAAGATTCCGGAAACATTTGACCTGCCACCGATACAGCATACCATCACCACGCTGTATCAATCCGATGATTTTTGTATGCCGGAGAGCCTTTCGGAAGAAGAGAAAAATCGCCTCTACGGCACCTATGGCTTAAAAAGTGCCTGGCAGTTTAACCATGAGCCAAAACTTTCACTGGTAACCTGCAAAGAGGGGAAGCTTTCCATCACGACCGGCAAGATCAGCCGGTGCCTCACCGATGCAAGGAATATCTTAACCCAGCGGATGCTCTATCCTGCCTGTGAAGGGAGCGTCCTTTTAGACGGCAGTCTGCTACAGGACGGCGACACCGCCGGGCTTTGCGCTCTGCAGGGGGTATACGGCTTTATCGGCCTTCGCAGAAAAGAAGGACAGCTTTATCTTGTCATGGAGCATCGTGTAGCGAAAGACCCTTCCAATTCCGGAAATAAGGATGATCATGCACCGGGGATCGTGGAAGAGTGCATTCCCTTTGCAGGAAGTAAAGTTCGTCTTAAGATACAGGCAAACTTTGAAGGAATGCGGGACGAAGCAACCTTTTATTATGAGCAGGATGGCCTTTGGAAGCAATTAGGGCCTGTGCATAAATTGTATTTTAAACTGGATCATTTTACCGGATGTCGGTTTGGACTGTTCGTATACGGGGAAGAGAAAATCGGCGGAACAGCATGCTTTGCGGAGTTTCATTACAAAAACCAACAATATTGAGAAAACGTGGATTTTTGGTAATTATTTTCGTTAAGCTGCAATAGTACGTGCTATAATTACAGAAGATTGCATTAAAAGTTTGACAATTTCTCTTCACAGGAGGCTCGTCCAAATGAAAGTTCGGAAAATCAGTATTACCTCTAAGCTTATGTTAGGAATCGCAGTTTTATTCCTGGCTTCCAATCTGATCCTGGGTCTTGTGATCTACCAGAATGCCAATCGAATGCTTTTTGACCAGATCAAACACAACGGCCAGGCTCTTGCGGGAGCTGTAGCCAGTGCGGTAGATGCATCGCTCCTTGATACTTTTCAGGCAGGTGACGAAGAAAGAGAGGATTATCTGATCGTCAGCAATATGCTCCAGAACTTTTTGGACAGTTCCGGTGTGGAATATATCTATGCGATTCGAAAAGCTGCGAACGGAGGCATGGAATATGCGGCTGATGGCCAGTATGAGGATGCCTCCATGATCGGTGATGTTTTTGAGGATGAGGATGCACTCCCTGCTTTTCAGGGAGAAGTCGTATCCAATGATGAACCCTTTACCGATGAGTGGGGAACCCACATTTCCTCCTATGCGCCGGTTTATCTGGATGGCAGGGTGATTGCAGCTATCGGTGTAGATGTGAGCATGGATTGGATAGAGGAACAGACCGGATACCTCCTTCGTACCATTTTGATGCTGTGTGCGGCGGTTCTGATCGTAGGCATCATCGTACTGTTAGTGATCAGCAGAGCACTTGGCAGACAGTTCGTGATCCTGAATAATAAGGTGGAAGATCTCACCAGGGGAGACGGAGATCTGACCCGTCAGATCGAGATCCATTCCGGCGATGAGTTTGAAGTCATCGGTGGAAATGTTAATCAGCTGATCGAATTCATCCGACAGATCCTGTTATCCATCCGTGACGAATCCGATCGCCTCAATGACGCATCCTCCAATATCGCCACCAACGTAGGCAGTGCCAAGCATGAAGCCAAGAGGATCTCGGAGACCATGACTGATATGAGCTCCGTGATGCAGGATACCTCGGCATCCTTAAATGAGGTAAACGGTCTGATGGCAGATATTACCAGTGCCTTCAGTGATATCGCAGATGAGATCGACAGTGGACGTACCTTTGCTCATGAGGTAAAGGATTCGGCTACCGATATCGGCAAACAGGCCGAAAATGAACGTACCATTACCCAGGATAAAGTAGCGAAAATGGTGGAATCTGTTACAGATAAGATCGACCGTTCTCAGGCGGTTAAGCAGATCGAAGACCTTACCGGCAATATCATCGCCATTGCCGATCAGACCAATCTCCTTGCTTTAAATGCTTCCATCGAAGCAGCAAGAGCTGGCGAAGCAGGCCGCGGTTTTGCGGTAGTTGCTACAGAGATCGGACAGCTTGCCAGTGATTCGCAGGTAGCTGCCAGTGAGATCCAGACCGTATCCGCAGAAGTTATAACCGCTGTAAATGAGCTGGCAACAGAAGCCCAGAACCTGATCAAATTTGTAAATGAGACGACCCTGGAAGGCTTTGCCAACCTGGTTAAGACCAGCGAAGAATATCTGGAATCTGCCCAGCGGATCGATGATATGATGGAACGCTTCGGTGTGGCATCCGCTCAGATCCTGTCGAATATCGATCGGATCCGGGAGTCTACCGATTCCATCAATCAGGCCGTGGAAGACGCTGCAAACGGTGTTTCCAGGACCGCAGAACGCTCCATTGAAATGACCAACAACATGGAAGAGATCGATGCGGAGGCAGCTTCCTCCAGCGAGATCTCCGAAGGATTAAAGAGCGAAGTCGGCAAGTTTAAATTAGATTAAAACGCGGAGGATTCGGAGGCATAAGAAGTGAATCAGATCATCATACATGTGGATATGGACGCCTTTTATGCCTCTGTGGAGATCCGTGATAACCCCACGCTTAAGGGAAAACCCCTGATCATCGGCTCTCTCCCCAGGGAGAGAGGCGTCGTTGCCACCTGCAGCTACGAGGCCCGCAGGTTCGGCGTTCACAGTGCCATGAATATCAAGGAGGCCTATCGCCTCTGTCCCAATGGCATTTTCATGCATCCCAATTTTGACAAATACAAAGCGGTCTCCAAACAGATCCATCAGATCTGGCAGGAGTATGCCACTGCTGTGGAAAGCGTTGCCCTGGATGAAGCGTACCTTGACGTAACCGCCAGGGTGAATAACTTTGCCCACGCAGGGGAGATCGGAAGAAAGATCAAGCAACGGGTTTTAGAGGAAACAGGACTAACCTGTTCCGTGGGTGTCGCCTACTGTAAGACAGCCGCCAAAACCGCCAGCGAAGAGAAAAAGCCAAACGGCTATTTTGAGATTCCTACAAAAGAGGATTTCGTAAATCTGGTCATCGACCGGGACGTGAAGGCCCTCTATACCGTTGGCGCGAAAACAGCTGAAAAATTAAAGACCTACGGTATCATGACCGTTCGGGATATTCAGGAAAAGAAGGACGTTGTCTTAGAGCAGTTCGGTAAACAGGGCGTTCACATTACCCGCCTTGCCTTTGGAGATGACGACCGTCCGGTAACGCCGTATCGCCCTGAGGATGCCAAGTCCATCAGCAGGGAGTGTACCTTCCAGGAAGATGTGGAGGATTTTGAATTGTTAAAGGATTGCCTTCTCCTCATCGCACTGTGCGTAGAAGAGAGGGCAAGAAAAGTAGGCCTGTATGGTAACGGCGTATCCCTTAAGGTAACCTACGGAGATATGAAGAACATTACCCGTTCCAAGGTCTGTCCCACCACCAGGTGTGCCGTTACCATCTTTAAAGATGCCTGCCAGATGCTGGATATGATCGAAAAGCGTCCGGTCCGCCTGATCGGCTGCGGCATCTATAACCTGTCGGGCGAAGAGGGCAGGCAGTTATCCTTTGAAGACTGGCTAACGGACCTTGCCGCACGAAAAGAAGTGGAGATGCAAAGAAGCCTGGCCCAGCTGGCGCTTAAATACAAGCTGGATTTTGCAGGGAATCTGGATAAACTGTATCATCACGATACGCTGTATAAGACATTGGAATATATGCGGAAGCATAGTTGAAGGGAGTGCGTCAGTGGGGAGTCAGGGGAGTCAGTGGGGACGTAACATTTTGACTCCACCAATGGAGTCAAAATGTTACGTCCCCACTGATGCAATTGAACTTTGCCGTCAATGACAGCTCTCAGAAGCAGATGCTATCTTAGTACATGTAAAGACCAACAGATGATTTTTATGATCGGAGGGTGTACGAATGACTAAGATGACATCTGCTTTTGCTAACAAACTGATCCGTAAACTTACGGATGAGAAAGCCTTCTGGGAGAAAAAAGAAACAGACGGCTGTACCTATGTAGCAGCTTTAAACGAAGAACCGGTGATCCCGGATTACGATTACGCTACGGTGGCTAAGACCATTGCGGATCTGGATGAGAAAATCGTAAAGATCCGCCACGCGATCAACTTAAGCAACTGCACAAATACCATTACGGTAGGGGGTGAAGAACTCACCATCGATATGGTGTTAGTCAGAATGGCGCAGCTTACCCATCGTAAGCACCTTGCGGATGCGCTCCGCAGGAACGATCCCAAGGTAAGGATCCGGACCGTTACCTATACGCGCAATAACATACCGGAATATGAATACATTAACTATGATCTGGCTCTGGTCAAGGAGGATTACCTTCGGATCGATGCGCTGCTTTCCCAGATGCAGCTGGAGCTGGATAAGTATAATCAGACCGTCGAATTCGACGTGGATGTGGATCTTTAAAAAGGGGCGCTGATCCCCTTTTTAACTAAATCCGGATGCTGAGAGGCCTATACAGGAGAATGGAGTTAGGGACCTAACTGTTTATAGTTAGCGTCATTGCTTATTCGCTTATTTTTTTATAAACAGAATTGTTTATGGTTGTTATTCCCGAAGAACAGTTTATGGTAGCAATACCCGCCTCTTAAGTATCAAAAACCTGATGCGTGAGCATCCCGGACATGGAGGTACGGTTTTAAATGTCCTTTAAAATAAGAGTTGCCTTCTTGGGAGCCAGTGGGGACGTAACATTTTCAAGTCAGAGGGGACGTTTCATTTTGACTCCATTTATGGAGTCAAAATGAAACGTCCCCTCTGACTTGAAAATGTTACGTCCCCACTGACT
>JAEEGL017181129.1_pt1 | contig 21764 bp, 21 predicted proteins | sample 9134231 | NCBI WGS metagenome assembly JAEEGL01 (sample SAMN16246548, study PRJNA631951) | gut metagenome | biome: gut microbiome; feature: rumen; material: fiber-attached | host: Bos | place: Iran: Karaj | collected 2018-10
CAGACTTGTGTGGTATATGCAGGTCGCTGATTGATAGTATATTATTTCCACCTCTCAGAATTTGTAAGACAGATTTTTTATAATCAACCATATACGGCACACGCTGGCAACGTCCGGTGCGTGCCGTTTTGCTTTATGTAATTATGAGCCTGTCGGTTTTAATGGGATGGGGGCAATTCTCAATGTGAAAAATCAGATTAAACTCGACATCGATGATGCATCGGCTGTTGAGCAGGTCGAAGTGCCTCAAGTGCGCAATGGCATCCGCTACAATGTCATGGGTCAGCCCGTGGGCAAGGACTACAAGGGTCTCGTCATCGAAGACGGCAAAAAGATGATTGTGAGATAAGGAAAAACATTGTCTTTTAGGCATAGAAGTGGTTACCGTACATTGTGCTGTACGATAACCGCTTTTATTATGGATAAAGGCTTTAAAACTATCAACATCAACTTCCCATACGAATGGAATATTTAGATAGTAAGAAGGGTTTGAGATGGTAAGTGCGTAGCGTTAGTTTGTTGATTACTCATCATTTCGTTAATTATATGAATCTGTGGAAAAAAAGATAAAGAATTCAGTAGATTGAAAGAAGTGTTGTCATGATTAGAATAGCCATCGAGGAGATTGGTATTGGAAAAAGGATATGTATTTTTGTTGTGTCGTATTTTTGTATTATATTTGCAATATTGAAATTAAAATGAACGAGATATGGCAAAAAGAGACAGGTTCAGTTCTTATAAGATAGAGCGTCGTGAGTTTCATGACAAGGTGATAAACTTTTTTAATGCTCAAGACAATGTGCCTTTCAACTATAAGCAAGTGAGTGCTCAAGTTGGCGCGAAGACCCCCAAGCAGCGTGCGCTGATAGTTGAGATTCTTGAACAGCTTGCTATGGACGGCTTCATCACCCAGGTAGCGACCGGCAAGTTCAAAGCTGCTCAGCGCAACAATGTTGCCGCTGGAGTCTTTGTACGTCGCAGTAATGGAAAAAACAGTGTTATCCTTGAAGGTGAAGACAGCACACCCATCATGGTTGCCGAACGTAACTCGATGCATGCCCTGAATGGTGACAAGGTGATGGTACACATCAGCGCAGCCCGCAGTGGCATGGAACCTGAGGCCGAGGTTATCAAGATTGTAGAACATAAAGAACAGGTGTTCATCGGGACCTTGAACATCAAGAAATATTTTGCCCATCTCGCCACTAACAGCAAGTTCCTGGCAACCGATATCTTCATTCCGCTTGACCGTCTTGCTGGAGGAAAGACTGGTGACAAGGCAGTGGTTCGCATAGTTGAATGGCCTGATGGCAGCAACAGTCCCATTGGTGAAGTAGTAGATATACTTGGAAAGGCCGGCGAGAACAATGCCGAGATTCATGCTATCTTGGCTGAATTCGGTTTGCCATACCGTTATCCAGAAAATGTGGAACGTGTAGCCAACAAGCTTGAACCAGGCATCACCCCCGAGGAGATTGCTCGCCGCCGTGACATGCGTGACGTTACCACATTCACCATCGACCCTGCTGATGCCAAGGACTATGACGATGCCCTGTCGATTGCAAAATTGCCAAACGGCCGCTGGGAGATAGGCGTCCACATTGCCGATGTAACCCACTATGTGAAGCCCGATTCGGTAATTGACCGCGAAGCCTATGACCGTGCCACCTCGGTCTATCTTGTTGACCGCACCGTGCCAATGCTTCCCGAGCGGTTGTGCAACTATATCTGCTCGCTGCGTCCTCATGAGGACAAGCTGTGCCACTCGGTAGTCTTTGAGATTGATGACAATGCCAAGGTGCACAAGTACAAAATATGCCACACAGTCATAAACAGTGACCGCCGTTTCTGTTATGAAGAAGCTCAAGATATTATTGAAACCGGCAAAGGAGACCTGGCTGAGGAAATTCTCAAGTTTCATGACCTTGCCCAGAAACTGCGTGCCGAACGCTTTGCTGAGGGTGCTGTGGAATTTAACCGAGAGGAGATATACTTCGACATAGACGAGAAAGGAACACCGACAGCCGTTCATGTGCATGTGTCGAAAGAAGCCAATCAACTCATTGAGGAGTTCATGCTTCTTGCCAACCGCACTGTTGCGGCACATATAGGCAAGGTACCTGCAAGCAAGAAGGCGAAAGCGTTTGTCTATCGTATCCATGAGCAGCCTGACCAGGAGAAGCTCAACAATGTTGCCGATATAGCGGCACACTTTGGCCACAAGCTCAAGACCAACGGCACAGCCAAAGATGTGAACCGCTCTATCAACAAGCTGTTGAAGGATATCAAGGGGCAGCCCGAAGAAGATTTAATCTCAATGCTTGCCATCAAGGCTCAGGCAAAGGCCGTGTATTCGAGCGAAAATGTGGGCCATTACGGACTGGCATTTGACTATTACACTCATTTCACATCGCCCATTCGCCGTTATCCTGACGTCATGGTTCATCGTCTGCTTGATAAATATGCCGTGAAGGGGGCCCGCTCAGTCAATTTGGAAAAGCTGGAAGAAGACTGCAAGCATGTGAGCAGTCAGGAGCAGCTGGCAGCAAATGCCGAACGCGCCTCTATCAAATATAAAGAGGTAGAATACATGGGCGCTCGCCTTGGTAATGTCTATGAAGGCAAGATTTCGGGTGTTACGGAGTGGGGCGTCTATGTCGAGGTCAATGAGACTCACTGCGAAGGCATGATTTCGGTTCATGACCTGGATGATGATTTCTATGAGTTTGACGAGAAGAATTATATGATACGTGGCCGCCGCCGCGGCAAGAAATATCAGCTTGGCGACCCTGTGACCATACAGGTAGCAAGAGCCGATCTTATTAAGAAACAACTTGACTTTGTCCTAGTAGACAAGGACAACCCTGCTGGCAGTCACCGTATTGACAAGGCTCCAATCACACATGCTTCAAGCATGACTCGTGAAACGGCAACCGACAGGCTGCGTTCGGAATATGAAGGAGGTAGAGCTTCCCGACGTCAGAAACGCGGTCATCGCGGCAACAGCACCCGTCGTGAGGTGACACGTGGCCGTGCCGCCAAGGGAGGCCGTGGGAAGAATCCTAAAGGCCGTCGCCGTTAACCCCTAAATGGTTTAATGACGGTTTAAATAACCCGTTTTTCAGTTGCGCAGACGTGGATTGACGACTCTCTCGCCAATGTGTCGTGCTATTTCCTTTCGTGTCTCGTAGAGCTGCTGTAGTTGCAACAGTAAAGATTGGGCTTCATCGCCAATGACTTGCTGCAGCTGTTGCTGCACATCAATAATCTGACACGAAATCAGGGCATTCTTCAGGTTAAGTATTGATTCGGGGACAATACTACCAAGTCGGCTTTCGATAGAATGCTGAATGTTCTCGATAGAGTAAATCTTGCTAAGCTGATGTTTCTCGCTCACCAGCTTGATTGCTGTGGTTCGAACGTCATCGTCGAGATGAGAACACAGTTTCTTTTCAAGATAGTTCTTTCGGAACTCATTGATGTTAGTTGTCATTTCGTTCTCAAGTCCCTTTTTAAGTTCTTTTTCTTTTTTCTCTATTGCGGCGAGATTCATGCCGTTAGTATCTATAGAAGCTAAATCCTTTTTATATTGAGCTTCGGCAACACTGCGTTCCTGGCTTTCGCGCTCGAGCAGTGCCTGATAGAAATCGTTGATGTATTGCAGACTTACGTCAAAAGTCTTCCTGAATTTCTCGACAGAGAACGTTATATTGTCGGCGTTAAGCTCATTTTGGATGAACTCAAGCACGGTGGCAGGCCTTGACTCTCCATTCTCGTTGACCAGACTGCCCAGATAACACATGCCATACTTAACAACATTACGCATCACACCAAGTTCGGCCGGATAAAGCAGATTATCTTTGCGAGCCTGAGTGGTCGTGAAATTGGACGGGTCAAAAGATTGAGCCTGGTCCTTGTTGTCAACAGGGTTTGGAGTGATACCGTCGGCGGCAAAGTCGATGGCAGGAGCATCGATGACAGGCGGCTCAGTCAATTCTCCTATGAAATCCTCGCTGAGTGGCGGTTCAACCGATGGGGGTGGGGGAGTGTCGGGGAAAGAATCTGGCTGCATTTCGGCTGCCGGTTGTCGATTCTGCTGCCGATTGGCACGGTTTGCTTCGCGTTGCTTGCGTTTGAGAGCCTCTTCCTTGTTGATTGTAATGTACTTTTGTATTTCTTTCAAAAGAACATTTTCGCTAATGGCCAGCTGTGTGCTGCACTGTTTGGCATAAACCGAGCGGGCAATGGCATCGGGAATTACAGCAATAGATTTCACTACATCGCCGATTACTGCTGCACGCTTGATGGGGTCTCGCTCAGTGCCTTCGAGCAGAATCTTGGTCTTGAAACTGATGAAGTCGGTCTCATTGTCGGAAATATATTGCTTGAGCTCGCTTGCGCTGTGGCTACGGGCAAAACTGTCGGGGTCTTCACCCTCGGGTAGAAGCAGCACTTTTATGTTCAAGCCTTCGGCAAGCAACATGTCTATGCCTCGCAATGAAGCCTTGATGCCTGCTGAGTCGCCATCATAAAGCACTGTGACGTTTGTGGTGAAACGGTGAATGGCCCGAATCTGCCCCTCGGTGAGCGATGTTCCGCTTGATGCAACCACATTTTCTATACCAGCCTGATGCATTGAAATCACATCGGTGTAACCTTCCACAAGAAAACACTTGTCTTCCTTGACGATGGCACGTTTAGACTGGAACAGTCCGTAGAGCTCACGATTCTTGATGTAGACTGCCGACTCAGGGGAGTTGAAGTATTTTGCTACATCTTTGGTTTTCTTGAGAGTCCGGGCACCGAATGCGATTATTTTACCTGCAATGTTCATCACTGGGAACATTACCCGTCCGTGGTATCGGTCATAGCCGCCGCCACGCTTGTCATCAATGCACAGTCCAGTTTCAAACAGAAATTTCTTGTTATAACCCTGACCGGTGGCTGTAGTGTAGAATGCCTTACTGTTCTCGGGCGAATAGCCTAAGTTAAACTTCTTGATTGTGGCATCATTGAACCCACGTTCATAGAAGTAGCTTAAACCGATATCGCGTCCTTCCTCAGAGTTGTGAAGCTGGTCTTCGAAATATCTGGCGGCAAACTCATTGAGAACAAGCATGCTCTCGCGTTCGGTCTGGGCTGCTTTTTCATCATCGTTGAGTTCCCTCTCGTGAATTTCGATGTGATATTTATTGGCAAGGTATCGAAGAGCCTCGGCATAAGACATCTGCTCATGTTCCATAATGAAGTTTACCGGACTGCCGCCCTTGCCACAACCGAAACAGTGACAAATCTGCTTGGACGGTGACACTGAGAAAGACGGAGTCTTCTCGTCATGGAAAGGGCAAAGGCCAATGAAGTTCGCACCTCGCCGGCGCAAACTCACGAAATCGGACACCACATCCACAATGTCGGCAGTGTCGAGAATCCTATCTACCGTTTCCCTGTCAATCATGACTACAAAGGTAATCTATTTTTTTAAAACGGCAACGCGAAAGAGCTAAAAAAGGGAACATGATTTGAGTCATGCTCCCTTTGCAATGGTTAATCGTGATGGTTTACTTGCCAAGGTTGCCCAAGATGCTGCGTGTGAGCTCGCGAGTGATGGTGCGAGTGGCAGCACTGGTTGCATTCTTGGCAATCTTGCCGGTGGTTGTGGTAGAGCTCTTGCGGCTCTTGGTACCAGAAACAGCATTTCCAATCTTGGTGCCAACAATAGTTGCCAAGGTAGCAGTAACAGCTGTGATAATGGCTTTCCAAACTTTGCTGAAGAAGCCTGGTTTCTTGTTTTCTTTTTCTGCTTCTTTAGCTTCTTTGGCAGCCTGTTTTTCGGCTTCGGCCGCGGCTACAGCTTCGGCTGCTTCCTTCTCGGCTTTCTCAGTTTCAGCAAGTAAAACCTCAAATGCGCTCTCACGCTCCTTGAGTTCATCATACTTGCCGTAGATGGCTGAGCGATTGATGATTGAGTTTCGTGTCATCTGATCAACAGGACCAATCTGGCTGAGAGGGAACAGAATTTTGGCCCGTTCCACAATGCTAGGCGCACCTTTTTCATCGAGGAACGAAACTAAAGCCTCACCAGTCTCAAGATTAGAGATAGCTTCCTGAGTGTCGAACTCTGGGTTGGTTCGGAAAGTCTCGGCTGCTACTTTAACTGCCTTGATGTCACGAGGTGTGTAGGCACGCATTGCATGCTGGATGCGGTTTCCAAGCTGTCCAAGCACAATCTCGGGAAGGTCGGCAGGACTTTGAGTAACAAAGTAAATGCCCACTCCCTTGCTTCGCATCAGTCGGATTACCTGCTCAATCTTGTCGACAAGAGCTTTTGAAGTGTCTTCAAAGAGCATGTGAGCCTCATCGAAGAAGAAGATTAGCTTTGGCTTCTCCTGGTCGCCTACTTCAGGAAGATTGACATAAAGTTCAGAAATCAACCATAGCAGGAATGTTGAGTAAAGCTTTGGATTGTGCTGAAGTTCATCGGCAGCAAGAATACTCATAACACCTCTACCACCTTCAGAAACAATAAGGTCGTTGATGTCGAACGATGGCTCCCCAAAGAACTTGTCGCCACCCTGATCTTCAAGCGCGAGCATAGAGCGTTGTATGGCTCCAATGCTAGCCGAAGACACATTGCCATACTTTGTCGTGTACTCAGCAGCATGCTTTGCCACATAATCAAGCATTGACCTCAGGTCCTTGATGTCATCAAGCAATAGTCCTCTCTCGTCGGCAACTTTGAAGACGATGTTGAGCACTCCGCTCTGAATCTCGTTAAGACCCAGAAGTCTTGAAAGCAGAAGTGGACCCATGTTTGAAATGCGAGTGCGCATTGGGTGTCCCTGCTTCCCAAACACATCATAGAATCTTACAGGACATCCTTCAAACTGGAGTTCTTCTTCACTGAGTCCGAACTCGGGAAGACGCTTCTCGATAAAGCCAGAAATCTTTCCCGGCTGACTTATTCCAGAAAGGTCCCCCTTGATATCGGCCATGAAACACGGAACTCCGGCATTGCAGAAACTCTCGGCAATCACTTGCAATGAAACAGTTTTACCAGTACCTGTTGCACCTGCAATTAAACCATGGCGGTTAGCCATTTTACCATTGATGCATATTGCTCCATTTTTGCCATGGGCAATATAAAATTGATCGTCTTTATACATAATTTGAAAACTTATAATTCTATTTTCTACAAAAATATAAATTATTTATGAAATACAAAACGATTTGGTATGAAAATATCACTTTTTGTTAATAAGTTTTCATATTTTCGGTATTTATCTTCGTTTTTGTGATGATGGATAAAAAAATTTGCCTGAAACAGATATTATCAGTAATTTTGCATCATGCAACAGGAAGAAACTATAAATGGAATAAAGGCGATGTTGGCAAAAAGCCAGTCGCGTGATGCCATAGCTCATTGCGATTATATCATTGATAAAGAGAGTGTTGATGACAACAAGCAGTTTATGGCACAGGTGTTTTATCTTAGGGGAAATGCGTTCAGGCAGCTTGGCGACTGGCGTCAAGCAATGAACAGCTATCTTGAGGCTGTGGAGCGAGACCCTAAAAGTCCAGCAAAACAGGCCTATAACCACATTCTAGAGATTTTGAATTTTTATAATCACGACCTCTATAATCCTTAATACAACTCTTTATGTCTGTTTCCGCTATTCTACGCGGCTTATTTTGGCTCCCAAGGCATTTAGCCGTTCATCAATTTTAGAATAGCCCCGGTCAATTTGCTCAATGTGTCCTATTCGGCTGACTCCATCGGCACTCATGGCGGCAATGAGCATAGCAATTCCTGCACGAATATCAGGGGAAACCATTCTTTTTGCTCTCAGATGTGTTTTCCAATCATGCCCGATGACTACAGCTCGATGAGGATCACAAAGTATAATTTGTGCTCCCATGTCGATAAGCTGATCTACAAAAAAGAGTCGACTTTCAAACATCTTTTGATGAATCAGAACACTACCCTTAGCCTGAGTGGCAACTACAAGCAGCACACTTAACAGGTCGGGTGTAAGTCCTGGCCATATAGCGTCGGCAAGAGTCAGGATTGACCCATCCATGAAACGCTCAATCTCATAATGATCTTGCTTTGGGATAAACATGTCATCACCACGCTGCTCAAGCCTTAGCCCTAACCTCCTGAAACTGTCGGGGATTATTCCCAGATTTTGCCATGAGACATTCTTTATGGTCAATTGGCTGCGCGACATAGCCGCAATGCCAATGAAACTGCCCACTTCAATCATGTCGGGAAGAATAATATGTCGCGCTCCATGCAGCTCCTCCACTCCATCAATGGTAAGCAGATTAGATGCGATACCAGTGATGCGGGCTCCCATTTTGTTCAACATTCGGCATAGTTGTTGGATATATGGTTCACAAGCGGCATTATAGATTGTTGTCTTTCCCTTAGCAGTCACAGCCGCCATCACAATGTTGGCTGTACCTGTTAGCGATGCTTCGTCAAGTAGCATATAGGTGCCGGTGAGTCGGTGTTTTGTCTCAAATTTATAAGCCTTTTTTTCTTCATCAAAAGCGAATTTGGCACCTAGCTTGCTGAGACCTCTGAAATGTGTGTCGAGCCGCCGCCTGCCTATCTTATCACCGCCGGGAGTGGCAAAGAACATCTTTCCCATCCTGCATAGCAAAGGAGCAATTATCATAACAGAGCCACGCAGTTTGGTACATTGATCCATGAATGCAGGGCTCTCGATGAAATCAGCATCAATGTGCTGTGCATTGAAACGATAACTGTTTTTGCCTGATTTCTCAACAGTTACTCCCATGTCGATGAACAGCTTAATGAGATTGTTCACATCGAGAATGTCGGGGATATTGTCTATTATAACGTCTTCACTTGTCAGTAAAGTGGCGCATATTACTTGTAATGCTTCATTTTTTGCGCCTTGGGGTGTGATTTCACCTTGCAGACGATGATTTCCTTCTACTATAAATGATGCCATTTGTTGCTTGTCGGTTCTTTTTAGATATAATTGACTTCGGGGTGAATTTGGATTTTAAACTTGTCGTATACACTTTGTTGGATAGCAGATGCAAGTTCAATGATGTCTTGAGGCGTGGCGTGGTGCTTATTGACCAGAATTAAAGGCTGTTTGTCATAGACAGCGGCGCCTCCGTGGCACTTTCCTTTCCATCCACATTGTTCAATAAGCCATGCGGCAGGAATCTTAACCTGATCATTATTTATTACATAATGTGGTACATTGCTGTAGGTTGCCTCTAAATCTTGATAGACCTTGACTGGAACTACGGGGTTCATGAAGAAACTGCCGGCACTGCCCAGCTGTTCAGGCTCTGGCAATTTTGACTTGCGTATCATTATCACGGCATCACGTATGTCCTGCGCACTTGGTATCACATCCTTTGAACACAAATCTTTCAACTGACCATAGTCTAGATGCAGTATCGGGGCTTTTGACAATCTGTAGACTACGGCAGTGACAATATATTGTCCAAGTAGCCGATTCTTGAAAACACTGTCGCGATAGCCATATTCACATTCATTGGCTTTAAATACGCGTTGCTTTCCTGTCGCTGTTTCTATAGTCTCCACCTCGTGTATGATGGATTGTATTTCCATACCATAGGCCCCAATGTTCTGAACAGCCGAAGCCCCCACTTCACCAGGAATGTGCGACAGATTCTCACAGCCATATAAATTGTTGCTTACCATCTGGGCACAAAAGTCATCCCATTTGACTCCTGCGCCAACTTTAACAAATACTTCTTTGGCATTATTTGAAATATAAGTTATGAATTTGATATTGGAATGTAGCACAATCCCATTGAAATCTTTAGTGAAAAGCAGATTGCTGCCACTGCCAATGTGCAAAATACGATGTCCTTTCCCTCTAATTTCAGCCAGGACTTCGGTCAGCTCATCCGTTGAGTCATAAGTGATGAATTGCCTTGCCTTGACATCAATTCCAAATGTGTTGTGATTGCGTAAATCGTAATCATACTCTTTTTTTATAGGCATAGTCTTTTTTGTCAGAAAAATGATTTCTCTGCAATTGCTGGCCTGGGTCAACAAGAGCAGGCAAAAAATATTCTAAAGCACGATTCAATTAATTGTCGTTCTTGAAAAGTGCATTGTTCAATCAGTCATAATCCTCCAGGCAACTGAATACTCTAGACTAGAATAACGTGCTCGGCATCCACAGAGTGGTTTACGAAGATTGATGCCACTGGTGAGAAACGGGATGCGTCTTCGGTAGTGCAGTAGTGGCATGAGCCGCCACGGGTGCATCTCTGTTCCATTTCGGGATGACGCTCCAGATAATCCTTAAGGCTTCGTGCAACAATCGGTCCCTGCTCAATGATGTTGATTCCCTGTGGAGCATACTTCTCAATCTTGTCACGAAGCAAGGGATAATGCGTGCAACCAAGCACAATGGCGTCAATGTCGGAACACTGTCCCATCAATGCATCGATATCCTTCCTGATAAAATAGTCGGCACCGGGACCGTCACTCTCACGGTTCTCAACAAGAGGAACCCACATGGGGCAAGCATGGCTGTAGACTTTTATGTCGGGATGCATTTTTGCAATCTCGATATCGTAGCTAAGACTCTGAACAGTTCCGGGTGTGCCAAAGATACCTACGTTGCGTGTCTTGGTCAGGGAGCCTATCTCTTCGACAGTGGGACGGATTACTCCCAGCACCCTCCGGCTTGGATCCAGATTAACAAGGTCGCGCTGTTGAATGGAACGTAATGCCTTGGCTGATGCTGTGTTGCAGGCAAGAATAACCAAGTGGCATCCACGTGAGAAGAGATACTTTACTGCTTGTAGCGTGAATTCATAGACGAGATGATATGAGCGGTTGCCATAAGGAGCTCTTGCATTATCGCCCAAGAAGATATAGTCATATTGCGGTAACTCTTTCCTTATTTCCCTTAGAATAGATAACCCGCCGAAACCTGAGTCAAACACTCCAATAGGCGCAGGCTGTGTGCTGTAGGTGGTGGTCATGTGCATCGGTCAAAATTAAAATGATGCCGCAAAGTTAAGCAGAATTTCTGAATTAATGACGTGGCGGCATTATATATTTGATGAACTGAGCTCTTTTTGAATATAGTTTTCTTAAATGTATGCGACACATTTTAGTTATGAGTATTATTGCCTCGATCACCTGTCGGCTTGCGAATAAAGAAAATGGCTTGAGAAATAATTTATCGTTAAAATTTCGGCAATTGGATTAAAAGTATTAATTTTGCATGATTATGGGACGAATACTGGCAATAGACTATGGTCGCAAGCGGTGCGGCATTGCTGTTACCGACCCGCTGAAGATCATAGCAAACGGTCTTGAGACGGTCGCGACTCATCGGCTCATGGAATTCCTTAAGGACTACATTAGTCGTGAAGGTGTTGAGTTGATAGTTATAGGTCAGCCCACACAACTAAACGGAGAACCCAGTGAAAGCATGAGGTATATTATTCCGTTCATAAATCGGTTGAGAAAGGAGATGCCTGAGATGCCTATTGAAATGGTAGATGAGCGTTTTACATCAACAATAGCTCACCAAGCTATGATTGACGGAGGGATGAAAAAAAGTGACCGTCGTGACAAGGCTCGCGTCGACACCATAGCCGCCAGCATCATCCTCAACGATTATCTGGAAAGCAAACAATATAATAAATAAAATGGTACTTCCAATATATATATACGGACAACCGGTTCTGCGCAAAGAGGCAGAAACCATCGACAAAGACTATCCAAACCTGGCTGAGCTGATTGAGAACATGAAAGAAACCATGTACGACAGCGACGGCATAGGGATTGCTGCTCCGCAGGTGGGAGTGAGCGCACGAATCGTGTACATCGACGTTGATGTATTAAAAGACAAGTTCCCCGAGCTTGAAGGCAAGCGAATGGTGCTTATCAACCCCGAGATAACAATCGACGAAAACAGCCCCACCGAAACGCGTGAAGAAGGCTGCCTGAGCGTGCCGGGAATCCATGAGAACGTTACACGCCATACAAAGCTGCACATCCACTATCTTGATGAGAACTGGCAGGAACATGATGAGGACATTGAGGGCTACCTTGCACGTGTTATCCAGCATGAGTGTGACCATCTTGAGGGTCACATGTTTATAGACCATATCTCGGCAATCAGGAAGCAACTGATACGCAACAAGCTCAACAACATGATAAAGGGCAAGGTCGATTGCGATTACCGCGTCAAGGTCTATAAGCCATCTAAAAGAAGGTGAGAAAGAAAGGATTGAGAGCTGTAGGTGCTGCCATTTAATTTCATAGATGCTATGACGACAATTACCGAAACTGACAGGAAATTCATTAAGATGGCTTGCGATATCGCGAACAAGAACATCGATGAAGAAGGAGGCCCTTTTGGTGCCGTGATAGTTAAAGACGGAGAAGTGCTGGCAACAGGATGCAACCGCGTGACGGCAACTAACGACCCGACGGCTCATGCCGAGATGATTGCAATTCGCACCGCATGCAGCAAGTGCCAGACCTTTAAACTCGAGGGGTGCGTGTTATACACCAGCTGCGAGCCCTGTCCCATGTGCCTGAGTGCAATATACTGGGCCAGCATCAGTAAGGTGTATTATGCCAACACCAAGCACGACGCAGCGGCAATCGACTTTGCTGACAACTTCATCTATGAGGAGATTGCCAAACCTTACAGGAAACGCAACATCCCATTCATCCATATTGATTACAAACAGGCCATTGACCACTTCAAGAAATGGTTATCAAAAGAAGACAAGATTGAGTACTAAGCACTTGTGCTGAATGGAGGTCAAAGGTTATTGTCAAAACAGAAACAAAAAAAACTCAGAATTATCATATTAATAAAATAAAATAAAAATGAGACTTATTATAGAACCCGATTATGAGCAGGTATCGGCATGGGCTGCCAACTATGTGGCATCTCGCATCAACGAAGCCAATCCTACTCCTGAGAAACCATTTGTGCTGGGTTGCCCGACAGGCAGCTCACCACTGGGTATGTACAAAAAACTTATTGAGCTTAATAAAGCTGGAAGAGTTTCCTTCCGAAATGTGGTAACATTCAACATGGATGAATATGTGGGACTTCCCGAAGAGCACCCAGAAAGCTATCACAGCTTCATGTGGAACAACTTTTTCAGTCATATCGACATAAAGAAGGAGAATGTGAACATCCTTAACGGCAATGCCGAAGATCTTGAGAAAGAATGTGCCGACTATGAGGCTCGCATAGAGGCTGCAGGAGGCATTGACCTATTTATGGGGGGTGTTGGGCCTGACGGCCACATTGCCTTTAATGAGCCTGGGTCGTCACTGGCTTCACTTACCCGCATGAAAACCCTCACTCAAGACACCATCATTGCCAATAGCCGTTTCTTTGACGATGATGTCAACAAAGTGCCAAAGACAGCACTGACAGTTGGCGTGGGAACCGTGATGGCTGCCCGAAGCGTGATGATTATCGTTAACGGCTATAAGAAGGCACGTGCTCTTCAACAAGCTGTTGAAGGCGGTGTGTCGCACATGTGCACATTGAGTGCCCTGCAGATGCATCGTAAAGCAATCATCATTTGTGATGAGGATGCTACAATGGAATTGAAGGTTGGAACCTATCGCTACTTCAAGGATATTGAAAGCAAGCACCTTGACCCTGCGTCGTTACTCAAGTGATTATCTGCTTAGCTTCGTTTTTTAAGGTGTGGTAAACGATTAATGATTCAAGTTTCGGGTTACACCGGGACTTGAATCTTTAGTATAGAACCAATAATGGTTTAAACCAAAATAAATTACGTTTGTCAAATTATTCAGAATGTCAACCAACATGAGAAGGATTTCGTTGATAATATTATCAGTATTGGTTTCGGTTCTTGTTGTAAGTGCCGAAGATACCCAAGTGCACATCTTTGACAATAATGTCAAATCGTTGAAAGTGGCACCTGTCAGCAACATGTATTTCCCACCGATTTATGTTCTGGGCAGTGATGATGTTCTGAATGTAAACTTTGACTATCTGGACCTTGATGCACAGTATCTGCGTTATAGTGTTATTCATTGTGATGCCAACTGGCAACCTTCTCAACTGGTTGAGAGTGAGTATGTAGACGGATTTAACCAGGCTGACATTTCTGATTTCAAACCCAGTGAGGCAACCTTTGTTCATTATTTCAACTATGATTTCACTATTCCGAACAATGATTTCATAATAACCAAGAGCGGAAACTACGTGCTAAAGGTTTACCGTCAGGATGACCCTGACGATGTCCTGTTTCAGACTCGTTTCTCGGTGTGTGAGAACACAATGGGAGTTTATGCCGAAGTGGTAACCAATACCGACGTAGACTATAATGCCCACAATCAGCAGGTGAACTTTGTTGTTACTACTCGCGATGGGGGCAATATCAGTGACCCATATAACGAATTGGCTGCAATTGTGTCGCAGAATTCACGTCCTGACAACGAAGTGATGGTTACCAAACCAATGATGGTCAGCGGCAACAAAGTGACTTATGAGCATAACCGTGACCTTATTTTCCCTGCAGGAAATGAATATCGCCGCATCGAGATGGTAAATGTCAATTCCATGAACATGGGTATAGAGAAGATTCAGTATTTCGCCCCTTATTATCATGCCACCCTCTACACTTCGTTGCCACGTGTTGACGGTCAATATCTCTATGACAAGACCCAATATGGAAGATTTACTATCAGAACATCGGGTGCCTATGACTCAATGGTTGAGAGCGACTATATAGTTACTCATTTCTCACTTTACACAGGCGAACACCTTCAAGGAGGAAACCTATTTGTACAAGGTGAGTTTACTCTGGGTCTGCCACCCGAGCAATGTGTGATGCGATATGAAGAAAACAGTGGAACTTACAACTGCGACATGCTATTGAAGCAGGGAGCTTATAACTACCAGTTCCTTTGGGTGCCTAATGGTCGTGGAGTAGGGGAAACTGCAATGATAGAAGGAGACAAATACCAAACTTCGAATGAGTATCTTGTCAAAATCTATGATCGCCCATTCGGTGAACGTTATGATCACTTTGTGGGATTTGGAATCATTTATTCTGGCCGTTAATCATCTCAGCTTTAATCATGCATAGTCTATCTCAAAAGGAGATAGACAGTATAACCTATGTAGATTGCAATAAAGATGAAACCCTCGATGCGGTCAAATTTGCGCTTCCCAAAGGTGTAGATTGTGATAAAGACACAGATTGCCGCTGCAAGGGCCATTAAATAATCGACAATGTTGATTGATGTCAATATGAAGGAGTGTACCGTTGATGAAACACCCAGTATCATCAGCAAGTTAAAAACATTTGAGCCAATAACATTTCCCAATGCCAGCTGTGGGTTCTTTTTGCTTGCTGCAATGATTGCTGTGATAAGCTCAGGCAATGATGTGCCAACAGCAACTATAGTGATAGAAATCACAGCTTCGCTCATCCCCCAGGTTTTTGCAAGACTTTTTGCAGAGTCTAGAAACAAGTTTCCGCCCCAAAGCAATGCTGCAAGCGATACTGCAGCAATAGTCCATAATAGAATAACATTCTTGCCAGCAAGCTGTGATTTAGTTTCTTCTTCGGCTTCAGCAAGAGCCTGTGTCGGATCTTTTCCTTTTCTCAAGATTACGAATGCCATATACACAATGAATACCAGCAACAGAAATACTCCGTCGATTCTTGATAGACTATTCTCGCTGATACCAGGAATCAACGCATCGTTGGCAAGCAGCAAGACCAGTATTGCCGCTCCTATACCTACAGGTATATCTCGCTTTTGCTGCATTTTATCAATGGAGAACGGTAGGATTATCGCCGTTACACCAAGTATCAGGAACACGTTAGCAATATTCGAACCAAGCACATTACCCATAGCTATATCGCCATGACCTGTGAGTGCACTTTGAATAGAAATAAAAAGTTCGGGAGCCGACGTGCCAATTCCTACAATCGTCAATCCTATTATAAAATTGGAAATCTTAGCACGTTGAGCAATTGCAACTGAGGAGTCAACGAGATAATTTGCACCTAGTAGCAGTAGTGACAGACCTAATATGAGAAAAAGATAATCCACTGTGTGAGTTTTTTCAAAAAAAGCATCGCCTCTCATTATTGGGAGGCAATGCTTAGAGCTTTATATTATTCTTTTCCGCTAACAGCAACTTCCTTGCAAGTGCGGCCAATCAAGCCTTGTAGCACCTTGCCAGGACCAAGTTCTACAGCTTCGGTCATGCCATCGGCAGCCATATTTTGTACGATGTGACTCCAGCGAACCGGTGCTGTTAATTGCTTGATAAGATTTTCCTTAATTTCCTCAGGATCGGTGTGTGGCTTTGCATCCACATTCTGATAAATAGGACATATAGGAGTACTGAAGTTTGCCTCATGAATGGCATTGGCAAGTTCTTCACGAGCAGGCTCCATGAGTGGTGAATGGAATGCTCCACCCACTTTCAAAGGCAAAGCTCGACGAGCTCCAGCTTCTTTGAATTTTACGCATGCTGCCTCAATAGCCTCAAAAGATCCGCTGATAACTATTTGTCCAGGGCTATTGTAATTTGCAGGAACGCAGACACCATCAATTGATGCACAGATTTCCTCAACTTTCTCGTCATCCATACCAATGATTGCAGCCATTGTCGAAGGAGTTGCTTCGCAAGCTTTTTGCATGGCAAGAGCACGAGTCTCAACAAGTTTCAGACCCTGTTCAAAAGGAAGTACGCCAGCAGCAACTAATGCAGAGAACTCACCCAGTGAGTGTCCGGCTACCATGTCGGGTTTAAACTCATCGCCAAGAGTCTTAGCAAGAATTACACTATGAAGAAATACAGCGGGTTGAGTAACTTTAGTCTGTTTTAAGTCATCCTCAGTACCATCGAACATCAAATCGGTAATGCGAAATCCTAATACCTCATTAGCTTTCTCAAACATTTCTTTGGCTTCAGCGTTATTCTCATACAGGTCTTTTCCCATACCCACGAACTGTGCGCCTTGACCAGGAAAAACAAATGCTTTCATATCAAAAAATATAGTTTAAATTGATGAAAAATTTCTTTATTTTGAATTTGGTGGCAAAAGTAGTCATTTTTTCCATTATGTCAAACATAAAACAATTAAATATTGTTTTGTTGAATTTTTTGTGGATAATTTCAGGAATATTGACTATATTTGCAAGTTATAATCAAAAAAATATATTAAATTATGTTGAATTCAATTTTGTTACTCTTTGGTAATTTGGGTACCACAGAGCTGATAATAATAGTAGTTATCATTTTACTACTCTTTGGGGGAAAGAAGATACCAGAACTCATGAAAGGCATGGGAAAGGGTGTTCGCAGTTTTAAAGAAGGCATGGAGGAGATGAAAGACGAAATCGAAAAACCTCTTGCCGACGAAGCTGACAAAAAAGGAGAAGAAAAAGATACCGATAGTAAGTCAAACGCAAAATAACCCGAACTCCTAATGAGCGAGGAGAAGGAGCAGTTGCAGGAGATGTCGTTCTGGGACCACCTTGATGTGTTGCGTGGTGTCCTGATTAAGATAGCTGTGGTGGTTGTCGCTATGGCTATTGTGTTTTTTGCACTTATGCCTAGTATTTTCGACAATTTGATACTGGCACCATGTGATGGCGACTTTGTCTTATATCGTCTCTTTGCCAAGGTTACAGCCGGCATTCCTGGCTTGCCGCAATTCAGTACTGATGGATTCCATGTGAATCTGATTAACATCCAACTTGCATCACAGTTCTTTATTCACATGAGCACGTCGTTCTGGCTTGCACTAGTTTTTTCTTTCCCAGTGGTCATATACCTGTTGTGGACTTTTGTCTCACCTGCGCTCTATGAAAAAGAAAAGCGTGGCATAAAGCGTGCTTTCTTCTTTGGTAACGTGATGTTTTTTCTGGGTGTTGCTGTTGGGTACTTTGTGGTTTTTCCTGTTACATTACGTTTTCTTGCCGATTACCATGTGAGCGCTATGGTGCCTAACCAAATCTCACTAGACAGCTATATGGACTCGTTCCTTATGCTTATTTTCATCATGGGTATCATCTTTGAATTGCCGTTGCTTTCATGGCTGTTAGGAAACATTGGCGTTCTGCATCGTGGTTTTTTCAAGAAGTACCGTCGTCATGCGATTGTAGTGCTGCTTGTGCTTGCTGCCTTCATTACGCCAACCGGGGACCCATTTACCTTGACCATCGTTTTCTTGCCAATTTATTTCCTATATGAGTTTAGTGCGCTTCTTGTAAAGAAAGATTCAGCCAAAACTTAAATAATTATAACCTGCTAATGAGAGCTATCTTGTTGCTATAACTAATAACTGAGAAAATATGAAAGAAAAAAGAATAGGCTTTGCAACCAGTTTGGGTGCTGTGGCTGCAAGTGTTGGAAGTGCCGTGGGTTTAGGAAACATTTGGCGTTTCCCTTATCAGGCAGGAGAGAATGGAGGTGGAGCATATATTCTGGTTTATGTAATATGTGTCTTATTGCTTGGCGTCCCCATTATGATGTCGGAGTTTATCATAGGTCGCTCCACGCACAAGAGCATGAAGGGTGCTATTGAGGAACTTACTCCTGGTTCGCCATTTAAATTTTTTTCCTACATGGGCGTGCTTGGCGCGTTGCTAATCTGTGGCTACTACAGCGTGGTCTGCGGTTGGGTAATAGAGTACCTGTGGAAGTCAGCAGGTGGCAATCTATTGGGACATACGCCAGAGCAGTACAGTGATATGTTTGGGTCATTAGTAGGGTCCCCTCTTCGCTGTGTGTTGTGGACAATGTTGTTCCTATTTCTTAACTTTGCCGTCTTGAGCCGTGGCATTCAGAAAGGAGTGGAACGTATGGCAAATGTGATGATGCCAATGCTCTTTGTCCTTCTTATTGTGTTCTGCATAAACTCTATTATGTTACCTGGCTCAATTAAAGGATTTGACTTCTTGTTCAATGTAAATTTTGATAAGCTTGGATGGAAAGGGGTAGTCGATGCAATGGGGCAGGCCTTCATGTCATTGTCGCTTGGTGTTACTTGCCTAATTACTTATTCATCATATTTTAAAGATGATACTCACTTGATGAGAGATGCTGTGACAATCTCTGCACTCGACACTCTTGTTGCCATCCTATCTGGAATTGTAATATTTCCCGCCGTGTTCTCATTTGGCTTGAATCCCAATGACGGTCCCGATTTGATTTTCAATACCCTGCCCACCATCTTCCAGCAGATGCCAGGTGGCACAATTTGGGCAGTGCTATTCTTTGTGTTGCTATTTTTTGCCTCAATCACCTCTACCATCTCGTTGAGCGAAATACCTATTACTTTCTTAATCGATGAATACAAGATTTCACGACGCAAAGCTTTGTTAATCACAGTAGTACTGATGAATATCGTTGCAATCCTCAGTGCTTTGTCGTTCAGCACCCTCAGTGAAGTGAAGCTATTTGGCAAGAATATTTTTGATTTGCTAGACTATGTAGGTCCAAACTTCTTTATGTTGCTTGGTGGCCTTGTAACAGCTATTTATGTAGGGTGGATCCTCAAGAAAGAGGTTATTCACAACCAACTTACTAATTGTGGCAAATATCGCTCCAGTTTCGTTCAGCCTTATATCATCTTCTGCTTGCGTTTTATTGCTCCTATCGCTATAATAATCATTTTTTTGTACTATACAGGAATATTTTGACATGAATAATTATTTTTCCTTTAAGAAATATAGTCTAAACCTGCGTGGTAGATTGTTTGAGATAGAGCAACCTCTTGTAATGGGAATAATCAATTCTACCCCCGACTCCTTCTATGGTGCGAGCCGTAGTATGGACTCCCGTGCTATAGCGGCAGTAGCCAAACACATGAAAGCCGAGGGAGCCGATATCCTAGACTTGGGAGCTTGCTCGACCAGGCCTGGAGCAGAAGTTGTGGATGAGCAAGAAGAGATTCGTCGTCTTGAAGTGGCAGTGAAAGCCGTGCGTGAAACGGTGGGTAGTGATATGATTCTTTCGGTTGATACATTTCGCGCCAGTGTTGCCCGCCGTTGCGTTGAGGAATTAGGTGTTGACATTATCAACGATATTTCAGGCGGCGATATGGATGCTGATATGAATCGTACAGTGGCTCAATTACAAGTCCCCTATGTGGTCATGCACATGCGTGGCACACCAGCGACAATGCAGCAACTTACAGATTATAATGGGGATGTTGCAGCCGAAGTGCTAGAAAGTCTTGCTAAAAAAATAGACAATCTTCACCAAATGGGTGTAAATGACGTCATCGCAGACCCTGGTTTTGGATTTGCCAAAACCATTGAACAAAACTATCGCCTAATGTCATGCCTTGAGGCTTTTCATTCTCTAAATGTTCCATTGCTTGTTGGTATTTCTCGCAAGTCAATGATTCAGAAGCCCCTGAATTGTACAGCAAATGAGGCATTGAACGGCACAACCGTCCTAAATACGATTGCCTTGATGTGTGGTGCTCATATTCTTCGTGTTCATGATGTAAAAGCCGCAGTTGAAGCTCGCACTCTTGTTTCTTTGACAAGAAATCAATAACTTTGCAGTCTCAGTTAGTATACTAATGTAAAAAAGTCCATTTGTAATGATTTCATTTGGCATAAAAGACATAATCGACATCCTTCTTGTTGGAGGGTTGTTATATTACATCTACCGCACTATGAAAGAGAGTGGTGCACTTAACATCTTTGTTGGTGTGTTTGCTTTTATCATAGCATGGGTAGTTGTAGACAAGCTGCTCGACATGAAGCTGTTGGGTACGATTATGGACCGTATAATCGACAGTGGTATCTTTATTTTGATTATCATTTTCCAGGATCAGATAAAACGTTTCTTAACCGAATTGGGCTCCAAACGAGGATGGAAATCCATTGCCAAGCTATGGCATAGCGGGCAGGACAAGAGTACCCGCAAGAAGTGGGTCATGCCAATAGTCTATGCTTGTATGAGTCTTTCGAAGTCTAAGACTGGCGCTTTAATAGTTATTAAGCAAAAAATTCCACTTGATGACTATGAGCACTCTGGAGATATGATTCGAGCCGAAGTGAATAATCGTCTGCTTGAGAATATTTTCTTTAAGAACAGTCCATTACATGATGGCGCTGTAATTATTGACAATGGAAAAATAATGGCAGCCGGTTGTATCTTGCCCGTGTCACATGACAGTAATCTTCCAAAATATTTGGGTCTACGCCATCGTTCTGCCCTTGGTATATCTCAGGCTTCAGATGCAATCGCTGTAGTTGTGAGTGAAGAAACAGGTAATATTTCTTATGCTCATCGCGGTGAGATTCATCTTAAACTATCGAGTACTGATTTGGAGCACGCACTATCTGACTTGATTGAGTAATGTTTTTAATCAATGAAAATACGCTTGTTACGCTTGACGTCGTTGAGCGGTTCTTTAGCTGTGACCTGGATGCTTGCCTGGGACAATGCTGCATTGATGGTGATGCGGGAGCACCGCTTACTGCTGAAGAAGAGCAGCAGATAAAACAACTGCTCCCTGAAATATGGGAGGACCTCTTGCCTCGTGCCCGACAAGAGATTGAACAAAATGGAATCTCATATTTAGATCCGGAAGGAGAATTGGTGACTCAGATTCTTGACAACAGCAATTGCGTGTTTTCATGCTATGCTCCAGGAGGGAAGTGCATTTGTGCTATTGAGAAGGCTTATCGTGAGGGCCGTATAAATTTCATGAAACCCATATCATGTGCG
>JAEEGL011015517.1_pt1 | contig 21763 bp, 29 predicted proteins | sample 9134231 | NCBI WGS metagenome assembly JAEEGL01 (sample SAMN16246548, study PRJNA631951) | gut metagenome | biome: gut microbiome; feature: rumen; material: fiber-attached | host: Bos | place: Iran: Karaj | collected 2018-10
CAGAGATATCGGCAGCACAAAAAGCAGCAAGCTGAAGGCGTACAAGAAGAAGATAGACGGCCAGGTGTTTGTTTATCCGCGCCAGATCCCCATCATCTATACCGGAGAGATAGGCAAGTGCCAGAGGCCGCTGAGGGCTTCTACGCCTAAAGGTGAGCGCGTGAGCCTTGCATGTTCTGAGGAGATCCCCGCCGGAGCTGAGATAGATTTCGACGTGGAGCTGCTGCATGAGGACCTGTATCCGATGGTGCTGGAATGGCTGGAGTACGGCAAGATGTCTGGCATTGGCCAGTGGAGGAACAGCGGCAAAGGCAGATTTACCTGCGAGATAACGGAAGCGTAGGATATGCAAAGACTGGCGCCGGAAAGCGAAGGCGAGGTCGTGGAGAGCACGGCGCTGGAATGGCGACGATACGATTTGCGGAGGTATAGATTCGGATTGCGGAGGTATAGATTCGGACAGGAGGGCAATGGTTGAGTTTTGCAGAGGATCGCATTGGCAAAGCTTCGAACAGGTTCGCAATGGAACAGTATGGTTTAGATTCGCGTCGGATTCAGAAAGAACTGCTGAGTGAGGGCGATAAACAGCATAGATTGGCTGAGGATCCGCAACAGCGACGGATCGCACAGATGTGCCGCGGACGAGCAGTGAAAAGAAACGCGAAGGCAAAGGGCAGCGATCAAAAGCAGAGGCCCCGGATTGAACAGATTGGACCGCTCCGCTTCAGAATGGCTGTGCCATGTACTGCGAAGGAACGAATTGAAAGGATTAAATGATGGCTGTCAGATATGGAAAAGATATAAACAGCTTCGACTGCACCGGAAGAGTGGTGAGTGAGCCGGAGCTGCGCACGGTGGAGCATACCACTCAGCACCGACAGGTAGAAGAGGCACGGTTTCCCCTGGCATTGAGCAGGGGATATGACGCGGATGGGAACGAGCAGGGATGCGTGTTTGTGGATATCCTCTGCTACGGTCCTCTGGCATTGATGGCTGCAAGGCGCTTCAAGGTAGGCGGCAGAGTGCAGCTGCAGGGTTATGTGACCCAGGCAAAGAAGAAGCTGGCGTCCGGAGCTGAATATCCGGCGCTGGCCGTGGTGGCTCAACAGCTCTGGTACCCGGACAGCAGGTATGTACCGGCAGAGGCGGAGTTCAAGGATCTGGCGGAGGAATATGTGGCCCCGTCCGGCGAAAAGCAGATGAGTTTTGATGGAGTATAGGAGGAGGGCCTATGGCAATTAAATGAACAAGGACCGGCCGTACGGAAGGCCCGGAAGGAACGACTGTGATTTATGCCGGTGAAGGCACAGATCTCACCATAGAGAGCCGCAAACGGCATATACCGCACGCCAATCGCCAGGGTACGTGGGATCATACCGCGTACATCGTACTCGAGGGCGGCAGGGAAATAATGACGCGCTATTCTCTGGCAGGAGCTAAGGAATGGGCGGAAGTGTATCTGAAGGAGGTGCAGCATGAAAAGAGATGATATCCTGGGTGCGGCCAGAGAATGCGTCTGCAAGACCAGAGCGCAAGAGTACGGAGACGCAAGGCGGAATCTTACCATGATCGCAGCCCTCTGGGCTGCCTATCTGAGCGACGTGGATACGGAATATCTGTCCGCAGAGGATGTGGCAAATATGATGATCCTGCTCAAGGTTACCCATACCCATGGCGGAGATGTCCCAAAGGCCGACAACTGGATAGACATAGCAGGTTATGCGGCTCTGGGAGGCGAGATCTGGACGGAGGCGGCGGAATAGATGAAGGAATTCAAGCAAAAGGAGCCGCCATTCAAGTCGTGGGACTGCAAAGGCTGCACCAACTACATCACCATCGGTGAATACAAATACTGCCTTCCAATAAGAGAGGGCAGGCACAGAACAGAACTCAGGGGCACCGAGATAGTGTGCCTGGATAAAGTGACGGAGGAGAAGAGATGACTTTTGGAGAGGCTGTTGAAGCTGTAAAGAACGGCGCGAGGGCTCAGCGTGAAGGCTGGAACGGAAAGGATCAATACGTGGAACTGGCGTCTGAGATCAGCTATGTGAATGCCAGAGGTGAGATTGTAAATGCGGATCATGAAGCAATAGGCAATCAGGCGCTGGCCTTTGTTGGCACATCCGGCGTGCAGCTGGGCTGGCTGGCGTCTCAGGCGGACATGCTGGCCTGCGACTGGAAGCTCATTGAGGCTGTGGAGGATGAAGTGGATCTGCGCTGCCTTGAGGCGGGCGACAGATTCACATGGAAGGGATATGACTGGATCTGCCTGGATCCTGCATACGTAAAGTCTGATGTAAGCGGCGTCTTTGCTCTGATGGATGGGTTATATAAAGAAGAAGTCCCGTTCAACACGAGCGAGCACGTAAAGGAGACAGGAAGGCCCCTGAACAACTATGCCTATTCAACACTGCGTCACGAGTGCGATTCACTGGCTGAAGAACTTGGCACGGAGAACCTGTTTCTCCATGAGGTGGATCTCACTTCAGACGACGGCATGGACGATTACGGCACGGTATACGGCAGGGTATTCCCTCTGAGCTGTGAAGAGTACCGGAGATACCGGAAGCTCATTCCTTTGTATGACGATTGGTGGTGGACCTGCACTCCGTATTCCTGCTACCCGTCGTACGCCAGCGGTGCCCGCATCGTGTGCACGGACGGTAGTCTGTACTACTACAATGCCACGAACGGCAACGGGCTCGTCCCGGCTTGTATAATCTGTAAGGATTTATCCTGAAATCAGCGCCGTTAGGCGCTGTTGCGCGCGGTCTGTATGGCTGCGCCCCGTCTCAGAGCGGCTTGCGGATATTTCTCACTTGATATCAGGCAGGTTTTGCGTATGGAGTTCTGAGGCGGGGCATAGCTATACAGATATATAAGAAGAAAACCGGAGGGAGTATATATACTCCTAAAAAGGTTCCTAAGAGCCTAACTTTACCGCCAAAAGGAAAAACGATAATACAAAAGCAAATAATTAGCAAAGGGGATGCGTCATGAAAGGGGGCTACTGGGTGGTCAGAACGATAAGATCCGGGAACGTGATCGAGAAGAGCATGTTCCCCTACGAAGGCAGCGGCCGTCCCAGAAGGATGAGACGCAGGGGAGCCAGCACTCAGCAGAAGAAAGACAGCAACATGAATCAGGCATCGCGCCGTCTGGGGCGGGTCCTGAACTGCAACTTCAGGGCAGGCGATCTGCTGCTGACTCTGACATATGACGATCTGCATCTTCCCGGCAGCCCAGACAAGGCTGACAGGGAGTGCAGCCTCTTCATGAGAAGGCTGACGAGGGAGCTGAAGAAGATCGGGGCCGAAGTGAAGTACGTCTGGATAACGTCGGACAAGGATTACGACAAGAAGTCCGATACCTGGAAAGAGGCGCGGCTGCATCATCACCTGGTGATAGAGCAGTTTCCGCTGGACCGGATAAAGAGCCTGGAGAAGATCTGGAAGAAGGGCAAGATCCTGAACGAGCCTCTGCGCCTTCAGGATGACTACAGCAGCCTGGCTGCGTATCTTGTGCGTCAGGCAGCAGCTGAAGCAGATGACAAGAAGTGGCATCCGTCGAGAGGGATGGAGAAGCCGGTGTTGGTGGAGGAGAGGATAGTGCACCGTCCGAAGGAGCTGCATACTCCGGGTGGCGCCAACGTGCACGAGATAGGAGCGTACGATTCAGATACCGGCACGCATTACGTCAGGTATACCAGGAAGAAGGACTCGGTGGAGCTGAAGGCGGAGACGGATCCTGTTCCAAAAATGTTAACTTCGGGCTAACCTTCCGCGGGTGCCTGCGCGTGCGCGAATCAGTAGAAGTGAAATAGGGGAGATGCTGTTCAAGAAGCTTCGGGGAGTTAACATACCTGTAGAGCAGCAGGGATATATCAGATTCACATGCCTGACTTATGATGTCCAGCCACGAAAGGTGCGGGACAAGATAGACAGGCTGTGCAATGAACAGGGCGGCGTTTATTCGGCTGCTCTGTTTGAGGTCATGTGTTCCAAAAGATCCATGGTGGATATATCGCTCCGGCACAATGTGTCGCAGTCGGTGCTTTACCGGCTGCGCAAGCAGTTCTATGAGAGCTGGTAAGAAATAAAAATGTGTAAAATGCCGTGAACCTATATGCAGCAAGGGTTTGCGGCATTTTTAAGTTGGTGATAACGAGCGGTCTGCCTGTGTTATCGTGATATCGGTGGGTATATGCGTACGGGAGGCGGACAATGAAAAAGCGAAAGAAAACAGACTTTGATCCGGTTTCCGCAAGAGATATGCCGCTGAATGAGCTGGCGCTCTTTCTGGATGACAGAGAGAGGAAGTTCTGCGTTGAGTATCTGGTGGACCGGAACGGTACCCAGGCGGCGATAAGGGCCGGGTATAAGGCGGGAAAGAACAATGCCAGCGCAAAGGTGCAGGGGAGCAGGCTGGTGCACGATCCGAGGATAGTGGCCTACAGGCGGGCTCTTATGCACAGAGAGATCGAGGCAAATGACGTAACAAAGGACGGCCTGCTGCTGCATATGCTTGAGATAGTCAGGCGCTGCATGAGCGCTGAGCCTGTAATGGAATGGGACTCCGAAGCGAGAGAGTACCGGGAGACCGGAAACTGGACCTTTGACAGCCGCGGTGCCATAAAGGCTCTGGCGGAAATAGCCAAGCTTACCGGGCTGTACGAGCCTGAGAGGTTTACCGTTGAAGCCGGAGAAGGACTTGAAAGTGTTCTGGCGGCCATGGCAGAAGGCAATGACAAAGAGTATTGAGGCGTATAAGGACGCGGTCCGGAAGATCCGGAATCCGCGTTACTACATAGACCACTTCATAACGATCCGGTATAAGGACGGAAGTCTGGGCCCTCTGAAGTTTAAGCCTGCTCAGGAGCAACTGTACGAGATCATAAAAAAAGAGCACGAGGAAGGCCGCCCTGTCAGGATCGTGATTCTGAAGGCGCGGCAGCTGGGTTTTTCTACAGAGATCGAGGCGCTGTTCTTCCAGGACGCGGCCACGAGGTTTAATACCAGGACTTTGATAGTCGCCCACGACAAGGAGAGCACAACAAAGCTCTTTCGAATGAACAAGCTCTTCTACGAGAAGCTTCCCGCAGCGCTGCAGCCTATGACAAAGGCGAGCAACGCCAAAGAGATAATTTTCGAGAATCCAACAAGGGACGCAGCGGAGAAAAAGCGTAATCCGGGGCTTCTGAGCACCATCAAATGTGTGCCGGCAACTGGATCCGCGGTAGGCCGAGGCGATACATTGACGAACGTGCACGCTTCGGAGGTTGCCTTCTGGAGAGATATGGACGAAACACTTGCGGCCCTGCTGCAGGCGGTCCCGGACGAGCTTAATACGGCAGTCATTATCGAGACGACTCCGAATGGATACAACGCCTTTAAAGACTTCTGGGACAATGCCGTGAGCGGCAAGAACGGATTCCTTCCGGTCTTCTTCCCATGGTTTTTAGAACCGGGATACAGGCGGCCGGTTCCGCCGGGCACAGAGTGGACAAAAGACGAGCTGCAACTGAAGGAATCTTACGAACTGGATGATGAGCAGCTGGCATGGCGCCGGTGGTGCATAGCCATCAATCTGAACGGCAGCGAGGAGATGTTCCGTCAGGAATACCCCTCAAACCCCGAGGAAGCCTTCCTGACGAGCGGAAACCCGTATTTTGATAATAATATCGTCATCGCAAGGATTAACGCTCTACGGGGCGCTGAGAGGCGTGGGCGGTATGTCTACGAAGAGGACGCGGCAGGCATGCCGCTGAACTGGCAGTTTGTGGAGGATCCGCGCGGCGAGGTGAGCATATACGAGGAGCCGGACAAACTGACGCCTTATGTGGCAGGCGGAGATACCGCAGGCGACGGCAGCGACAGGTTCACGGCGGTGCTGCTGGACAACAACACCGGATGCCAGGCGGCTCAGATCCTCTACGACGGCGGCAGCGAACTGTATTACGCGCAGCAGCTGTACTGCCTTGGCAAAGAATATAACGATGCTCTTCTGGGAGTGGAGATCAACTTTTCCACATACCCTGAGAAGAAACTTGAGGAGTGGCAGTATCCGGCGCTGTACATCAGGGAAAAGCCGGACGATGCCAGAGGAACGCTGGACACATATAAGTGGGGCTGGAAGACGGATCTGAGGACAAGGCCTCTGATACTGGCAGGCCTTCAGACTCTGGTCCTTCAGAACATGGAGATGCTCAGGAGCGAGGAGCTGCTCCGGGAGATGTTGACGTTTATCAGGAACGAGGACATGCGGCCGGAGGCTGCAAAGGGCAAGCATGACGATCTGGTGATGGCAGCTGCCATAGCAAATCATATAAGGCCTCAGCAGCGCTATGAGCTCTACGAAGAGCCTGTGGAAGCGCCGGTGAAGCTTATAGACAAGATAGACCCGTACCACAAGAGACACAGGAGGTAATACATGTCGCTCTTGGACTATTTCAGAAGAGAGCCGGTAATAAGCGCGGCGGAATACGAGGAAACGCGCACATATGACTATGCCACGCCTGAAGGACGCATAGCTACTGCAGAATGGCTTTTCAGCCAGGCAAGGCTTGAGAGGACCATCAAAGAGGGCGAATGGACGAAGTTCAACGATTACTACAATTTCGCTCACGACGTCGCGAAGGAGCTGGCTGAAGCGATCGAGGAGCAGGGCTTTCCTTTTTCTCCGGCAAGCGTGCCTGATCCGTACATCATGGTGGAATCCCAGATAATACCGGATATACCGCAGCCGGAGTTCCATGGAAGGGATGACGATCTTGACAGCTCCAAGGCAAAGAAAAGGGAACTGGCCGTGCGTTTCGTTGTGGAGAACAACCGAATGAGCGATATGAACACTTCCAACGAACGGCGCCTGAAGAAATTCGGAGACGCGTTCTGGAAGGCTTACTGGGACGAGACCATGCCCTTCGGAAGCCGCAAAGGTGATATCAGGATCAAGGATATTTCGCTCGAGGATATCTACCCGGATCCCACAGCCATGGAGCTTCAGGAGTGTGAGTACGTGGACTACGTATATACTCTGCACAAAAACCGCTTCTGGAGGATATACAAGGACGCTTTGAAGGCTCAGAACAAGACTCTTGATGACGTTCTGATGGCTGAATACAGGACCGAGGATGGCCTTTTTGATCCCTACACCAAGGGTACGCACAGCAGGGACGATATGGTGCAGGTCCTTGAGCACTGGTTCAGACAGCCTTTTGACGCGGAAGACGGATCCTTCGAGAGCGGCGACATAGCCTGCACTATTCAGGCTGCGGGCATCGAACTCAAGTACATACCGAAATACTGGGAGGCAACAGGAAAACAGTGCAAGCTGTATCCGTTCGTGCACTACTGGTGCATTAAGGATGAGACGCAGTTCTACAACAAATCCGAGCTGGAGCCCATTCTGCCCATGGTAGACGCGGCAGACAGGGAGCTTGCTATCGGGATCCTCAACGACGCTATGACCGCTAACGACATAGTGCTGATAGAGGAAGGCGCTCTGGCTCCGGGTGAGCACTTCACCAACGTTCCGGGAAGCGTGATCAACGTAAAGCAGGGCAGGGCCGGCGGCGTGGCGAGGCTTGGTGGCCTTGGATCCGGCGTCAAGTCCATAAGCATGGTCGAGTGGATGCTTGGCCAGATCCAGAGGACGAACAGAAACTACGATACGAACAACGGCCAGGAGACAGCAAGAGTAACTACAGCATCCGGCCTTCTGCAGCTCAGGTCCGACGCAGCTGCGCAGCAGCAGCTGAAGAAGGCGGACCGCAACGCAGGCTTTTGCAGGCTGTACGAGCTGATCGACTGGCTCTGTCTGGAATTTTATGACGATAACCGGATGCTCTTCATAGGCGCCCAGAAGAAGGGTGAGGAGCCTGCGGTGATCGAGTACAACTCCCAGGAGTTTGCGAAGACCAGGAACATAGTTGACGTACTGTCCGGGACTGCGGACAGTGAAACCATATATGGCGAACCGGAAGTGTACTATCCGAGGATAGACGTAACGGTAACAGCCGGTGATGCGCTTTCCAAAAATCCCGCTACTACGCTCGAGGTGTTGGATAAGCTTGCAGCTATCAACATAACCCAGGAGAACTGGAAGCTTATAGCGGCGGAACTGGAGTATCTGGATATCCCGCAGAAGAACGACATCATAGATGACTGGAAGGCGCGGTTTGAACCCGCGGTGCCGCAGGAGGTGCTTCAGGCGCTTCAGAGTGATCCGGATCTGCTATCGGCGGTCTCTGAAGCTGTACATGCGGGAATGCAGGCGCCTGCAGGAATGCAGTCGCAGGGCAGCGCGCAGATGCTGCCGGAAGAGGATATCGCGGCTTTGGCCATGCAGCAGGCAGGTGAGCCTGCTGGGAGCATGGGATTGCCAAGGCTTTGATATATGTGGGCGCAGGCCCGGAAAGGATAATAAATGGCAGAGAATTCGACAGGACTCAATGTCCCAAGCGGCGAACAGACTGAAGTCGTGGATCAGTCAGAAAGCTATATCCCCGAAGACGAAACACTTGGAGTTTTCGGAGTGATCGATAGCCAGGATGAAGTCGTGGACCATCAGGGATCCGAAGAGGAAGCGGAAGGTGCAGGCGAAAGCGGGGATAAGACCGGCTCTGAAGGCGCTGATCAGGGCAAGAAGCAGACTCATGAGGATAATGCGGCTGCGAAGGCAGCGAGGATAAGAGCGCAGAGGGAAGCGCAGAAAGCGCTGTCCGAAGAAAAAAGGCGCGCTCAGATCGAGGCTGACAGACGCATAGCGGAGAGTGGAGTTATTAATCCCTACACTGGAATGCCCTTTGCTTCTGTAAAGGAGTTCGAGGAATACGGCAGCAAGGTGAAGACTGCGGAGCTGGAAAAGAAGGCCCGCGAGACTGGCAGGACCGTAGAGGATCTCCGGGAAGAGGAGGAGAACAAGGCGTACATCCGCAAGAAACGTCAGGAAGAATCCGAGGCGGCAGACAGAGCAAAACAGGACGAGGCTGAAGGTGAGTTTTTCAAGAATGACCTTCTGGACTTCATGGAAAAGCATCCTGAAGTGGATGTGGAGAAGCTGGACTCGAATCCTGTGTTCAGAAAGTTCTGCGGAAGCCGCTACGGGAAGGAGCCTCTGTCCGATCTGTATGAAGCATATGCGGACATAGTAGGTGAAAGCGTTCGCCAGGGGGCGGACAGGGCGCAGAGCAGATCTAACCGCAGCACGGGAGCAGGCCAGCCCGGCGGCGAGAAGCTGACAGCCCAGCAGAAGCGTGATCTTGAAAGATGGAACGCGGAGAACCCCGAAATGGCGATGACGCCCAAAGAATTTTTATCACGTGAATAGTGAAGAAGGAGAACACGACTATGAGAATACTTGAAAACGCCAACGGCAACGTTGTTCCGAGCATACGTGAATACGACATAGCCTCCGCGACTGATATTGGAAGAGGCCAGGTCGTAAAGCTTTCTGAAGGACTCGTTATCTCTGCCGTAGTCGGCGAGACCGGCGCTATCCTTGGCATAGCCATGGAGAATCACAGCGGCGTTGCAGATGCTCTGAACCCCAGAAACAACGGCACGAAGATCCTTGTATGCGATGCACCGGATCTGATCATGGCCTGCGCAGCGTTTGAGATCACAGCCACCGGCGGCAGCGCTACCACTGTGACCGCAAACACACTGGCAGCATACAGCGCCGATGACTGGAACGGAGGCTATCTGAAGCTTATCGAAAAGGCTGACGGCAGCACCAACACCGATCCGGTTGGGGCCGTAAAGAGGATCACCGATTACACTTATACCAGCTCCGGCACTGTATCCACATTTACTGTGGCTTCCGGCGGGACTGCGAACGCTGGCGATAAGTATCTGCTGTTCCCGCCTGTTGGCCTTGCTGCTTTCAATCTTGACAGTACCAAGACCAAGCTGGTGAACACAGCGAAGTCTGCCACTGCCCTCAAGGTAGTAGGCTATGACATTGACGCCAAGCTTATAAAGCTGATGGCAGCCAAGCACTTCCTTGGCAACTACGCAGGATAGAGGAGGTAGGACATGAGCACAACTGCATGGAAAACCGACAATTACAAATTTGTCGGAAAGGCATTCGACTTTCGTTATGCCAACAGACTTAACGCTCTTGCTCCCATACTGGGAACGAGAGTAACCAACAGCATCGATTATGAGCTGGAAGGATCCGGCGGCTACGGCGAGCTGGAGGCCTACGACGGCACCAATCTTAACCAGGGCGACATGAACCGTGGTTTCAAGATGATCGTGACCCCGCAGGAATACGCAAAGAGCATTCCTGTGAGATACAAGGAAGCCAAGGTTGACAAGTCCGGCACCTGCCGCAAGGTAGGCGTAAGACTTGGCGATTCCGCAGCGATGACCGTGTATATGCACGCTCTGAGGACCCTTGCCGGAGCGTTCTCCGGCGCACTTGGCGGAGACGGCAAGAGATGGGCTGCTACTGATCATCCTGTAGCATCCAAGGGATCCAACGGCCGCACGTTTGTGCCTGATCCCGATGCAGGTACTTACAGCAACCTGATCACCGCGGAGCTGTCCGTGGCTGCTATAACAGACGCGCAGAGCAAGGCAAATAGATTCATCACTCCTGATGCGCTGCCTTTCCTCTGCAGGATGGATACCCTGCTGGTATCCCCGGAGCTGGAAGCGACAGCTAAGAAGATCTGCGGCGAGAATTCCAAGCTTTACCCGGATCAGGTAGGAAACGTGAACCCCGTACAGAGCGAGCTGAGCTACCTGGTGATCGGCGGCGGCGACGCAGGCTTTTCTGCCAAGCAGTGGGCTATCTGCGACAAGACCCTGATGAAGGACATCTTCAATCTGGTCTACATCACCAAGCCCACTGTGATCCAGTCTGAGCAGGACAACCCGCTCATCGACATGTACACAGCGTATGTGGACTTTGCACTTGGCTGGGGCGATGCGCGCCAGATCATCTTCAGCAATCCCGCATAGCAACAGGAGATGAAGCCAGGCGGCCCAGAAGGCTGCCTGGCAATTTCCGTTAAAGGAGAAAACATGGCTATTTACACTATAGAAAAAGTTCAGGCGATCACCGTAGGAACGTCAGAGAAGACTCTGGCGGTTAATTATGCTGCAGTAATCATCAAAAATCTGACGCCGGGCACGACTCTGTATTTCAAGGAAAAGTCCAAGGACAACAAGGCGGTAACGGCTGACAACGGCTTTGCGCTGGATGGAGTGGAGATGCTGCCTGTTCCCCTGAGAGCCAAAACACTTTCCCTCAGATCCACATCCGCGTCTACGGATGTGAGGATCTTGTACGTAAAAGAGGAGGTGTAGGTCTTGACTCTTGGTGATGGCAAAAGAAAAGTCCTGATGATCATTGACGAGTACAGCGCCGGAGGCGTTCTGACTGTTGATGACGACATCGATCTGAAGATGAATGACTTTTTTGACATGGCTCAGAAGGACATGATCTCAGTGAAGCCTATCATCAAAGAGACAGAGATCACACTTGGTGAAGGCACTATAAGCGGTGGCATGCGCCAGTATTCTCTTCCGGCCAACTTCAAAAGCTATTTCAGGATCTGGAAGGACGGCAGGCTGACCAAGCTGTATCCGGTAAGACAGGATAAGCTCTGCGCGTCGGAGGATGAAACAGGAACGCTTCTGGTGGAATACTTTGCGTTTCCTCAGACTATAGGACCTGACACCGCTGACAGCTATGAGTTTGAAGTATCCGAAGACGCTGCGAACTGCCTGCCGTTTTATGTTGCGGCTCAGCAGCTCATATCAGATCTCGTGATGGACTATGCCGCAGTCTGGAACATATACCTGCAGCAGAGGGCTCTGCTGGATACTTCTCTTCCCAGCGGCGGCAGTACAGGAATCCGCCAGTCTCTTTTCAGGGGGTAATCCATGGGACTCAGACGCGGAACAAAGATCAGAACAAAAATATACAACAGATTCCGTGGCGTGGACTTTACCACAGATTCTTCGCTTGTGGATGACAGCAGATCTCCCTGGGCTCCAAACATCATTGCTGATGAAGGCGGCATGCCGGAAAAGCGCGTTGGATGGCGAGTCCTGGAGGAGTTTGAGGGAGCGATCAACGGTATTCATAGTGGGGTCTTTGCTGGCGAAAGGCACTATCTCGTCCACACCGGGGAAAAAATTTACCGGTGGTACGACGACGGCGAGACTCCGCCTGTTCTCAAGCGCTCAAATATTGGCGGCGGAAAGAGTACATCAGTTTATCTGAATGGAAATCTCTGGATTTTTACGGGATCCCAATTGATCTATTATGACGGCACAAACGTGAACTCCGCAAAAACAAACGCTTATGTGCCTCTGACGATCATCGGCCGGACTCCATCAGGGGGCGGAGAAACATATGAAGCTATAAACCTTCTGTCCGACAGACAGACAATAGGTATTCTTGCGGACGGTACGTCTACGGTTTATCAGCTGCCTTACAGCAGGCCCAATCTGATGGGTGTGATCGAGGTGAAGGTTGACGGGGTTGTTGTCAACAATTACACCGTAAGCCTCAATGATGGGACTGTAACTTTCGACTCAGCGCCAGCTGCCCCGCTGGCAGGAAGCGAGGACAATGTATTCATTACGTTCAGGGTGACCGCCGATCATAGTGGCCGTATTAACGGATGTACTGTGGCAACTGTATGGGGCGTTGGCGGCGCGACTGACAGGATTGTTTGCAGCGGAAATCCAAGCTATCCCAACAGGGACTGGATAAGCGACTATATGGATGGCCTTTATTGGCCCGATCTGAATTACTCTGTAGTCGGGTTGGATAAGACGGCCATAGTCGGATACAGGCGTATGGGCGAGAGCCTTGCGATCGTCAAGGAAGACAATGGTCAGGACAGCACCGTGTTTATAAGGACCGGAAGCATCGGAGAAGACGGAGAGCCTGCGTTTTCCGTAAAGCCTGCGCTGTCCGGTGTAGGCGCGGTCAGCAGGTTCGGGTTCGGAAATATCAATGACGACCAGCTGATCCTGACAGCAAGAGGGGTATTTGAGCTTACCACAAATAATCTGACAGCAGAGAGGATAGCGCAGCCGAGATCGAGGTTCATAGATCCCAGGCTGATAAAGGAGCCTCTGTCAGAGGCGATATGCGTGAACTGGGACAATTGTTTTCTGATATTTGTCAGTGGCCGCGTGTACGGGCTTGATGGACGCCAGGCGAAGGCGTATTCGAGCAAGAACGACACGGACTACTCCTACGAATCCTTCTACTGGACGAACATCCCCGCGTCTGCGGTCATGAAAGTTATCTTCAGTCAGTCTGAAGGAGACAGCCTTCAGGACGAATTGTATTTTGGAACATCAGACGGAAAGCTCTGCAAGTTCAATACGGATGTGGACGGTCTGGCCAAGTACAGCGATGACGGCGAGCCGATAGAAGCAGTCTGGAGCACTAAGGCGGACGACGACGGCGATGTGATGGTATATAAGACTCTTCTAAAAAGAGGAAATTCCGTGACGCTAAAGCCATATGCCCGTTCTTCTGCCAGAGTCTGTTTCAAGACTGAAAAGGATGTTGTGGAGTGGCAGGCTTATGACACTCTGGATATTTTCGAATGGGAGGATCTCGATTTCGAGAGGTTTACTTTCAATTCGAATGACGGCCCGGCGGAAGTGCTTTTCAACTGCAAGATAAAGAACTACAAGAGGCTTCAGATATTCGTGAAGAACGATGCCTTAAATGAAGGTTTTGGTGTTTTCGCCATAACGAAGCATTACACGACAGGTAAATTTACAAGGAGATAGGGAGGTGAGCGCGTGGCATTAAGCGACTACAAATTGAAAAGCAGCGATATATCCACAAAGGGTGTTGTGGCTGCGCCGGACAAGCTCACAGGGACCGCGAACGAGAACAAGATGGTTTTTGACCGGCTGATCAGAGAAGCCCTCAAGGATCTGTTCAATGGTCTGATCGACACGCTTGCAGGGATCGGCGGAGCTGCGCAGATAGGAATAACCGCGATTGCAGGCCTTGCAGGAAACAATGTACAGGCTGCCCTGGAATCCCTCAAGGGCCTTATGGAGGACAGGCAATATGTGACCGCAGGCCAGAAGAGCGGTACCACTTTGGGCACAGCCGCGACGGCGGAAGGCTTTGAGAACACTGCAAGCGGAAACTATGTCCATGCGGAAGGATATAACAACGCAGCTAGGGCTGCCCGTGCTCACGTGGAGGGCCAGGAGAATGTTGCCGGCGGCGTTGCAGCGCATGTAGAAGGCTCGGCGAATTCCGCGAGCGGGAACTACGCGCATGTGGAAGGCGCTCATAATTCGGCACAGAGCCGCTCGCAGCATGTTTTTGGAGAATATGCTGTGCCGGATAGTACCGGCAGCGCAAGCGTCAGAGGGACGTACATCGAAGTCGTCGGGAACGGCGCAGGCGAAAACTCCCGATCTAATGCGCGGGCATTAAAATGGAATGGCGACGAGATCATTGCAGGAAAGCTGACAGTCGGTAAAAACCCTGAAGGTAATATGGACGCGGCAACAAAAGGTTATGTTGATAGCGCAGTATCGTCAGGAGGCCTGGGTTGGTTTTCCGTGGATGCGGAAGGAAGAGTCTGCATAACTTATGATGACGGCGAGTAGCCAGAAAGGAGCAAAATGATAACCAAAATAACTTCACAGGAAAAATCCGTGATCGGCGATGCGCCTGGCTTCGTATCCCATCTCAGAGGACTTTCAACGGATACTATGCCGACAGACGTCCGCAACGGAGACACGTTCTACTGCATAGATACGCAGGAGCTCTATATGTTCAACGGCGCAACATCAACCTGGGTGAAGCAGTAAGGAGGATGGATTATGGATCCTTTTGAATTAATTGCGTATCTGAAAAAGTACATAGACCAGACGTTCTCCGGCACCTTTGAGCTCTTCGACGAGACAAAAAGCTATGCGGCCGGAGACTATGTGATCTACGAAAACAAGATCTATCAGGCTACTGAAAATGTCAGCGCCGGAGCGTGGGACGCGTCCAAGTGGCAGGTAGCGGACTTTTCGCAGATCGATCAGAGGCTGGACAATCTTGGACTGTCTGTTGTTGATGGCGCACTCTGCCAGACGTTCACGGAATAGAAGGAGGAATGAATAAATGTCAAACTTAACTAAACCTATGTTGCTGGATGAGACCTTCAAGGAAAAGATGGACGCAGCCCCGAAGGGAGGGCACCTTGACCGCATGAACCAGCACCTGAAAGAGATCGCAACCGCTCTCAAAGGCGGCAGCACTTACGAGGACGATATCGAGGATATTGTGGCAAATATTAGAGACGGGCTTGGCCCGGAGCTCTATCCCGTCGGCACCATCCTCAAGTTCCCTGAGTTTGATAGTGCGACTATCGAGCCTCACGGCACCGGCGTGACTGCTGCGACCATCGCAGGTCACACGTTCTGCGAAGCTCTGGGCAACGCCAAGGGTGAGATCTACGAGATCGTCTACGACGGTGCATGGAAGCTGGGAGACCACTATATCAACCTGACTACTTACGGCATAGCCATCACCGGCACGCCTGCAGACGGCGACAAGCTGATAGTAGTCATCATATCCAACGACAGATCTTTCGTAGTAGTCGATCATGACGGCTACACCGTTCCGCACGCTGCGCCTCACATGACAGTTTGCGCTCTGGACGTTATCTACGGCAGACCGTTTGATGGTTCCGAGGCGTTCTATTACTGCGAATCCGCACTCCCTGCGGGTGCGTACACCTTCAACGTACCTGAGACTGTATCGAGCTGGATTGCAGGCGACTACACATTTACCCTGACAAACGAAGCCGCAGCGGGGTCTCTGCTGAAGATCAGCAACGTTTACAGCACGGCTCTCACATCCTGCAGCGTGCAGGTATTTGCAAGCGCAACGGCCACTTCAGCAGCAGAGACGGCGGCTATCAGCTCCGGCAATACCGGCACCAGCCTCGGCAGCCTTGGCGTGGATCTCAACCATCCACAGAGGATATGCTACGGCTCCGGCAACTACGCTCAGAGCAACATCCGCCAGTTCATAAACTCCGAAGCCGCTGCTACTGCGTGGTACGTCAAGTCCACTATCTACGACACTCTGCACAGCACTTACGCGAACATGGCGGGCTATCTGAGAAATTTCGGAAGAGACCTGAAGGACGCCATGCTCTCCACAGAGCTTACTCTGGCGACCAACAGCGTTTTCGAGACCGGCTACACCAAGGACAGCTCCTATACCATTCACGACAAGGTATTCCTGCTGTCCATGACTGAGCTTGGCTGGGGCAAGAATAACAACGTATCTGAGGGCGCTCTGCTTGATTACTATGATGGTGCTACAAACGCCGATCGTATCAAGTACGACATATCTTCAAAGGTTGCCCGCCACTGGTGGCTGCGGTCCTGCATCCCGTCGAGCGCCCGCTATGCCCGCGGCGTGTACCTGGACGGTAGTCTGAGCAGCTACCTTGCCACGAACGGCAACGGGCTCGTCCCGGCTTTTAATCTTGGTTAATCCCGATAATCCGCCCCGTTAGGGGCGGATATGGAGAACTTTATGTCAGTAGTAAAAGGCAAACGCGGAGAAAACAAACTCAAGGTCTTGGACTATGCCGGAACAGCCGTGGTGGAGACTATACGCTACTGCAAGCAGGAAAAGTCGTTTCCGAAACGTGAACGCTGGATATTGGCCATGCCGATAACTCTGCTGTGTGTGGCGGCCTGCGTCTGCATAAAGATGGCAAACGCCAGATACATAGAGCAGACCACCGAAGGCGGCAAGGCTGAGCTTCAGGCCAGAGATATGACGTTTCGCATAGATCTGGAAAAGACGGCACACAGCTGCTATGTGGCTCAGCTCGGACTTATCGACATAGCGTACAGGGCTCACGAAAAACTGGACGCTCATACCATAGAAGTCTGGACCGGTTACATCCTTGAGGCCGACAACGCTCTGCTGGACTGGATAAAGTCAGAAAAAGAAAGAATGAAGAAACTTGGGTAGATGACTGTAAACCACTGTCTGGTTGCCCGCAACTGGTGGCTGCGGTCCTGCAACCCGTCGAACGCCAACAATGCCCGCAACGTGAACACGGACGGTAGTCTGAACAACAACAATGCCACGAACGGCAACGGGCTCGTCCCGGATTGCGAGAATGTCAGTTAGAGTAAGTTAAGTCCGAAATCAGTACGCTCGCGTAAGGAGTCATCTACCCAGCCGCTATCAGCGGCGAACAGCACGCAGCGATGCGGAGACCTTTGTGTGGGCTGCTATATACGCTGCGAGGTATCAATGTCATACGAAGACGCCATATCTTTTGAGAATCTTTATGAAGGACTGAAGAAGTCCGCAAGGAATGTCAGATGGAAGGCCAGCGTTGTGGGCTACGAAGCCAACGCTCTGAAGAACACCTATGAGCTGAGGCGGGATCTTCTGAACGGCACATACAGAATAAGCCCCTACAGGATTTTCACTATCCATGAGCCGAAAGAGCGCAGGATAGTTGCGACCCGTATCAGAGACAGGCAGTTTCAGAGGAGCCTCTGCGACAATTCGTTCTACAAAGAGATAACGAGGAGCTTCATCTACGACAACGGAGCTTGTCTGAAAGACAAAGGTATCGACTTCTGCTTGAACCGCATAAAGATCCACATGCACAGGTATTACCGCAGATACGGCGCAGAAGGCTGGGTGCTAAAGTGCGATATCAGAAAGTATTTCGACAGTACCCGTCACGACGTGGCCAAGGCTGCTGTAAGAAAGCGTGTAAAGGATGAACGGACCGCCCAGGCTGTATGTGACATCATAGACAGCTTTGAAGGGGGCAGAGGCATTGGTCTTGGCTCTCAGGTCTCCCAGCTGGTGCAGCTGGCCGTGCTTGACGATATGGACCACATGATAAAGGAGCACCTGCACATAAAGTTCTATGTGAGATATATGGACGATTTTGTGCTGGTGCATCCAAGCAAAGACCACCTGAAGCAATGCCTCAGTGTTATCAGAGAACACCTTGCAGATCTGGGCCTTGAGCTCAACAAGAAGACCTGCATTTATCCGCTGAGACAAGGCGTGAAAATGCTTAAATGGCGATTCGTACTGACAGACACAGGCACGGTCCTGATGCTGCCGGATAAAAGAAAAGCGGCAAAGATCAGGCGCAAGATGAAAAGGCTCTATACTCTGGAGAAGGCGGGAAAGGTGGAACCGGGCACGACGGACGCTTCTTTCGCTTCCAGTATGGAGCACCTACGGAAAGGCAACAGCTATCGGATGATAGCAAATCTTGAGAAGTTTTATGAGGAGCTTAAAAAATGATCGAAAATATCGAAAAGAGAGTAGCACGCTGTGAGGCGTACATCAACCAGATGAAGGCTGTGCAGGACGATATCCTTGAGCAGGGGTATGAAGAAGCAGTGGCAGCGCAGGAAGCTGAGAACGCAGCTATGCTGGCTCGCCTTATCCGCAACAAGAAGCTGGCTGCTTCTGACTCTGAAATGTTTGCAGACCGTCCGTCCGACAAGGAAGCCTGGGCGGCCTACAGGCAGGCGCTCAGAGATATTACAGAGCAGCAGGGCTTCCCCTTTGAGATCGTCTGGCCTGCCCAGCCGGAGGACTAACGTGAATCATATTGAGACTATCGAGAAGCTGGCAGCAGTCATAGAATTGCTGCTGTCAGCCGTCAAAGATGAGGCGGTAAGAGCCGGAGCTGAAAAGGCTTATGAGGAGGCGATGGGGGAATGGAAAATATCACAGTAGGGCAGATTGCTGTAACGATAGCGTTTATCGTGGCGCTGCTTTCCGGCATTGCAGCCCTGAAAAAGAGTATCAAATCCGGTATTGAAGCTGCCCTGAAGGACAAGTTTGACAGTATAGAGAAGAGCCAGAAGGAGAAGTTCGAGAGCCTTGAAAAGTCTCAGGCGGAGATCCTGAAGCGGCTGGACAGTGTAGACCTTGAAAACTGCAAGAACTATCTGGTCACATTCCTGTCCGAAGCTGCAAGAGGCGAGCAGAAAGACGAGACTGAGATCCAGCGTTTCTGGGAGGAGTACGAACATTATGTCTCAAAGGGCGGCAATTCGTATATCAAACACAAAGTGGATGAGCTGAAAGGAAGGAAGCTGATTTAATGGATAACGAGGCTGTAAAAATCATAGAAGAATACGCGCGAGAAATCATTGACAAAAACAGCTTTAACACCGCATTTGAAGTATACATTGTATGGAAGTGTAAGGCTCTCCAAAACTGGAAGTACCTATTATCAACCACGCTGGCTGATGGCATGTACTATGAGTTGACCTATAACGGCGACAAAAGAGAGTGGTATCTTGACGCGTACAAGAAGGTCGAGAACCGCCGAATAAAGGAGGGATAGCGTGACAATTAAAGAATACGTGGTCTCACATGTGGTGAACCTTATCAAAATCAAGTCTGTGGTTACGCTCGCATTAACTGCAGCGTTTGTTATCCTTGCGCTCAGAGGCGATATTGCGCCGGACCAGTTTCTTGCCATCTTCACAATGATAATAGGGTTCTATTTCGGAACGCAGAAAGATAAGTCCGAGACGGCGCAGGCAGCTGAAGCCCCAGATGAAAAGGCAGCTGAACCTGCAGCGCAGGAAAACCCGCTGGTCTACACTCCAGAATCCGGCACCATAGTTTATGATGCAGTTTACCCGGCGAACAATTCAGTTGACCATACGGTTGACGAAGCAGGTGGTAAGGATGGCTCTGATTAACGCGAGGATCCAGAACGCTTATGGCACATGGTACACTATCCAGCTTCCGGCAGATGGCCTCTGGTCTCCGCACGTAGCATTTGGAGAGATCTCAAATCCATCCAGCGGCGAATCCATCATTCTGGAGCTCCCGTTGGAAGCGCGGCTACACCGTGATTGCTGGGAGATCTGGCGAGACTGGTGGAATAAGCCTGTTACGATCAACTGTGGTTACAGGACCGCAAAGTGGAACGCCAAAGTGAGCGGGACCGCCAACAGTCAGCATAGAAAATGTTGCGCTTACGACTGCGCTGTAGGAGCCATATCCGACACGCTTTTCAAAGAGTGTTACGACGTATGCTATGCGATAGCAAAGGCGCACGGCACTCAGTGCGAGCTGGGGCGGTATTCATGGGGTCTGCATATCGGATTCTCAAAGCTGGATTACACCACAAAGACGGTTTACACGTTTGATAAGAGATAAGTTAGAGCAAAAGGTAATCTATCAATGATCCATGAAAGGGGTTGGAGATGGGCGTATACAAAATAGATTCAGATCTTGGAAGATCTGTAGCAACAAATCTGGGTGTTGGCCAGTCTTACAAAGCAAAAGACGGGACCACCTGGACGAAAGATTCAAACGGCATTATAACCGTGACTGGCCAGGACGGATCCACGGCAAATGCCGGGAACTGGGGCGTGAAGGAAATAGGAACGTCAGGCCTGAGTGCTGCGGATAAGAACGCTATCAACATAGCGAAGAACCAGTATGCGGCTGCGTTAAATGACATGCAGCGGCAGGCTGCTCATGATGCCGCTGAGATCATAAGAAGCGGATACGGTTTTTCCGGCGGGACCAGCGGTGAGGATTACATCCCACTACAGAACACCGGAAACAACGATTTGCTGGCAACGCTTCAGAGTCTCATGGAACAGCAGGAAAAGGACCGCCAGGCTTCAAATGACAGGCTGGAACGGCTCATAAACCAGTATGAAAGTACGATTGAAAACAATAGAAATGCGTACGCCGAAGCTCTGGCTCAACAGCAGGCAGCAAACAGGGCTGGCGTTCAGAAGGCTGTGAACAGCCTTAATTCTCAGAAGCAGACAATAGGCAGCAGTTATGCGGATCTGTTCCGGCAGCTTTATCTGAACAAGCAGAAGTCACTGAAGAATATAGACCAGAGGATGGCTGCCGCGGGCAGGACCGGCGGACAGGCTGAGTCCACGCTGCTGGGGCTTGAGACTTCTTATGATGACGCGCTGAGGGCTGGGACCCAGGAGAAGATCAACGCTCTTCAGGGCATAGATCAGGCAATAAGCGACGCGGAACTGACCGGAGATATAACCAATGCTCAGGCAGCAGCTGACAGCGCGCTGAATTCCGCCAATTCCTACGCGAATGCTCTCCAGACGCTTATAGGCAATGTAAGCGACCTGAGCCAGCTGCATGAAGCGAACAGAGACAAGAACCGTTCATACGCATACCAGCTGGCGTCTTCAATACTCTCCAGCGGCAATATGCCCTCTTCAGAACTTCTTGCTTCTGCGGGTATAGACCAGGCTGATGCGCAGACTATCGTTGATGCGGCATTGAGCGATGCGGCGAACGACAAAGCGAATGACGACAGGTCCTATTCTTATCAGCTGGCGATGCAGATGCTCTCCGGCGGCAGTATGCCAAGTGATGAACTGCTGGCTTCTGCCGGAATAAGCAGAAGTGATGCTCAGAGTATTCTGGATGCATCCAAAGCTGGCACCAGAAAGACTTCAGGATTCGGCAGCTCTACAGGAGGATCTTCTTCCGGAACAAAGACCATCACGAAGCCTACTTTAACTTTTGCGCAGACAAAGGATCTTATCAAGAGTGGAGTTCGCTCTCAGCAGGTTCTGGACGCTTATGAATACTACGTAGGCGAATCATACACCGACGGTGAAGCAGATGGTGATGGAAACAAAGAGGACGAGACTACAGATTACAGTAAATATACGCTGTACAACAGGACCTACGGATCCGGCACCAACGAAACGGTGGATATCCCCGGACACGGAGATTA